>ERZ777003.138-NODE-138-length-147464-cov-15.425096_pt1 | contig 147464 bp, 119 predicted proteins | sample MGYA00374956_ERZ777003 | MGnify/ENA primary metagenome ERZ777003 (study PRJEB29302, sample SAMN06268252) | bioreactor metagenome | isolation source: Joint BioEnergy Institute, California, USA | place: USA:Joint BioEnergy Institute, California, USA | collected... | reverse complement strand
TTCGCGGAAGGTCTGCGGCCCTCCACACCTCCCGGCTCGCGGAAGACCTGCGGCCCTCCAGTCCTTCCCGCGCCAAATGCCGCAGCACTGCGCTACCGGCGGAAGATAAGCGTCCGCGGAAGGCCTGCGGCTCACCACTCCGCCCTGCTGCAAGCTGCCCTAGCCCGCTGCCCTCCACACCTTCCACAGAGCGCTGGCGCAGGTGACCCGCAGGGCGACCGCGCCAGCCGTGTCATGTGGGCTCCAGCGCGCCGATCGCCTCCAGCTGCACCAGCAGCTCGGTGCCGCTGCGCACCGGCATGCGCTGCTCCAGCGCCCGGATCGACTCCGCGGCGCGGTTGATGTCCGCCAGGGTGTGCCGGCCATCGACCATGCGCACCAGCACCTCCTCGCCCGGGTGCAGGTCCAGGTAGCGCTGCGGGTCGCCGCCCACCGACACCCGGCGCGTGGTGCGCACCAGCCCCTGCCAGTAGTACATGCCGTCGCCGATCGTCGCCCTGGGGCGCATCCGCGGCGGTCGGGAGGCGAAGCGCGCCTCCAGCGTCGCCCGGTCCGCCGGCGCGCCGAACAGGCCGTCCACCAGCTGCTGCGCCTCGTGCAGCGGATAGCTGCCGAACAGGCTGAGCGACTCGGCGCGGTTGGCGTAGCCGGAGGCCAGCCGCACGAACGCCTCGCGGTCGGTGAGATCGAACCCGCTGGCGCTGCGGTCGAGCGCGCGGCGCGCCTGCCACCACCACGACTCAGTCGAGAAGTTGTTGGCGTACCAGAACGACGCCATGTCCCGGTAGGCGCGCAGGTAGGTGCGGTAGGTCTGCTCGTAGAAGGCCCAGTAGCGCGCCGCCGCCTCGTCGCTCGGGGCGCGGAAGGCCGAGTTGATCGTGTAGGCCGCCTTCTGGCCCAGCTCGTGCGCCAGCATCACCCCCGAGGAGAGGATCGGGTCCACGAACCCGGCGGCGTCGCCGCACAGCGCCCAGCCGGCGCCGGCGATCCGCCGGCTCTGGTACGACCAGTCCTGGATCGCGCACACATCGCGGCGCTGGTCGGGGCTGATCCGCACCAGGCGGGCCTCGTCCAGCAGCCCGGCGATCTCGGGGCAGCCGCGCAGCTCCTCGAAGTAGAGCTGCTCGGGAGGGCCAGCGCTGTCCCTCAGAGTCTGGCGGTGCGTCACCAGCCCGACGCTGACGGTGTCGCGCAGTACGGGGATGTACCAGATCCAGCCGCGCGGCGTGGTGGCGATGAAGATCCGCGACAGGTTCGGGTGGCCGACGTACTCGTGCTTCCACTTCGCGCCCTTCCAGTAGCCCCACAGCGCGTAGTTGTTCATGCGCTCGTCGTACTCGCGCAGGCCCTGCGCGCGGCCGATCAGGGCGTCCTGGCCGGTGCAGTCCATCAGCCAGGCGCAGCTCGCCGCCCAGGAGCCGCGATCGTCGCGCACCTCCACGCCGGTCACGCACTCGGTGTCGCCGTCGCGCGCCGCGCGCAGCCCGGTGACGCGGGCGCCCTCGCGCACCTCCACGCCCATCGCGGCGGCGTGCTTCAGCAGCAGGTGGTCGTACTCGCCGCGGCGCACCTGCCAGGCGCGGGTGTAGGTCTGCGGCAGGGTCTGGCCCTGGCCCGCCAGGCGCGAGATCACGCCGTCGAACTCGAAGCCCCACGGCTCGCGGCTGGCGCCCCAGATGAAGCTGGCGCCGAGCTTCTCGACGAAGCCGTAGCTCCGCACCGCCTCGGCGGCGCCCATCTCCTCCAGCACCGGCGTGGCGCCGGCCAGCAGCGACTCGCCCACGTGGTGGCGGGGGAAGCGGGCCTTCTCCAGCAGCAGGACGCGCAGGTGCGGGGCGTACTTCTTCGTCAGCGCGGCGACGGTGCTGCCGGCCGGGCCGCCGCCCACGACGATCAGGTCGTAGCTCTGTGTCATCGCTCTTCCAGGCTATCGTTCTCCAGCGGCGGCGAAGGGGTGCGGGCCGCGTCCCTCAGGGCCAGGGGCGGCGTCGGACCTCGCCGCCGGCCAGCAGCGCCCACAGGAACCCGCCGCCCAGGGCGATGTCCATGAGCTGCTCCGCCGGCAGCGCCTCGCCCGCCGCGCGCCAGCGAGCGCCAGCGTCGTCCGAGCGCAGCAGCCCGGCGGTGGTGAGCGCCAGCAGCGTGTCGCCGTCTCCGACCACCCGCCGCACCTCGCCCGGAAGCGCCGTCCGCTCCCAGCGATCGGCGCCGCGCCGCACCAGCAGCAGGTTGCCGAGCGCGATCAGGGCCGGCCGGTCGTGGGCGGCGGCGATCGGCCAGCTGGTGCGCGCCTCCAGGCCCCGCTCCCACGTCGCGCCGCCGTCCGCCGAGCGCCACAGCAGCGCCGCCTGCCGGCGCGGGTCGTAGGTTGCGGCGAGCAGCAGCGGCGCGTCATCCGGACCGGCGGCGGGGAGCGCCTGAAGCGCCGCCAGCGGCAGGACGCCGAACGGCGACGGGATCGGGATCCAGGTGCGGCCGCCGTCGGAGGTGCGCAGCAGGCGCGCGCCGTCCGCGCTCCCCGCCCAGCCAGCGCCGTCCTCGCGCAGCGTGATGCGGGCGACGCACCCCTGGGCGCCGGGCACGACTGTCCGCCAGCTGCGCCCGCCGTCCTCGGAGCGGGCCAGGCCGGCCGGGCTGGAGGCCAGCAGCGCCCCATCCGGGCCGGCCGCCATGCCGGTGAGTGGCAGCGGGCAGCTCTCCAGCGCCTGCCACTCGGCGCCAGCCAGCCGGACAGGCGGCGAGTGGATCCCCGCCACGACCAGGCTCTCGCGCGCCACGAGCAGCCGCCGCAGGTCGTGCAGCGGCGGGGCCGGGAGCGGCTCCCACGTCGCGCCGCCGTCGCCGCTGCGCAGCGCGCCGCTCTCGGTGCCGGCGTAGATATCGCCGCCGGCCGTGGCGAACGCCAGCGCCATCCCGTCGGCCACCCGCTGCCAGGTGGCGCCGACGTCGCACGACCGCAGCAGGCCGTGGTCGACGCTGCCGAGCAGCAGGCTGCCGCTCCGGGCGGCGTGCAGCGCGGTGATCCGGATGTCGGGCGGGAGGTCGCCGTGCCGCTCCCAGCGCGCGTGGGCGCCCGGCGCGCGCAGCAGCCCGCCGAGCTCCACCGCCGCGAACAGCGCGCCGTCGGGGCCAGCGGCGAGCGCCGCCAGCGGCGCGCCCTCGGTCCCGGCGCAGCGCCGCCAGGCGCGCCCGCCGTTCGGCGAGCGGTAGGCCCCGTCGGCGGTCGCCAGCAGCACCTCCTCGCCACCCAGCCACAGCAGGTCGGTCGCCTCCAGCGTCTCCAGGCCGAACGTGGCCGGCTGCCAGTGCCGGCCGGCGTCCGAGCTGCGCAGCACGCCGGCGCCGAGCGTCGCCGCCAGGGCGGTGTAGTCCTGGTCGAAGCTCGGCGAGACGGCGATCGCCGTGACCGCCCCGATGGGCCCGCCGGTGTCGGCCGGTCGCCAGCTGCGCCCGCCGTCGGAAGAGCGGGCGATGCCGCCCGCGCCGCCGGCCAGCAGCCACCCGCCAGCGTGAGCGAGCGCCGCCACCGATGTGACCGGCAGCCCGCTGATCTGCGGCAGCCAGTCGCCGGAGGCCGGCAGCCACGCCACGCCACCGGCGCCGCCGGCCCACACCCCGCCGGGCCCGCCCGCCAGCGCAGTCACCGGCGTCGGCGGCCGGATCGGCGGGAGCGTCTGCCAGCGATCGTCCACTTCGACTCCTCCCAGGCCGCGCTACGGGCGCAGGCTGAGCCGGCGCCGCCTCTCCGAGGTCAGCACCAGCACATCGGTGGTCACGAGCATGGCCGCGGCGCTGGTGGCCGCCATCAGCGCGCCGCGCAGCACCGCCAGGCTGTCGAGGATGCCGGCCTCGGCCATGTGGGCGTAGGCGCCTGCGCCGGCGTCGAACGCGTGGCCCGGGCCGAGCCGCTCGATCTCGGCCAGCGCCACCGGCGGGTGGACGGCGCCGTGGTTGCGCACGATCTGCGCGGCGGGCTCCGCGAGCGCCCGCGCCACAGCCGCAACCCCCGCCGCCTCGTCGGCGCTGGCCGCTCCCTGCTGCGCGGCGCGCACCGCCGGGACGCAGGCCAGGTAGGCCGCGCCGCCGCCCGGCGCCATCCCCTCGGCCAGCGCCAGGTCCAGCACCCGCAGCGCCTTGCGCGCCAGCTCCTTCCTCTGCTCGCGCTCGGCGGCGGTGTAGCCGCCCACCTTGACGATCCCGACGCCGCCCGCCAGCCGCGCCGCCCGCAGCCGCAGCCGGTCGCGCTCCGGGTCGGCCAGCGTCAGGCGGGCCATCCGGCCGCGCAGCTCGGCCACCCGGCGCTGAAGTAAGGCGTCGTCGCCACCGCCGCCGGTGATCGTCACATGTTCATGGGTGACGACCGCCCGCTGCGCGCGCCCGAGCCAGGCCGGCTGAGTCGCCTGCGGCGGGCGGCCCAGCGCCTCCGCCGCCACCTGCCCCCCGGTGAGCAGCGCGATATCCGCCAGGTCGTCGGCCAGCTCGGCCGCCCCGCCGGCGAGGATCGCCGCGCCGATCGTCAGCGCGCCGCGTGTGTGGTTGAGCGTCAGGGTGGTGAGGGCGTCGCCGGAGATGCCGCGCGCCACGATCAGCAGCGGCGGCTTGCCAGGCGCCTGGGCCGCCAGCTCCAGCGCCCGCCGCACCTCGGACACGCGCGCCAGCCGCTGGTCCACCGCCAGGATCAGCGGCTCCGCCAGCGTCAGCTCCGTCGCGCCCTCGGGCATCAGCGCGCGCGCCGCCGGGTAGGCGCGCCACCGCCCGCCCGGCAGATAGGCGCGGTCCAGGAACGGCGCGGCGTACTCCTCCACCTGCAGCGCCGCACCCGGCCCCAGCACGTCGAACAGCTCGCCGACCAGCCGCCCCAGCTCGGCGTCGCCCGTCACGCCGGCCGCGATGCCGGCCAGCTGCTCGTGGCCGTCCACCGGGATGGCCTGGGCGCCCAGCGCCGGCAGCGCCGCGGCCAGTCCCCGCTCCAGCCCGCGCCGCACGCGGGTGGGGCAGGCGCCGGCGGCCACGGAGCGCACCGACTCGCGGACCATGGCGCGCGCCAGCACCGCCGCGGTGGCCGCGCCGTCGCCGTAGCGCTCGCGCACCGTCCAGACCATGTTGCGCGCCAGCATCGCGCCGGCGTCCTCGCCGCGCTCCGGGAGGCGCACCACCCGCCGCGCGACCGTCCCGGCGTCGGCCAGCAGCTCAGGCGCCCGGCGGCCGCGCCCGTGCAGCACGCCGCCCCGGCACGGGCCGAGCGTCCGCGCCAGCAGCGCGGCCAGCCGCTCGAAGCCGCGCGCCATCGCCAGCAGCGCCTGCGGCCCGCGGATCAACGCCGGTCCGGTTTCCATGCGCGCTCCTTCGTCAGCCGGCCAGCGCCCGCTCGCTGTCCGGGTCGAACAGGCGGATGCCGTCCAGGCTCAGGCGCACCTCCAGCGGCTGCCCGATCTCCGGCTCGGCCAGGCCGTCGTCCGTGAACAGCGCCGCCAGCTCCACCTGCTCGCCGACCCGCAGCGTCACCACCATCTCGCCCACCAGCGCCTCGACATCCGTGACGGTCCCGCTGATCGGCGCGGTCTGCTCGTATGGCGAGGGCTGCCCGCCGGCCAGCAGCGCGTCCGGGCGGAACCCCAGCACCACCCGCTGGTCGGCCAGCCCGCGCAGCGCGGTACTCCAGCGCTCCGGCAGCGGCAGCGCCAGCCCGTCGGCGCGGAAGGTGAACCCGCCGCCCTGCGGCTCGGCCTGGCCCCACACCAGGTTCATGGGCGGCGAGCCGATGAAGCGCGCGACGTACATGTTTTCCGGCGCGTGCAGCAGGTCCTCCGGCGTGCCCACCTGCTGCAGCTGGCCGTGGGCCAGCACCGCGATCCGGTCGGCCATCGCCAGCGCCTCGGTCTGGTCGTGGGTCACGTAGATGCTCGGCTTGCGCTTGGCGCGGTGCAGGGCGGTGATGTCGCGGCGGGCCTGGTGGCGCAGCTTGGGGTCCAGGTTCGAGAGCGGCTCGTCGAACAGGTAGGCGCTGGCGTCCTTGGCGAGCGCGCGCGCCAGCGCCACCCGCTGCTGCTCGCCGCCCGAGAGCTCGCCGATCGGGCGCCGCAGCAGCTCGCCCAGCCCGAGCATCCCGGCCGCCTGCGTGACGCGCTGCTCGATCTCCTGGCGCGGCATGCCGCGCGCCTCGAGGCCGTAGGCGATGTTCTGGAAGACATCCATGTTCGGGTACAGCCCGTAGTCCTGGAACACCATGCCCAGGTTGCGCTCGCGCGCGGGCAGGCCAGTCACGTCGCGGCCATCGAGCAGGATCTGGCCGGAGTCCGGCTGCTCCAGCCCGCAGATCAGGCGCAGCAGGGTGCTCTTGCCGCTGCCCGAGGCGCCCACGAGCACGAAGAACTCGCCGTCCGGCACGGTGAAGCTCACCCGGTCCACCACCGTGTTGCCGCCCAGGCGCTTCACCAGATCGCGCACCTCTAGCGCACCCATGCCGATCTCCCCATGTTCAATTCGCACTGCAGCCGCGCCCCGCGTCGCCGGCAGGGGGTGGAAGCCGGGCGCGCAGGTTCCGAAATGCCGCCGCCGCGCCCGCCCAGCTCACTTCCCCCACACGCGCGGGAGAGGAGGGCGCCCGGATATCGCCCTCACGACGCTCTCGTGGCGCTCGCCGGCTGGGCCGGCCGCGAGAGCTGCAGCACTTCCTCATACATATGCGCCTGAAGCAGCGCCGCCAGCGCCGGGGCGATCAGGAACAGCCCGCCCACCGAGATGGCGGCCAGCAGCAGCGCCAGCAGCACCGCGCCGCACGCCAGCAGCGTCCTCCCCGGGTAGCGCCACGCCAGGCCGGCCGCCCGCCGCGCCACAGCCACCACCCCCAGCTGCGGCTGATCGGCCACCAGCGGCCCCCAGTAGGCCGAGCAGAACAGCAGCAGAAGCAGCAGCAGCCGCGCCAGCACGTCCAGCGCCACCAGCGCGCCGCCCGCCTGCCCGAGCGCCAGCGCCGCGGCCGCCAGGGCGCCCAGCGTCCCGAACAGCGGCGCCAGCGTCCGCAGGCTCGGCAGCGCGATCTCGGCCAGCGTCTGGCGCGCCAGGTCCAGCCCCAGATGCTCGCCGCGCGCCGCCCGGAGCGCCAGCGCGTACAGCAGGCCGGTGGCCGGCGCCAGCGCCGTCAGGCTGTAGAGCAGCAGCGCGGCCCGCAGCCACAGCGGCAGCTCGGGGAACCCCAGCGCCACCAGCGCTGGCAGCAGCTGGGCCGACCAGGCGACGTTGAGCGCGACCAGGCGCTCCACCTGGTCGCGCAGGGTGGCGAAGGCGCCCCACAGCGGGCCGCGCCGCTCGCTCGTATCGACACCGCTGTCGTCGAAGAACGGCATGGCCTACAGCGCCCGCTCGGTCTCGGCGTCGAACAGGTGCGCCTTGCGCAGGTTGATCGCCAGCGGGATCTCGCGCCCCAGGTAGCTGGCCGGCAGGCGCAGCTTGAACGTGGCCGTGAAGTCCTGCGGCCTGGCGTCCACCGTGCTCAGGTAGACGGCGCAGCCGGTGGCCGAGGGCTCGATCACGTTCACCACGCCGTGGATCGTGTTCTCCGGCCCCACCGGGAAGGGCGCCTGCCTCGGCACGTGCAGGTCCTCCGGGCGCACCCCCAGCCGCACCGCGCGCCCCACGTGGCCGGCGGCGCGCTCGCGCAGCTCGGGCGGCAGGTGCACCGTGAGCGCCGGCCCCTCGGCCAGCAGCGCGTCCCCCTCGGCGCGCAGCGTCACGTCGAACAGGTTGATGCTCGGCGTGCCGATGAAGAACGCCACGAACTGGTTGGCCGGGCGCTCGTACAGCTCCGCGCCGGTGCCGATCTGCTCGATCCGGCCGTTGCGCATCACCGCGATCCGGTCGCCCAGCGCCATCGCCTCGGTCTGGTCGTGCGTCACGTAGATGCTCGGCCGGCGCTTCTCCCGGTGCAGCGCCTGGATGTCCTCGCGCGCCTGGTGGCGCAGCTGGGCGTCCAGGTTGGAGAGCGGCTCGTCGAACAGGTACACGTCGGCGTCGCGCACCATCGCGCGCGCGAGCGCCACCCGCTGCCGCTCGCCGCCCGAGAGCTGGCGCGGCTTGCGGCGCAGCAGGTGGTCGATCCGAAACATCTTGGCCGCCGCCGGCACGCGCTCCTGGATCACCGAGCGCGGCGCCCCGCGCGAGCGCAGGCCGTAGGCGATGTTCTCGAACACCGTCAGGTGCGGGAACACCGCGTAGTCCTGGAACACCATCGCCACGTTGCGGTCGCGCGGGCGCACCCGTGTGACCGGCCGGTCGCCGAAGTAGACCTCGCCGCTGGTGGCCTGCTCCAGCCCGGCCACCAGCCGCAGCGTGGTGGTCTTGCCGCAGCCCGAGGGGCCGACGACCGCCAGGAACTCGCCCTCGCCGAGCGCGAAGCTCACGTCGTCCACCGCCAGCCTGGTGTCGAAGCGCTTGGTCAGGTTGCTCACTCTGATCGACATGCGCGTCCCCCAGCCCTCAGAACAGCTCCGGCGCGCCGGGCGCCCGCAGCGTCCGCTCGTCCTCCGCGGCGAAGAACAGCGCCTGCTCCCACACCGGCCGCACCAGCGTCCGCTCGCGCGCCTGGTACTCCAGCGGCGCGATGACCGTCGCGCTCACGCCGGCCAGCCGGCCGTGCACGAACGACGCCCGCTCGGTGGGGATGTGCTCCACGTTCCGCACCTCCAGCGGCGCGCCGTCCGGGGCGCCCAGCTCCCAGCCCTCCGGCCGCACCCCCAGGCGCAGCGGGCCCTCCGGCAGCTCGGCCGCCAGATCCGGCGGAAGCGGCCAGCGCGCCTCGTCCAGCCGCACCTCGCCGCCGGCGACCGTCGCGGGCAGCACGCAGATCGGCGGCGCGCCGATGAACGTCGCCACAAACAGGTTGGCCGGGCTGTAGTACAGGTCGTCGAACGTCCCCACCTGCTCGATCTGCCCGGCGCGCATCACCGCGATCCGGTCGCCCATGAAGATCGCCTCCTGCTGGTCGTGCGTCACGTACACGGTGGTGATCGCGAACTGGCGCAGCAGCTTCTTGATCTCCACCCGCGTGCGCTCGCGCAGCTTGGCGTCCAGGTTGACGATCGGCTCGTCCATCAGGAAGACGTGCGGGTCGCGCACGATGCAGCGGGCGATCGCCACGCGCTGCTTCTGCCCGCCCGAGAGCGTGTCGGGCATCTGGCCGAGCAGCAGCTCGAAGTCCATCCCCATCAGCTCGGCCGTGGCGCGCACGCGGGCGTCGCGCTCGGCCTCATCGCGGCCGTGGGTCTCGAAGAAGTACGACAGGTTGCCGCGCCCCCTGCGGGTCGGGTAGAGCGCGTAGTCCTGGAACACGAAGCCCACCCCGCGGTCCTGGGGCGTGATCTCGGTGAAGTCCTGCCCGTCGTACAGCACCCTGCCGGACTCCGGGTACTCGAGCCCGGCGATGATCTTGAGCAGGGTGCTCTTGCCGCACCCGGAGGGCCCGACGACGCTGAGCGTCTCGCCGTCCTCGATCGTCAGGCTGACGCCCCTGAGCGCCGGCTGCTCCCCGGCGTCGTACTGCTTGACCACGTCCACGAGCTCGATGCGTGGCATCCTGGCCCTCCCTCACTTCAGACCGCGGAGCCGGATGCCGCGCAGCAGGTACTCGCGGCAGATGATGAACATGATGAAGATCGGGATGGTCTGCAGCAGGCCCAGCACCATCAGGCCGTTCCACGACAGGCCGGCCTCCATGATCTCGCGCATGGCCTCGTTGCGGGCGTAGGCCTGCTCGGGGGTGGTGGTGCCGGCCTGGATGAAGCGGTTCATCAGGTTAGCGATCGCCACCGAGGTGGGGATCTTCTCCGGGCTCTGGAACACCACCAGCGGCCACAGGTAGGAGTCCCACACCGCGCCGAACTGCAGCCAGGCCGCGACGGCGTACACCGGCACGCTCATCGGGAAAACGATCCGGCGGAAGATGTTGAACTCCGAGCCGCCGTCCACCCGCGCCGCCTGGATGATCGAGTTCGGGATGGTGTCGAAGAAGCCCTTGAAGAGCAGGAAGTTGAAGGCGTTGAACACGCCGGGGATGATCACCGCCCAGGGGGTGTCCCAGATGCGGATGACCGGGAAGGGCGTGTTGGTGCCGGGGATGTTCGGCGGCTGCGGCAGCGGGAAGGGGAAGTTGCGCGTCAGCAGGAACGACGGGATCAGCGTCACGGCCATCGGCACCATCAGCGTGCCGATGAAGAACAGGAACCACCAGCGGGCGCCGCGCCCCTGCTGGAGCTTGCTGTTAGCGTAGGCCGCCAGCGAGGTGATCGGCAGCGAGAGGGCGAGCGTCCCGAACGCCATCACCAGCGAGTTGATGAGGTACACCGACATCGGGTGCGGCATCAGGTCGCGCGCCTGCTGGTTGGTGGAGCTGCGCGTGACCACGTCGAACACCAGCCGCCAGGCCGCGCCGGTCGGCTCCTGCGGCCACAGCACCGGTGTGGTGGAGAGGGTCTCGCGCGCCGGGGTGACCGAGAGCACCAGCATGTAGTAGAACGGGAACAGGTGCAGCAGCACGCCCAGGCAGAGGAAGGTCACCACCAGCCAGTAGGGCAGCCGCAGGCTGGGCTGCTCGCGGCCCACCTTCGGGAACAGCGCCATGCGCGCCTCCTCGTGCTCCGCCGCCGCGCGGGGAGCGCTACGCGTCCGGGTCCTCCTTGAAGAAGCGCCGGTAGACGATCGTGATCACCAGGATCACGGCGAACAGATAGATCGCCAGCGCGGTCGAGTCCGCGAAGCGCAGGCGCGACCAGAGCTGGTACATGTACATCACCACCGTGCGGCTGGCGGCGCCGGGCCCGCCCCCGGTCATGATCTGCGGCCAGTAGAACTCCTGCAGCGAGCCGATGATCGCGAACGTCAGCATCATGGAGATGATCGGCCGCAGGCGCGGCAGCGAGATCGTCCAGATCTTGCGCCAGAAGCCGGCGCCCTCGATCTCGGCCGCCTCGTAGTACGAGGCCGGGATGCTCTGCAGCGCGGCCATGTAGATCAGCCCCGGCCCGAACAGCAGGATGCCGGGGAAGATCAGCCAGAAGAGCACCTGGTTCGGGTCGTTGAGGAAGCGCTGCGGCGGCAGCCCGAGGCTGGTGACGATGTACTGCATCAGCCCGTACTGCGCGTTGTAGACGTAGCGCCACAGGATGGTGCTGGCGATGCCGCTGAGCGGCAGGAACCACAGCAGCATCATCCAGCGCATGGCGCGCTGCGGCATCTCCATCAGCAGGATCGCCACCAGGATGGGGATCACGAAGGTCAGCGCGATCGACAGCCCGGCGTACGCGAAGGTCACCCGGAACGCCTGGGCCACCAGCGGGTCGTTCCAGATCCGCACGTAGCTCTCCAGCCCGGTGAACGACACCGGGCCGCGCACGCGGGCGTTGGTGAAGCTCAGGACGAAGGCGACCATCAGCGGGTACCAGCCCCACACGAGCTGGAACACGATCGCCGGCGTGAGGAACAGCCAGCGCTCGACCCGGCTGCGGCGGCTCAGCTCGCGCGGGGCGGCGCCCGCCTGGGCGCGCGGCTCCTCTTCGAAACGGCCGGTCGAGACGATCTCTTCCTGGGCCATCGGCGTTGCTCCCCGGCGGCGGGCCGCAGCGGCGCTCCGCGGCCCGCGCCAATGGTGCGCTACCCGAGCGCGGGCTTGACCGTGCTCTCGTACCAGGGCTTGAAGGCGTCCTCGTAGAACTGCGGCGAGTTCTGCTGCCAGAACGCCTCGACGTCGGCGTAGTAGGCCCTGGCGCCCTCGACGAACTCCTCGTCGGCCACGCTGGAGCTGAAGCCCTGGGCCTGGGTGTTCCAGGTGTCCTGGGCCTGCTGGAGCGTGGCCGCCACGTCCACCCCCTCGGCCACGGTGCTGAAGGTCGACCAGGCGTCGTCGATCGCCTGGGTGTCCGGGCCGGGGTTGTTCTCAGCCGGGAAGTACAGCCCCGGGTCGGGCGCGAGCGGGATGCTGGCGATGCGCTGCGCGGCGTCGAGCGTCTCCTGGCCCCAGGCGTCGGCGAAGGTGCCGGGCACGCCCTCGTAGGTGTACTTGCCGTCGATCGGGATGGGGTAGTTGAACACCGCCTGCAGGTCCTGAGTGGCCGCGTACTGGCCGGCCTTCTGGATGTCCCAGCCCTTGCCGAGGAACATGTAGTCCACCACGTCCACCGCCTTCTGCAGCGTCTCGGGGGTGGCGTCCGGACTATACGAGACGCCGCCGACGTAGACGCCGCCGACGAAGTGGCCGTTCTCGCCCCGCGGCCGGCTGGCGAAGCCCACCACCTCCTGGTACGGCTTGCCGAGGCGCTGGGCCAGCGCGGCGATGCTGTCCTCCGAGGCGGCCGAGCCGAACGCGCTGAGGATGTTCTGGCTGGTCATGGCGATCGTGCCGTCGGTGAAGGCCTTGAGCACGCCGTCGTTGTTCAGCGTCGTGTCGGTCAGCACGCTCTGGTCCTCGAAGATCATGGCGCGGTAGGTCGCCACCGCCTGCGCCCACTGCGGGTTGCTGAAATCGCGCCGCCAGTTCCAGGACGTCTCGGGCGCCGGGATCTGCGTCAGCAGGTCGAAGCCGTAGTCGTTGAGCATGCTGCCGACGAAGGTGGCCTGGGCGCCGAAGCCGCGGCGGTTATCCTGCGGCGAGGTGAGCGCCTTGGCGAGCGCGCGGAAGTCGGCCCAGGTCCAGCTCGGCTTCGGCTCCTCCAGGCCCAGCTCCCGGATCAGGTCGCGGCGGTAGAAGATCGTGCCGTTGATGCCGGCGTCGAGCGGGGTGGAGAAGTACCTGCCATCCACGCTGGCCTGCTGCTCCCAGCCGGACTTGGCGATGTCGGTCAGGCGATTGCGGTAGTCGTACTGGTCGACGTAGGTGGTCACGTCGGCCATCAGGCCCTGGACGAAGGCCGCGCGCGCGCCGGCCAGCGTCCAGCCGCCGATCGAGGTGGCGAAGACCCAGATCGGCGCGGTGCCGCCGGAGATCGCCGTGACGACCGCCTGCTGGTCCCAGATGTCGGCCTCGATCTGCTCGATCGTCACGCCCGGGTTGGCGTCCATCCAGGTCTGCAGGGCCTCCGCGTAGCCCTGGCGGGCGGGGTCCGCCGCGATGTCCTCGGCGGTGGGCATGGGGGTCAGCGGCCAGCCGCTGGTGAGCAGGGTCACGTCGACTGGGGCGGCGGGGGCGGGAGCCTCCGGCTCGGCCGCGGGTGCCTCGCCCGCCGGGGCCTCGGCGGCGGGCGCGATGGTCGGCTGAACGGCCGAGGGGGCGCCGCCGCAAGCGCTGATCAGCACCGGCGCCGCCGCGGCGCTGACGCCTACCAGAGCGCCTCTGAGGAACTGCCGGCGGGAGAGCGGTTTCCGTTCGCTCATACGTCGTGTCTCCTTTGCGCTATCCGCGTGGAGTCCGCTGTGACCAACCGGGATGCAGTGGGGAGATGAACGGAACGAGGGCGTGTGCAGGACGGGGGAAGTCTGTCGGGGGAGCGGCACCTCGCTTTCTCTGTTTGCGCTTTCCATCGGCCCGCCCGGCGGCAGGCGGCGCCCGCGGCGCAGAGTCAGGACGAAGCCCGGACGACGAGCTCCGTCGGCAGAACCACGCGCTGCGGCGCGACGTCCGGCTGCTCGATCAGGCGCAGCAGGAGCGCCACGGCCTCGCGCCCGAGGCCCGCGATCGGCTGGCGGACGGTGGTGAGCGGCGGGTCGGACCGCGCCGCGTTCGGCTGGTCGTCGAACCCCACGATCGCGATATCCTCCGGCACGCGCAGGCCGAGCGCGCGAACGCACTGCAGCGCGTCCAGCGCCAGCGTGTCGCTCGCGGCGAACAGCGCGTCCGGCCGCTGGGCGCCGATCAGACCGGCCAGCTCGGCGATCGCCTCGCCGGAGTCGAACCCGTTGCTCTCGATCACCAGCCGCGGGTCGAACGGCACGCCGTACTTCGCCAGCGCGCGACGGTAGCCCTCCAGGCGGTCCACGCCGGTGCTGGAGCTGGCGGGGTAGGTGATCGTGGCGATGCGCCGCCGGCCGCGGGCGAGCAAGTGCTCCACCGCCTGGCACGCGCCCTCCACATTGGCAGCGTCCACGCTGTGCAGATCCTGGCGGCGCAGGTGCCGGCCGATCAGCACGGCGGGGAAGCCGCTCCTCAGCACCAGCTCGAGCAGCGGCTCACCGATGTGGCTGCCGCCGATGATCAGCCCGTCCACCCGGCGGCTGCGCACCACGCTGCGGTAGAACTCGAGCTCCTCGCCGGCGGCGACGTAGCACAGCATCAGGTAGCGCCGCTGCTGCCCGGCGGCGACCGTCACGCTCTGGATCAGCAGCGGGTAGAAGGTCTCCGGCTCGGCGCAGGTCTCCTCCACCAGCCCCGGCACGAGCAGGGCGATGGTGTTGGTGCGCCGCGTCGCAAGGGTGCGCGCCGCCGCGTTCGGCGTGTAGTTGTGCTTCTCGATAACGGACAGCACGCGCGCCCGCAGCTCGGATTGGACCCGCGGGTTATTGTTGAGGACGCGCGAGACCGTTGCGCGTGAGACGTTCGCCAGCCTGGCGATTTCGTCGATCGTCATCGATCACAGCTAGACGAGCGGCCGCACGAAGGCACGTCGGCGGCGGACGGCGGAACACAATGGAGAGAGCAAGGCGTGGGAGAAAGCGGTTTCTCATAGTATAGTAGAGGCGAGCAAGATCTGTCAATTTCAGGAGGTACGCGGTGGTCCGCCCTGCACCCAGGCGTGCTCCACAGGCGCTGTGCCCTGCACCTGGGCTGCTTGTGCTGTTCATTCATGCACGCAGGTGCTCCGCCCTGCACCCGGGCAGGTTCATGCATGCAGGCGCTCCGCCCTGCACCCGGGCAGGAGGGCCAGCGCCGGCCCTCCTGCACCACCCGCGCCAGGGCCTGCGGCCCTGGACCCGCAAGAGAACGAGTACGCCGCTCGTTGGCCCGTTGTCATGCCCATCTACACCGATGCCCGTGCCCCACGCACAGACTGTTACGCTTCAATGCCCAGCGTGATTGAGACGAGCGGCTGGTGGGCTGCTATGCCCAGTGTGGTTGAGACGAGCGGCTGGAAGCGAGAGGTACACCATGAGCGACCAGCAGGGGCCAGGCGTCCGCCACCACGACCACACCGCTGAGCACGGCCACCACCAGCCGGAGGAGACAGCAGGAGCCGGCCACACGGACCACGCCGGCGCCCACGGCGATCGCGCTGGACACAGCGGCCACCATGCGCACGGCGGCCACGAGGCCCACGGCGGCCACGAGGCCCACGGCGGACACGCCGGGCACAGCGCCGACATGTTCCGGCGCCCGTTCTGGATCTCGCTCGCGCTCACCATCCCGGTGCTGATCTACGCCGAGCTGCTCCAGGAGCTGCTCGGCTACACCGCGCCCCAGTTCCCCGGCTCCGAGTGGATCAGCCCCGTGCTCGGCAGCGTCATCTACTGGTACGGCGGCTGGGTCTTCCTGCGCGGCGCCGTCGACGAGCTGCGCACCCGGCGCCCCGGCATGATGACGCTGGTCGCGCTCGCGATCACCACCGCCTACATCTACAGCCTGGCCGTCACGCTCGGGCTGGTGGCCGGCATGCCCTTCTACTGGGAGCTGGCGACGCTGGTGACGATCATGCTGCTCGGCCACTGGATGGAGATGCGCGCCGTGGGCAGCGCCCAGAGCGCCCTGAACGAGCTGGCCAAGCTGCTGCCCGACCGGGCCGAGCGCATCGTCGGGGAGCGCACCGAGATGGTGCCGGCGGCCGAGCTGCGCCCAGGCGACCTGCTGCTCATCCGCCCCGGCGCCAGCCTCCCCGCCGACGGCGAGGTGGTCGAGGGCGCCAGCCAGGTCAACGAGAGCATGATCACCGGCGAGTCCCGCCCGGTCCCCAAGCAGCCCGGCGCCGAGGTGATCGCCGGCACGGTCAACGGCAGCGGCTCGCTGCGGGTGAAGGTCACCAGGACCGGCGAGCAGACCGCGCTGGCCGGCATCATGCGGCTAGTCGCGGAGGCGCAGACCAGCCGCTCGCGCGCGCAGGCGCTCGCGGACCGCGCCGCCTACTGGCTCACGATCATCGCCATCGCCGCCGCCGTGCTCACCCTGCTCGCCTGGGGCCTGGCGCGCGGGCTGGACAGCTACACCCTGGAGCGGGTGGTGACGGTGCTGGTGGTGGCCTGCCCGCACGCCCTGGGCCTGGCGATCCCGCTGGTGATCGCGATCGTCACGACGCTGGGCGCGCGCAACGGCATCCTGGTGCGCGACCGGCTTGCGCTGGAGGAGGCCCGCCACCTGACGACGGTGATCTTCGACAAGACCGGCACGCTCACGCGCGGCGAGCAAGGGCTGGTCGAGATGGCGGTGGCGGCCCAGCACCGCGCCGCGGGCAGCGGCCAGGCGCAGGGCCTGTCCGAGGATGCGGCGCTGGCGCTGGCGGCGGCGGTCGAGCGCGACAGCGAGCACATGATCGCGCGCGCCCTGGTGGCGGCGGCGGAGGAGCGCGGCCTGGAGATCCCGCAGGCGCAGGGCTTCGAGGGGCTGCCCGGGCGCGGGGTGCAGGCGGAGGTGGCCGGGCGGACCTACCAGGCGGGCGGGCCGCGCCTGCTCGAGCAGGAGCAGGTGATGCTGCCCGAGGACCTGGCGCGGCAGGCGCAGGCCTGGGGCGAGCGCGGGCAGACGGTGGTCTACCTGGTGGCGGAGCGCGAGGCGCTGGCGGCCTTCGCCCTGGCCGATGTCATCCGCCCCGAGTCGCGCGCGGCGGTCGCGGCGCTGCGCGATCTGGGCGTGAAGGTGGCGATGCTCACCGGGGACAGCCAGGACGTGGCGCGCTGGGTGGCGGCCGAGCTGGGGATCGAGACCTACTTCGCGCAGGTGCTGCCGCAGCACAAGGCCGAGAAGGTGCGCGAGCTGCAGCAGGCGGGCGAGAAGGTCGCGATGGTCGGCGACGGGGTGAACGACGCGCCGGCGCTGGCGCAGGCGGACGTGGGCGTGGCGATCGGGGCGGGCACCGATGTGGCGCGGGCGTCGGCGGGGATCGTGCTGGTGCGCAATGACCCGCGCGACATCGCGCGGATCATCCGGCTGAGCCAGGCCAGCTACGCCAAGATGGTGCAGAACCTGGCCTGGGCGGTGGGGTACAACGCCATCGCGCTGCCGCTGGCGGCCGGGGTGCTGGCGCCCCTCGGCCTGGTGCTGCCGGCCTGGGTCGGGGCGGTGCTGATGTCGCTCAGCACGGTGATCGTGGCGCTCAACGCCCAGACGCTGCGCGGGCTGGACCTGCGCCTGGCTCCGGCGGCGCCTGAACCCGCGCCCGCCGCCTCGTGAGGCTGCGCCGCAGCCGATGGGCGCCTCTTCGGAAATAAATGCATTACAGATGCGCCCCTTCAAACATCGGCGCATGCATCGCCAATGTTCTCAACTTAACACGCGCGTGCAGCCGGCCGGCGAGATCTGGGCGATTGTACGCGCTGTGCTCTGTGCCTTTCCGTCTGTCAAGCTTTTCCTCTCACCGGCAGCTGAGCTCCATCGGTAGGCGGCCCCGCACTCCCTGACCGAGCTTCACCGCCAGGTTCGACGCTCGCCGGGCGTCGAACCGGCCTCGAGGGCTACCACAGCCCCTTCGTGCCTTCGACAACTCTCCCCACGTCGAGCGCCTCGTCGGGCGAGGAGCGCACCCCGGCGCCCGGGGAATCTGCGACACCCGCCAGTTGCGATGCCTTCACCCCGGAGGAACGAACGCGAATGCTGCGGCGCGGCGTTCCTGCTATGCTCAGGGTGCCAAGCGGCAGATCTTCGGATCTCGCCACGGACGAGGAGGTCCGTAGGGAGCCTCCGGGTGACCTGCTTGGCCTGGCTCCGTGGGGACTTTGCACGTGAGGTGGACCCATGGCCTACATCATCGCCGAACCCTGTGTTGATGTCATGCACCAGACATGCGTCGCCGTCTGCCCGGTCGACTGCATCCAGTTCGAGCCGGGCGTCGACCGCATGCTCTATATCAACCCGGACGAGTGTATCGACTGCGGCGCCTGCGTGCCCGAGTGCGCGGCCGAGGCGATCTTCCCTGAGGATGAGCTGCCCGACAAATGGGCGGACTACGCGGAGATCAACGCGCTCTGGTACCGCGACCGCCAGGCCGCCCGGGAGTGGGTCGAGCGCATCGCGCCGGTGGCCTCATAGCGCCGAAGAAAGGCTCAGAGCGCCATGAAAACGATCATAACCCCGCTCGACGGCTCAGCGCTGGCCGAGGGCGTGCTACCGTATGTCCGGCTGCTCGCGCCGCTGCTCCAAGCGAAGGTCCTCCTGCTGCGTGTGGTGACCGACGAGGAGCAGCAGTCGTACTACCTGCGCCACGCCGCCGATCTCGAGTTCGAGCTCCTGCCGAGCGATGACTGGCCGCACGCGCACGAGGCGGTTGAGACGCTCACCCGCCGCGCCGAGTCGTACCTGGCCGACCAGGCGCAGGCGCTCCGCGAGGCCGGGCTGAACGTCACCACCACCGTGATGGTCGGGGCGCCGGACGCCCGCATCGCCGAGGTCGCTCAGCGCAGGACGGACCCGCTGGTCGTTATGGCCACGCACGGGTACAGCGGCGTGCGGCGCTGGGCGCTCGGCAGCGTGGCGGACCGGGTGGTGCACAGCACCTGCGCCCCCGTGCTGCTGGTGCGCTCGGGCATCACGGCGCCCGATCCGCCCGCGCTGAAGCGCATCCTGGTCCCGCTCGATGGCTCGGCGCTCGCGGCGCGCGCGCTGCCGGTCGCGGCGGAGATCGCGTCGTGCGCCGGGGCGGAGCTGGTGCTGCTGCGGGCGCTGTCGCCGCTCGACGAGCTGGCCGACTCGGTCGGGCCGCCCGGCATCCCGCTCCCAGCGACGCCGAAGCTGATCGCCGAGGGGCGCGAGCGCGCCCGCCAGCAGCTGCTGCGGGCGGCGGGGGAGCTCGGCCGGAAGGATCTGACGATCACGCCGCTGGTGGAGGTGGGCCACCCGGCGGAGGTGATCGTCGACGAGGCGCGCGAGCAGCGGGCGGACCTGATCGTGATGGCGACTCACGGCCGGAGCGGGCTTGCGCGCTGGGCGCTGGGCAGCGTCGCCGACAAGGTGCTGCACGCTGCCACAACGCCGGTGCTGCTGGTCCGCGTGCAGGAGGCGCAGCCCTAGGCTGCAGGAGGCCGGGGCGATCGTGCAGATCGCCCCGGCCTGTGGGGTGGTGTGGAGGTGCGCTGACTTCGCCGGCGCACCTTCACGCTATTTCTATACCTCAGAGCCACGCGCCTCGACGAGCACCGCCGCCGCCACCTCATCCTCCAGCGCCAGCTCGGTGTGCTCGACCCGCACCACGACCGCCGGGCGGTGCTGGAGCACCTCGAGCGTCACGCCGGCCACGATCCCGTAGCCGCGCAGGCGCTCGCGTGCGTCGCACCGGCCATCCTGCACCGCCACGACGCGCACGCGCCCGCGCGGCCCGCGGCTCAGCGGCAGCGGCCCAGACGCGGCCGCCGCCCGGTCCGGCGCCGGCCGGCTCCGCGCCACCCAGTCCAGCGCCCCAAGCGCCCAGCGAGCCAGCCGCGAGCTGCTGGGGTCCACGCTGCTGTGGCCGCAGTTCGGGCAGCAGACAATCCGGCAGCCGCGGCTCAGCGGGCAGCTCGCACAGCCGCTGTGCGCCGCCGGGTCGAAGGCGTGCCCGCAGAGCGGGCAGCTCCAGCGAAGCGTGATCATCCGTTCCACCCCACCAGATACAGCGCCGCGTTCACCAGCCCGCCGACGAGCAGCGCCAGCGGGAAGACCAGCCCGACCACGCCCGCCGCCGTGCGCCAGCCGCGCTCCTTGGCGATCATCGCGGCGCTCGCGATGCACGGGACGAAGAGGGTGAGCGTCACCAGCGCCACGACGACCTGGCGCGGCGAGAGGGCGCCGGCGCTCTGCATGGCGAACAGCCCGGTCGCGCCGAAGTCGCGGCGCAGAAAGCCGATCAGGAAGGCGGCGCTCGCGTCGGCCGGGAGCCCGAGCCAGCCGACCACGACCGGCTCGCCGAGCCGGATGAGGGACGGCAGCGCGCCGGTGGCGTCGAGCACGAACAGCATCGCCGTGCCGAGCAGAAAGAGCGGCACGGCCTCCGCGATGTACCACTCCAGCCGCGCCAGCGTCTTGACCAGCACGTTGCTCGCCCGCGGCAGGCGCAGCGGCGGCAGCTCGACCAGGAGCGGGACGCGCTCGCCGGGCAGCAGCCGCGCCGCCAGCCACCCGACCGTGAACAGCACGAGCGCCAGCACGCCGGCCCAGATCAGCATCGCGGCGAACGAGACGCTGGCGAGCATGCCCAGCACCACGCCGAGCTGCGCCGAGCAGGGCACCGCCAGCGCCAGCAGCAGCGTCACCAGCAGCCGGTCGCGCGGGCGCTCGAGGATGCGCGTCGTCAGCGTCGCCATGGTCACGCAGCCGAGCCCCAGTACCATCGGGAGCACCGCCTGCCCGTTGAGGCCGAGGCGGCGAAACGCCCGGTTGCTCAGCACCGCCAGCCGCGGCAGGTAGCCCGAGTCCTCGAGCACGCCGAACGCGATGAAGAAGGTGAAGACGATCGGGAGCAGCAGCGCCAGCGCGTAGGTCATCCCCATCGTCCAGAGCCCGTACTCGCCGACGAGGAAGTCCGCCAGGAGCGGCAGCGGCACGCTCGCGCGGACGAGCTCCGTGACCCACGGGTTGATGATCTGGCCGAAGAGGCCCTCCTCCAGCAGCTCCACCAGCGTCCCCGCGCCGAAGACGCCGACGAACCAGTAGAGCGCCAGGAGCACGAGCGCGAACACCGGCAGGCCCCACACCGGGTGCGTCGCCAGCCGGCTGATCCGCGCCCCCAGGCCCGACGCGGGCGCGCCGCGCGAGCGGACGACCTGCGCCGCCAGGCGCTCGACGGCGTCGGCGCGCGTCCGCTCGATCTGCTCCACGATCGCCCCGCGGCCGCCCGCGAGCTGCGCGTCGATGCTCGCCAGGCGCTCCTGCGCGGCGGCCGGGAGGTGGCCCGCGACCCACGCGCGCGCCGCCGGGTCGCCGCCCAGCCAGAGGAGCGCCAGCCCGCGCGGGGCGACGCTGGCGCCGGCCAGCAGGGGCGCGATCTGCGCCAGGATCTCCTCGACGTCGGGCGGGTAGCGCAGCACGTAGGGCGAAGGGGCGGCCTGGGCCAGCGCGGCCGTCACTTCCGCCACGCCCGCCCCGCTCGTCGCAACCGTGCTGATCACCGGCACCTGCAGCGCCTCGGCGAGCCGGTCGTGGTCGAGCTGGACGCCGCGCGCCGCCGCCTCGTCGGCCATGTTGCAGACCAGCACCAGCGGGAGCCCGAGCTCCGCCAGGCGCAGCGCCAGGCTGAGGGTGCGGCGCGGGCTCTTCGCATCGCCCACCAGCACCGCGGCGTGGAGCGGCGCGTCGAGCAGCACGCGCGACGTGACGCACTCGTCGTCGCTGCGGGCCGGCAGGGTGGCGACGCCGGGCGTGTCGAGGATCGTGACGCCGGGGAGCGCGCGGGCCTGGCCCCGGCTTAGCTCGATGGTCGTGCCGGGATAGTTGGAGACAGTGACATAGCGCCCGGTGAGGCGCTGGAAGAGCGCTGATTTGCCGACGTTCGGGTGGCCGACGAGCGCGACCACTCTCACGCCGTCCGCGGGCGGCGCGGCGGGCGGTGAGTGACAGACAGCCATGGCACGCGGTCGTTCCTTGTATCAAGGTTCACAACCGTATCGTACCCCTGCCCCCCTTCGCCCGCTGTAACGATCCCTCAACCGGCGCGGAACACATCGCCACGCCCGCCGCCGGGTCGGCCAGCGCGGCGCCGTAATCCGTACCCAAGCGCGCCTGCGGATGGATAGCCCGCAGCCGCCCCGCACGCAGCCGATGACCGCCACGCGCAGCGGCTGAGCTTCTATGAAGACCTCCCACCAGCCTCGCTTACGCCCTGCGGAAGCGCTCTGCCTCGCGGCCGGCCGCGATCAGAGCACGGCCTCAGCGGCCGCGCGGCCCGCCACCCGCCCGGTGAAGAGGCAGCCGCCGAGGAACGAGCCCTCCAGCGAGCGGTAGCCGTGCATGCCGCCCCCGCCGAACCCGGCGATCTCCCCCGCCGCGTACAGCCCCGGCACTGGCTGCCCGTCCGCCCCCAGCACCCGCCCGGACAGGTCCGTCTCCAGCCCGCCCAGCGTCTTGCGCGTCAGGATGTGCAGCCGCACCGCGATCAGCGGCCCCGCCGCCGGATCGAGCAGCCGGTGCGGCCGGGCCGTGCGGACCAGCCGGTCCCCGAGGTAGTTCCGCGACGCGCGGATGTGCGCGATCTGCGAGTCCTTGGAGAACGGGTTGTCCAGCTCGCGGTCGCGCGCTCTGACCTCGCGCTCCACCTCGTCCGGGTCGAGCAGCGGCTCCTCCGTGAGGGCGTTCATGCGCCGTACCAGGTCGGCCAGCCGCGCCTCGACGATGAAGTCTACGCCGTGGCGCTTGAAGGCCTCGACCGGCGCCGGGGCGGTGGGGCCGATCGCCCGGCGCAGCACCTGGCGTATGCTGCGGCCGGTCAGATCCGGGTTCTGCTCGGAGCCTGAGAGCGCGAACTCGCGCCGGATGATGCGCTGGGTCAGGATGAACCAGCTGTGGTCGTAGCCGGTCTGGCGCAGATACTGGAGCGTGCCGAGGGTATCGAAGCCGGGGAAGAGCGGCACCGGCAGCCGCCGTCCGCGCGCGTCGAGCCACAGCGAGGAGGGACCGGGCAGGATGCGGATGCCGTGGCGGCTCCAGATCGGGCTCCAGTTCTGGATGCCCTCGGTGTAGTGCCACATGCGGTCCAGGTTGATGATGCGCCCGCCGGCCGCCGCCGCGATCGCCAGCATGCTCCCGTCCACGTGGTCCGGCACGCCCGAGAGCATGCTGGCGGGCGGCGCGCCGAGCCGCTCGGGCCAGTTGGCGCGCACCAGCTCGTGGTTGCCGCCGATGCCCCCGGCGGCGACGATCACCGCCTGGGCGCTCAGGGCGAAGGTGCCGACCGCCGCGCGCGAGCTCGGCTGGCCGCGCTCGACGCCGCTCGGCTCGAGGAGCTCGCCGCGCACCCCGGTCACAACTCCGCCGCTGCGCGTCAGCTCGCGCACGCGGTGGCGGAACCGAAGCTCGACCTGCCCCCGGGCGGCCGCCGCGCGCACGCGCTCGACGAAGGGCGCCAGCACGCCCGGCCCGGTCCCCCAGGTGATGTGGAAGCGCGGGACCGAGTTGCCGGGCCCGAGGGCGCCGTACCCGCCGCGCTCGGCCCAGCCGACCACCGGGAAGAAGCGCAGGCCCAGGGAGTGCAGCCAGGCGCGCTTCTCGCCGGCGGCGAAGGCCAGGTAGGCCTCCGCCCAGCGGCGCGGCCAGGCATCCTCGGCGCGGTCGAACCCCGCGGTCCCCATCCAGTCCTGGTACGCCAGCTCGTACGAGTCGCGGATGCCCATGCGCCGCTGCTCCGGCGAGTCCACCAGGAACAGGCCGCCGAACGACCAGAAGGCCTGGCCGCCCAGGCTCTGCTCGGGCTCCTGGTCCACGATGATCACCCGCCGGCCGGCGTCGGCCAACTCGCAGGCGGCGACGAGGCCGGCCAGGCCGGCGCCGACCACGATCACGTCCGCGTCGCTCCGCGCGCTCACAGCTCCTTGCGTCACTGCTCACCCCCACGCTGCTGCCAGCGGGCCGCGATGCGCGCCGGCCTTCCCCCGCAGGCAACGCATCGCGGCCCTTCCCCTTTCGCTGCCGTGTATTGTATGACGCCCGCGAGGCTGGCCCATCAGCGCAGCACGCCACCGGTGAGCCGGGCGGGCCGGCGCGTGCTGCGCCAGCCCGAGATGGAGGCTCACTCCTCCAGCAGCAGCGGGAACATGAGCTGGAAGGGCGTGACCGTCACCGTGAACGAGGCCGTCTCGGTCACATGATGCGTGCGAAGCGCCCATGTGCTGAACGTTGAGCCAGAGCTTTCACTGATACTCCTTTGCTCTGTGAGCACGATAAAGGCGAGATGGTCCGTGAGCAGGAGCAAGGGAAATCCTTGTGCTGTGTCGTAGGCAGGTTTGCAGGAAGGACCTCTGGCTACATATGGACTCCTTGTGCTGTGTCGTGGGCAGGTTTGCAGGAAGGACCTCTGGCTACAGCAGAGTGCACATACGTAAGGCACTTCGTACGGGGGAGCTGCTCCTGGAGGCGCCTCGCGGCGCGTATTCTACAAGATACTCTAGGGTTTCCTAACGCGGTAGAACGCCTCTTCCTCGAAGGCGCGCTCTGACCGCGCCCGCATCCAGCAGGAAGTGATGGATCGCTGTTCGAAGCCGGCAGCTCAGACGATGTCTCGCGGGGCAGCTCGCGCCCACTGCTCCGCGACGGCCAGCATCTCGCGGCCGCCCGCCAGGCCGACCTTCAGGCAGAGCAGGGCGGTGGACGTCCGCTCGATGAAGCCCCACTGCCAGATCGGCCCCGCCTCGACGCCCGCCAGCCCGGCTAGCATGCGGCAGCGCGCGACCCCGAGCGCGACCGAGTCGCCGGCGAGCAGCTCCGGCGTCCACTCGCGCATCAGGATGCCGAGGTCGTAGGCGCGCTCGATCCAGAGGCCGTCGGGGTCGACGAGCTTGAAGCGCCGCGCCGGCCCGCCGCCGGGGACGAGCAGCGCGTTCCACGGGTGCGCGTCGCCGTGCGCGAGCACCGCCGAGCGCGGGTCGAAGCTCCGCCGCCGCTCCTCGGCGTAGCGCAGCGCGGTGTCGATGACCTGGGCCGAGCACGGCTGCCCCAGCTCCCGCCAGGTCGTCTCGATGAAGTCGCTCAGGCTGCGCGCCTTCTCCGCGCCGGTTGTGAGGCGCGCGCCCGCGGGGGTTACGGCCCACGCCTCGGCCAGCGTCTCGCAGATGGCCGCGATCTGCGCGTCGGGCGGCATGCCCAGCTCGGCGAGCGGCGGGCCGAGCCGCTCGAGGAGCAGCGCCGACCGGGCCTCGTCGTAGGCGTACACTTCGGCGTAGCCGCGCCCGCGCGCCGCCAGCAGCGTCTGCAGCTCGCCGGCGGATAGCATCGCTCCGGGATGGGCGACCTTCAGCACAGCCTGGCGGCCGTCGGCCAGCGTCACTTCTGCCACGAAGGCCTCGGTCCCGCCCGTGAGCGTCCGGCCGACCGTCAGGCCCCACTCGCGCGCCAGCTCGGCCACCGTGCGCTCGAGCCCGGCGAGCCAGGCCGCGCCCGCCTGCCCCGCCGACTGCGCCTTCAGCCGCACCTGCTCCGGGATGTCGTTCGCGTCGTTCACGCTGCGGCCTCTCCTCCAGCGCTTCGCCCGCCGCGGTCGGGCCAGTGCTGCATGGGTTAGCTTCCCGCGGTGGCTGGCGTTTCAGGCGCGTGCTGCGACGATGCCAGCGCCAGCGCCTTCGCGACCGTTCCGGGCCGCAGCCGCCGCCGGGTCAACAAGTAGCGCCAGTCATAGCGGTTGTCGTACATCAGCTGGTAGTAGTAGTAGTTGATCTGCTCCAGCACGGCGCCGCCGAGGATCAGCAGGCCGTAGAGCGTATCGCCGGTCCACAGCGCGCTGGTGAGCCACCACTTGACGAGCAGCACCGCCGGAAACAGTGCGATCAGCGCCCAGTTGAGCTGCTTCAGGCGCTGGAACTGGGCGAGCACGTGCGCCGGCATGATGCGCTCGCCGGCGCGCAGCACCCGCAGCTTCCAGCGCCACCAGATGACTCCCTGGAAGAGAATGCCCACCACAACGGCGAGGCTGTAGGTCCGGGCGATCCAGTTCGTCCAGTCGCTGTCGCGCAGCGCGCCGTTCAGCAGATACGCCGTGAACAGCACGGCTGCTACGGCCTCGCCGACCCACAGGGAGCGGTATCGCTTCGCTAAGGCTTTCGCGTCCATATCTAGACCTCTATCGCCACGCGCCACAGCGGGCGGCTCGCGGAAGCGCCCTGGCATTGTAGCGGAACTCGTACGGCAATCTCAGTCCCCGTACGAAATGACGCTGCCGGGGCGCGGTTTGATGCAGATCTCGCCGCCCGGCCACATTGGGTCTTGACTTATTGTCATTTGTACACTATACTCTTAAGTGTTCGAATGACACTAAGTGAGGACGCCAATGGCCCCGACCCTGACAGACCTCATCGCACAGCTCGAGCAGGCCCGCCGGCCGGCCGACATCTTCGGGCCGCTCGGCGACGGCGGGGCCGCCGCGCTGCGCCGCAGCTACCGCCGCCTGGCGGCGTCGCTGCACCCCGACGCCAACCCGGGGCAGGAGGTGGCGGCCGGAGCGGCCTTCCGCGAGCTCCAGGGCTGGTACCGCACGGCCCAGCAGGAGCTGCGCGCAGGCACCTACGGCGCCCAGCCGCTCTTCACGCTCGAGAGCGCGCGCCAGCGCTACGAGTGCTTCGCGGCGGCCCACAGCGGCGAGCGCTCCGACCTCTACCCCAGCGCCGGATCGGAAGGCCCGCTGCTGCTGAAGGTCGCCCGCGCGCCCCAGGCGAACGCGCTGCTGGAGGCCGAGGTCCAGGCGCTCAGCCAGATCGACCGGGCCATGGCCGGGCAGCCGCTGCGCGCCCACTTCCCGACCCTGGTCGAGCGTTTCCTCGCCGCCGACCCGTCCGGCCGCCGGCGCCAGGTGAACGTGCTGTTGCGCGAGCAGGGCACCCTCAGCCTGGCCGAGGTGCTGCGGGCCGCGCCCGGCGGGCTCCACCCGGCCGACGCGGCCTGGATCTTCAACCGCATACTGGCGGCCCTGGGGGTGACCCACAGCCTCGGCCTCGTCCACGGCGCCGTGCTGCCCCAGCACGTGCTGATCCGCCCGTCCGACCACAACGGCGTGCTGATCGACTGGACTGCCAGCCGGCCGATCGGCGCCCGGCCGAGCGTGATCGCTTCTGCCTGGGCCGGGCTCTACCCGCCCGAGGCGGTCGAGGGGCGCCCGCTCGGCCCGGCGAGCGACCTGTTCATGGCCGCCCGCTGCCTGGCCCTGCTGCTGGGAGGCAGCGGCCCCGCGCCCGAGCCGCCCGCCAGCACGCCCGCCCCGCTGCGGCGCCTGATCGCCACCTGCCTGATCCCGGCGCCGCACCGCCGCGCCGACGACGCCTGGCAGCTGCTCGACGACTTCCGCACAGCCCTGGGCCGGCTCTACGGCCCGCCGACCTTCCGGCCGTTTCCGATCCAGGCGATCGGAGAGAAGGCATAGACCGCATCTCAGAACCGACGCAGCCGCGTCCCAAAGGAGGACACCATGGGGAACTCGAACTGGAGCGACGCCGCCTACCAGGCCCGCCAGCACCACCGCCGCGCCACACACCAGAGCGCCTTCACCTACGACGACGAGGTGCGCCGCAGCGGCGTGGTGAAAGTCCACCCGCTGATGGACCCGTTCGGCAAGATCCGCGAGAGCCGTGACAGCCAGGCCCACCCCGAGTCGGTGGCGATCGGCGTGCTCTTCGACGTGACCGGCTCGATGGGCGAGGTGCCGCGCGTGCTGCAGACCAAGCTCGGCGCCCTGATGCGGCTGCTGGTGCAGCAGGGCGCCATGGCCCACCCGCAGATCCTCTTCGGCGCGATCGGCGACGCCTACTGCGACCGGGTGCCGCTGCAGATCGGCCAGTTCGAGTCGGGCCTGGAGATGGACGATGACCTGGGGAGGATCTTCATCGAGGGCGGCGGCGGCGGCCAGACCCACGAGTCATACGAACTGGGGATGTACTTCATGGCCCGCCACACCGCGATCGACTGCTACGAGCGGCGCGGCCGCAAGGGCTACCTGTTCACGATCGGCGACGAGAAGCCCTACCCGCACCTCAGCCGCGCCCAGGTCGCCGCGGTGATCGGCGACCAGCTGGAGGCCGACATGCCGGTCGAGCAGGTGATCGCCGAGCTGCAGGAGCGCTACGAGTACTTCCACATCATGCCGACCGAGACCTACCACGGGCGCAACCCGGACGTGCAGGGCCGCTGGCGCGAGCTGCTCGGCGAGCGTCTGCTGATGCTCGCGGACGCCGCGGCGGTCTGCGAGACGATCGCGCTGACGATCGGGCTGTGCGAGGGCGCGCTCGACCTGGGCGCCGCCGAGGTCGAGCTGGTGGCCGCCGGCTACGACGCCGCAGCCGCAGGGGCCGCCGCGACGGCGCTGGCCCCGTTCGCCGCCGGGCGCCCTTCCGCCCCGCGCCTGGCCGCCGGGCTCCTGCCCGGAGCCTGATCCGCGCAGGGCCCCGCCCGCACCAGACAGCGAGGTGTGGAGAGCACGCCGCCCTCCACACCTCCTCACCAGACAGCTACGGAGGCGCCCATGGCCACCAATGTGATCCTGACCGTCGACCTGGGCTTCGGCGACGCCGGCAAGGGAACGGTCACCGACTACCTCACGCGCGCCACCGGCGCCCACACCGTCGTCCGCTACAACGGCGGCGCCCAGGCCGCTCACCGCGTCGTCACGCCCGACGGCCGCGAGCACGTCTTCGCCCAGTTCGGGGCGGGGGCGCTGGCCGGCGCGGCGACGTTCCTCTCGCGCTTTATGCTGCTGGAGCCGCTGGCGATGCTGGAGGAGGAGCGCCACCTGCGCGAGCTCGGCCTGCCCGACCCGCTGGCCTCCGCGGCGATCGACGAGCGCGCGCTGCTGATCACGCCCTTCGCGCGGGCGCTCAACCGGCTGCGCGAGCTGGCGCGCGGCGACGCCCGCCACGGCAGCTGCGGCATCGGCGTGGGCGAGACGGTCGACCTGGCCCTGGCCTACCCCGACCAGGCGCCCCGCGCCGGCGACATGGCCCGGCCCGCTGCGCTCGCCGCCAAGCTGAAGTTCCTGCGCCAGCGCGCCCTGGAGCGCCTCGCCGCGCTGCGGCCCGCCCTGCCCGACAGCCCCGCCGCCGCCGCTGAGATCGACCTGCTCACCGACCCGGACCTGATCGACTGGCTGCTGGAGGCCTACGCCGGCTTCGCCCGCCGCGTCACCCTCGCCGGCCCGGAGCACCTCGGGCGCCTGCTCGGCCGGGGCGGCACGGTCATCTTCGAGGGCGCCCAGGGCGTGCTCCTCGACGAGTGGCGCGGCTTCCACCCCCACACCACCTGGAGCACCACCACGCTCGAGAACGCCGACACGCTGCTGGCCGAGGCCGGCTTCTCCGGATCGGTCCGGCGCATCGGGATCACCAGGGCCTACGCGACGCGCCACGGCGCCGGCCCGCTGGTCAGCGAGTGCGCCGCGCTGACAGCCGCCCTGCCCGACCCGCGCAACGGCGACAACCCCTGGCAGTGCGGCTTCCGCGTCGGCTGGCTCGACCTGGTGCTGCTGCGCTACGCCCGCGCCGCCGTGGGGCACCTCGACGAGCTGGCGGTGACCTGTCTCGACCGCCTCAGCGCCCTGCCGGACCTGCAGGTCTGCGCCAGCTACACCCGCGCCGCCGGGCCGCGCGAAAGTGACACGGTGATCGAGCGGCTGCCGCTCTCCGCCGACCCGCGCGACCTGGACCACCAGGCCCGGCTGACGGCGACGCTGGCCGAGTGCGCGCCGCGCCTGGAGCGGCTGGATGGCCCCGGCGAGCTGCTGGCGCGGCTGGCGGACGAGCTGGGCGCCCCGGTGACGCTCACCTCGTGGGGGCCGCGGGCGACCGACAAGCGGGCCGGAGAGCGGGCGCTGCGCTGACGCCCGGGGAGCGCTACGAGCCGCTCGATGGCGGCGCGATCGGCGCGACCAGGAAGGTGAGAACGTCCCACACCGCGTGGCTGACGATCAGCGCGCCCATCGGCGCCCCGAGCGCGTGCAGCCCGCCCCAGAAGGCCCCGGCGACGCTCGCCGCCCCGATCAGCGTGACGTTCCCGGTGACGATGTGCGCGCCGCCGTAGGCCGCCGTGCCGAGCAGCGCGCCCGCAAGCCGCCCGTAGCGCCCGATCAGCCGCTTCTGCACCAGCCCGCGCCAGAACAGCTCCTCCGCCGGGCCGATCACCAGCAGCAGGCGCAGGCCCAGGTCGAGCTTCTCGCCCAGCGTGCCGAGGTCGTAGATCGCGCCAATCTCCTCGCCGCCGCGCGGCAGAATCGCGCGCGCCAGCCGGTCCCCGACCACGAACACGCCGTACAGCGCGGCCGCCGACCCGAGCCCCAGCGCGAGATCCTGCGGCGTCAGGCGGATCGCGCGCAGCTCCTCCTCGCTGATGAGCGCGAGGCCGCCGAGCGCGAGGCCGGTCCCGGTCATCCGGTTCCAGAACTGGCGCTTGGGGCCGCGGAACGTCAGCGCGAAGGCCGTGTAGGCCGCCGCGAGGCCCACCTCCAGCCCGCGCTCGCGCGCCAGCCCGCCGATCCGCCCGATCAGCGCCTGCACCCCGTTGGAATCTGCCATGAGTAGCGCACCCTATATCTTTTCTGCCGCTCTGCGGCGACTGCGTCGCCGCAGAGCGGCAATAAAATAAACTCTTGGGAGGCGAAGCCTCCCCAAACCCCTCCAGAGCCGCTGGCCCACCCGCCGGGCGGCGTGGAGGGCCGCTGGCCCGCCACAGTCGCTTTCCGCCGGGTGGTGTGGAGGGCCGCTGGCCCGCCACGGACGTTTTTATTTTCCGCGGCTCTGTGGCGACTGCGTCGCCGCAGAGCCGCGGAGAGAAAAGAGCAGGGGGCGTAGCCTCTTCAACACGGGGGCGCGGGGGCGGAGCCACCGCCCACGCCGCGCCCTACGCGCCCTGCATCAGCACCGCCAGCACCAGCCCGAGCACCAGAAACAGCCCGAACGTCAGGTGCAGGCGGGCCGTCTGCAGGTCGATCATCGCGATCGCGCGCGCCTGCCCGCTCGCCCCCAGCTCCGAGGCGCGCAGGATCTTGACCAGCCACGGCAGCGAGAGCACCGCCAGCAGGCTCATCGCCGGCAGCGCGCCGAACGCCACGCCGAGCCCCAGCACGATGTAGGCGCCGACCACCAGCGCCACGTACGTCGTGTGGGCCACCCTGCGGCCGAAGCGGATGGCGAAGGTGCTCCCGCCCGACCGGGCGTCGTCGGTGATGTCGCGCCACTCGTTGCCGTGCAGGATGGCCGTGACCAGCAGGCCGATCGGCAGGCTGAGCAGCAGCGCCTGGGCGCTCCACGCGCCCGAGGCCGCGAAGTAGCCGCCGACCACCATCAGCGGCCCCATCAGCAGGAAGACCAGCGGCAGCCCCAGCGCGCGGTACTTGTACTGCAGCGGCGGCGCGGTGTAGCCGTAGCCGCCCACCGCTCCCAGCAGGCCGAGCCCGATGATCGGCCAGCCGCGGATCGTCGCCAGCGCGACGCCCAGCGCCGCGGCCAGCGCGAACGCCGCCCCGACCAGCGCGAAGGCCTCCCGCTCGTCGATGCGGCCCTTCAGCAGCGCGTGGCTCGCCCGCGGCGAGGTGATCGTGTCGATCCCCTTGCGCACGTCGTAGATCTCGTTGACGATGTTCGTCCCGAGGTGCAGCAGGACGCTCGCCAGCAGCGCGAGCAGGAAGGGCGGCCACTCGAACACGCCCGCCAGCGCTGCGAGCGCGCCGCCGGCCGCCACCGGCGTGATCGAGGCCGTGAGGCTGAACGGGCGGGCGATCTCGGCCCACGCCGACACGTGCCGCCAGGCCCGCTCGGCCGGGCTGAGCCGCCGGTCGTCGATCTCCGGGCGCGGCGCCTCCGCCGGGGCCAGCTCCGCCTCGGGCGCGGCGGCCGGCGGCGCCACCGTGACGTCGATCTGGCCCGCGCCGTAGATCACCGCCGCGTCGAGCAGCGGCTCGACCTGCCCCTTCTCCTGCACCACCGGCTGGAGCGCGGGGATGTCCATCCCGGCCTCGTGGTAGCGCCAGGCCCCCGCGGCGACATCCTCGGGCGTGCCGCACAGGATGAACGCGTCCAGCAGCTCGTCCGGTATCAGCGACGCGGCGCGGTGGTAGTCCTCCGCCCGCCACGCGGCGCTGATCTGGTCGCGCAGCTCGGTGGGGAAGCCCGCCCGCCTGAGCGAGACGTCCGACAGCACGCTCATCATGTAGATCACGAACGGCTCGCGCTTGGCGCGGTTCAGCGCCGCCCGGCGCGACTTGTCGATCAGCGTGAGCAGGTACCCCTCGGTCTGGACGGCGTTCTCGGGGCGCCCGGCGGCCACCGAGGCGGCCCGGAGCCGGCTGAGGATCCTGCGGAAGCCGGGGATCGACTCGCACGGCCGCGCCAGGTAGCCGTCCGCCTTCTGCCCGGCGAGGTCGACCATCGCGGAGCGGTAGGCGGCGATGTAGATCGGCACGTGGTGCACCGGCGGGAACATCGGCTGCACCGGCATCAGGTTCGGCGTCGCCGAGGGGATGCGCTGGCCGGCCCACAGCATCCGCACGGTGTCGATCGCCTTGCTGACCTCCTCGACGCCCCGCTCGGGCGTGTAGGGGATGCCCATCTGCGCCAGGCGCAGCGGCAGGCCGGTGCCGAGCCCCAGGGCGATCCGGCCGGGCGCCATCTCGTCCAGCGCGCTGACGGTCATCGCCACGAGCACCGGGTGGCGCGTGAACGGGTTGAGCGCGCCCAGCCCGACGCGGATATCGGGCACCTGCGAGGCGATCGCCGAGGCGTACGTCACGGCGTCGCGCTCGAAGTATGAGTCGTGGAGCCACACCGTGTGCAGGCCGCGCTCGCGCGCGCTGCGCGCCCACGCCACGACGTCGTCGACGCTGCCGCGCGCCGCAAGCCCCAGGCTGATCGGGTGGACGAGCTGACGCATGTCTCTGCTCCTTCGGTCGAAGCGTTCCGAACTGCCGCACAGTCGCGGGGCCACCTATAGTAGCATATTGCCGGCGCGAAAGGGCGGCGCGCCGCCCGCGAACGTTTCCGGAGGGGCCTGCGCCCGCTCTGCGGCGCGGTGGGGTCTGGGGAGGCGCAGCCTCCCCGGAATCACTCTCTTTCGCCGCTCTGCGGCGACGTGTCGCCGCAGAGCGGCGTGAAAAAAGGCTCTCGGAGGGCCTGCGGCCCTCCGCACCTCCCTGCAGAACCTTGGAGAGCCTGCGGTCCCCGAATCTCCCCGCAGAAGAGCCTGTAGCGCGGTGCCCCGCCCCCGGCGAGGAGCACCGCGCGGTGATACAATGGGGCCTCCGTACGACGTAGAAGAGGGCAGACGATGGAGATCAACCAGCGGCGCAAGCTTTCGCAGGCCACTCTGGCGGCCTTCGCCGGTCGGGCTGCCGTGCCCACCTACGACCGCAGCCGCCTCGCCCCGGCGATCGTCCACATCGGCGTCGGCGGCTTCCACCGCGCGCACCAGGCCGTCTACCTCGACGACCTCGCCGGGCAGGGCATCACGCTCGACTGGGGCGAGCGCGGCGTCGGGCTGCTCCCCGGCGACAGGCGCATGGCCGACGCGCTCATCCCGCAGGACTGCCTCTACACCCTGGTCACGCGCGATGCCGCCGGGGACTCCGCCCGGGTGATCGGCTCCATGACCGGCTACCTGTTCGCCCCCGAGAGCCCCGCGCGGGCGCTCGACCTGCTCGCCGACCCGGCCACGCGCATCGTGAGCCTCACGATCACCGAGGGCGGCTACAACGTCGACAGCGTCACCGGCCGCTTCGATGCCGACAACCCCGCCATCCAGGCGGACCTGCGCAGCCCCGACCGGCCCACCACGGTGTTCGGGTACATCTGCGCCGCGCTCGACCGCCGGCGCCGCGCGGGGACCCCGCCCTTCACCGTGCTCTCGTGCGATAACCTGCAGGGCAACGGCGCGATCGCGCGCACCGCGGTCACCGCGTTCGCCCGCCTGCGCGACGAGGGCCTGGCGAGCTGGATCGAGGCCAACGTCGCCTTCCCGAACGCGATGGTGGACCGCATCACGCCGCAGACGACCGACGCCGACCGCGCGCTGGTGGCCGAGGCGTTCGGCATCGAGGACGCCTGGCCGGTGATGTGCGAGCCGTTCATGCAGTGGGTGATCGAGGACACCTTCTGCAACGGGCGGCCGCCGCTGGAGGAGGTCGGCGTGCAGATCGTCTCGGACGTCCACCCCTACGAGACGATGAAGCTGCGCCTGCTGAACGCCAGCCACCAGGCGATGGGCTACCTCGGCTACCTCGCCGGCTACCGCTACATCCACGACGTGATGGCCGACGCCGACTTCCAGACGTTCATCGCGCGCCTGATGGCCGAGGAGGTGGCGCCGCTGCTGCCGCCGGTGCCGGGGGTGGACCTGGCCGCCTACCAGCGGACGCTGCTCGAGCGCTTCGCCAACCCCAAGATCCGCGACCAGGTCACCCGCATCTGCACCGACGGGTCGGACCGGATGCCGAAGTTCCTCCTTCCGTCCCTCGCCGAGGCGCTCGCGCAGGGCCGGCCCCACCGGCTGCTCACGCTGGCCGTCGCCGGGTGGATGCGCTACCTGCGCGGCGTGGACGAGGCGGGCCAGGAGATCCCGATCGCGGACCGCCTGGCCGACGAGCTGCGCGCCCGCGCCGCCGAGGGCCGGGGTGACCCGCGCCCGCTGCTGGGCGTGCGCAGCGTCTTCGGCGACCTGGGCGGCAACGACGCGTTCGTGTCCGAGTTGGCCGCCGCCCTGCGCGAGCTCGACGCCCGGGGGGCGAAGGCGACGCTGTCCGCCTACCTGGCCGCCCCCTCCGCGTGAGGATCAGGCGCCGGCCGAGCAGAGGCGCGCCTTGCGGCTAGGCCGGAGGCGCGCTATACTTCCGCGCACATCGCGTCCGAATCCGCCTGGCCCGACGCTGCGCCGGGCGCCCGGCACACCTGCGCCGAACCCATCGTCCCACCTCCGAGTCATCCACCCCGCCAGCCTCTGAAGTGTCGACAATTTGCCGGACGAACCGCCCAGCGCGGGGCGCCGACAGCCGGCCGCCGATTCTTCCCGGATCGGCGCGCAGCCGCTGTCCGCCTGCGCTGCAGAGAAGGAGGCTGTATGCCGCCCTATCGATTGGGCCTGTTCACGACTATGCTGATGTCGAGCCTGCTGTTCGCCTGCGCGTCCACGACGCCGGGCGCGCCGTCGGCGACTCCGGACGAGCCCGCCGGCCCGGCGCCCGCGGCCGGGCAGGTGCAGGCCAACGGCATCACCATCGCCTACGAGAGCTTCGGCGCGCCAGAGCGCGAGACCGTCCTGCTGATCGGCGGCACCGGCCAGCAGCTGATCGACTGGCCGATCGAGCTGATCGAAGGGCTGACCGAGCGCGGCTACCGCGTGGTGCGCTTCGACAACCGCGACATCGGGCTCTCGACGCACTTCACCGAGGCCGGGCTGCCCGACGCCGCGGCGGTCACGCGGGCGCTCGAGGCCGGGGAGCAGCCGCCGCTCCCGTACACCCTGCGGGAGATGGCCGCCGACGCCGCCGGGCTGCTCGACGCCCTCGGCATCGAGCGGGCGCACATCGTCGGCATGTCGATGGGCGGCGCCATCGCACAGTATCTCGCGATCGACCACCCGGAGCGCGTGCGCTCGCTCACCTCAGTGATGGCCGACTCGGGGAACCCCGCGCTGCCGGTCATCGCCAGGCCCGAGGCCTTCGCCGATGTGCCGCCGATGCCGCCCGCCGAGGACAGGCAGGCCTTCATCGAGTACCAAGTCAAGTCCTGGATGGCGCTCGCCAGCCCCGCCAACCCCGCCGACGAGGCGGCCGTGCGCGAGATGGTGCAGCGCGACGTGGATCGCGCCTACGACCCCGCCGGCCTGGTGCGGCAGCAGACGGTGACGCTGGTGGATCGCTTCGCGCCCGGCGCCAACCGCCTCAGCAGCCTCAGCGCCATCGCCGCGCCAACCGTCGTGCTGCACGGCGAAGATGACCCGCTCGTCCCGGTGGACGCGGCGCGCGAGATCGCGGAGCGCGTGCCAGGGGCCGAGCTGCGGATCATCCCCGGCCTGGGGCACGACATCCCGCCCGCGCTCGTCCCGGCGTTCGTCGACGCGATCGACGCGGCGGCGACGCGGGCCAGCGACGCGCTCTGAGCCCGCGGTGCCACACACGCCACGGCCACGTGGAACCCAGCAGCGCCGACCGGCGTCATGGCAACCGTAGGGTAGCCTGGTCAGCACACAACGTCATCCTCGGGGCCGCCTTTGTCGCACACGAGCACACGAAGGTGGCCGCTTTCTTTTCAGCCCGGAGCGTGATGCTGGCCGAGCGAACAGGAGGAGAGACGATGAGAATAATCTGGACATACCTCGCGGTCGCCGCGGTCGTGCTGGCGCAGCTCAGCACGGCCAGCGCCGCGCCGATAGCCCAGCCCGCCTTCGAGCGCCTGTGGCAGCGCACCGGCGTCCCCATCCAGCGCGGCGTCGCCGACTACTCGTGGGTCTGGGGGCCGGAGCCCTTCACCCCGCAGCTGATGGAGGCCAACGCCGAGAGCCCCTCCGGCCGGCGCGCCGTGCAGTACTTCGACAAGAGCCGCATGGAGATCAACAACCCCAGCGGCGACCCGAGCAGCCCCTGGTTCGTCACCAACGGCCTGCTGGTCAACGAGCTGATCAGCGGGCGGGTGCAGGTCGGCGCGGGCGAGTTCATCCCGCTCGCCCCGGCTAACATTCCCATCGCCGGCGACCCCAGCAACACCTTCCCCACCTACGCCAGCCTGGTGCGGATCTACAACACGCCCGCCGGCCGTGAGCCCGGCGACCACGTCACCGACCTGTTCCTGCCCGAGGGCGCCGGCGAGCTGCCGCAGTACGCCGACAGCCCCGCGACCGAGATCGTGCGCGTCGAGCGCGGCTTCGGCATCCCGCGCGCCTTCTGGGACTTCATGAACCGCACCGGCACGGTCTACGAGGGTGGCCGCCTCGTGCCCAACCAGCCGCTCTTCGACTGGGTGTTCACGCTCGGCTACCCCACCACCGACGCGTTCTGGACCAGGGTGACGGTGGGCGGCGTCGAGCGCGACGTCATGTTCCAGGCCTTCGAGCGCCGCGTGCTGACCTACACGCCCGATAACCCGCAGCCGTACCAGGTCGAGATGGGCAATGTCGGCCGGCACTACTACCACTGGCGCTACGAGGCGCCGTTCGCGGACGGCGCCGAGGCGCTGATCACCGTGCCCGAGCCCGGCGCGCTGGTGAGCCCGCCACTGCTGGTGCAGGGCTTCGGCAGCGGCAGCGCCTTCGAGGGGGCCATCACCGTGCGGCTGAAGGACGCGGCCGGCAGGCAGCTGGCGAGCGTCAATACCCAGGTGCTCCAGCCCGACGTCGGGCTGACCGGGCCGTTCGAAGCCACGCTGACCTTCACCCCGCCGCCGGAGCCGTCGCCCGCAACGATCGAGGTCATCACCCGCTCGCCGCGCGACGGCTCGGAGATCCTGCTCGCCAGCCGGGAGGTGCGCGTCACGCACGACGGCCCGCCGCCGGCGCTGGACGAGCAGATGGAGCGCGCCCGCCGGGACCTCAGCCGGCGGCTGAAGCTCGACCTGAGCGAGATCCGCGTGGTCTCGGTCGAGCCGGCCGAGTGGCCGGGCGGCTCGCTGGGCTGCCCCGCGCCGGAGCGGGTCTACACGCTGGAGATCGTGCCCGGCTACCGGCTCACGCTGGAGGCGCAGGGGCAGCGGTACACCTACCACGTCGACCAGGGGGAGCGGCTCGTCTACTGCCGCGACGGGCGGCCGGTGCTGGGCCTGGCCAGCACGGCCGATGAGCTGATCGCGGCGCTGCGCGAGCGCGGCTACGCCATCGAGGATACGGGCGTGGTGCGGCAGCCCTTCCTGCGCACGGACGGCAGGCTCTACCGCATCAGCGGCGGCGGGCTGACGCAGCCGGTCGAGCTGCAGGTCTACGGCTACGCCGAGGAGGCGACGGCGGCCGAGGATGCGGCCAGCATCGGGCCGGACGGGCAGCCCGAGGGCGCGATCGTGGACTGGGTCGCGCCGCCGTACTTCTACCGAAGCTGGCGCGTGCTGGCGATCTACGTCGGTGACAGCCAGGCGGCGCTTCAGGTGCTGAACGACCTGCTCGGCCCGCCGTTCGCGGTGCCCAGCCCATCGGCGGATCAGGCGCGGATCCCGTGGGATGAGGCCCGGGCGCTGCTCCTCGCCGGCCAGGTGCGCTTCATCGCCCAGAGCCACTCGCTCAACGTCCAGATGACGCTCGCGGATGGCCGGGTGCTGACCACCGTCGAGCCGCGGATCGACGAGATCTTCCGCGTGATCGAGGAGTGCGGCGAGCCCTGCGCGAGCACCGCCGTCGCGACCGAGTAGGCGCAGCGCGCTTTCTGGCAAGCCATCCTAGACATAGCGCGCAACAAGATGGCGTGGCCCGGAGATTCCGAGCCACGCCATCCTACGTTCAGGGGCTGCGAGCGCCTACGGCTGCGCGAAGGCGACGAGCCGCACCGAGTGCCAGATCTCGTGGAACCGATCGTAGACATCCGTCGGGTCGTTGGGGTCGACGTACTGGCAGCGGGCCTTGTAGCTCCCGTCGTAGACAATGCGCGGGTTGCCCTGCGCGTCGAGCGCGAGCGCCGGCGCGTAGGTGTCCCAGAGGCCCGCGTCGCACGTCACCGGGCGCGCCACCGGGTACTCAGCCTCGAGGTCGCTGCTCAGATCGACGACCCCGTGCTGCCAGTTCTCGGCTGCCGTGCACCCCGCGTCGCACCAGGAGTAGCGCAGGTTATCGCTCCCGTCCATGTAGGCCATCCGCGGCCGCCCCTGCGCATCCAGCTCGAGGTCCACGCCATCGCCGTACTGCTGCGGCAGGCCCAGGTTCACCGCGCTCCAGGAGCCGCTGCTCTCGCACTGCGCATCGCAGGACAGGTAGTAGAGCCGGCGGCCGGTGTCGTCGAGGGTGCCCTCTTTGTAGACCGCGATGCGCGGCCGGTTCTGCTTGTCGACGGCGATATCCCAGAAGGGGTACGGCCCCCCGCCGCGCTCGAAGACCCATGCGCGCTTCCAGTTCGCATCGTCCTCGCAGCCCGCGTCACACGCGAAGTAGTACACGCCGTTCTCGTCGCCGGTGAACTCCGCCGCGAACAGGTGCGCGACGACGCGCGGCCGGCCGTCGGTCGTGAACGTGAGCGACGGCGAGGAGATCGCCTCGTGGTCGAGCAGGTAGATGTCGTCCATGAGCTGGTGGGTGAAGCGGGTCACGCTCCAGTTCCCGGCGTCCAGACACCCGCTGTCACACGCCGCGTAGTAGCCGCCGTACAGGTCCGGCTCGGTGAGGTAGTCGGTATTGTTGAAGACGAAGCGCGGCCGGCCCTGCGGGTCGAGCGCGAAGGAGCGCTCCGGCAGATAGTACCCCGTCAGGTCGATCGTGTCGTACACGCTCGTGACGTGCACGAACTGCCAGCTATCGGCCGAGAGGCACTGCGCGTCACACTCGCCGTACCAGTACAGCGTGTAGAGAGTCTCGTCATCGGGGCCGATCGCCAGGATGCGCGGCTTGCCCGCGGGCGTCAGCGCCAGCTGGACGCTGTCAACCGGCCCGCCGAGGTTGACCCGCTGCCACCGCGACTGGTCCGAGCACTGGCTGGCCGGCGGCGGGCAGTAGGCGTAGATCGCATCCGGCCCCTCAGCCACCGGCACGTGGTAGCGGTAGGCGACGTGCAGGCCGCCCGCGGAGTCCACGGCGATATCCGGGCTGCCGGTCTTGAGCTGCGGCTCCATGAACGTCGCGGCGCCGCTCTCCTCGGGGTTCTGGCCGGGATTCTCCCCAGGGTTCTCACCGGGGTTCTCCCCAGGATTCTCATGGGGCGGAGGGATCGGCATCGAGCGCAAGGCCCCCGCGCCGACCATCGGCAGATATACGAACGCTTCATCTTGCGCTTGGGGCTCGACGTCAGCGGCGTACACGGCCAGGCCGCCGAGGAAGTTGGCGAAAAGGAACAGCAACACGAGTGGAACGTAGGCCGCAGAGCGGCCAGGGCCTCGACGATACATAGTTACATTGCCTCAGCTACGGCTAGCCGCCTCCCCACGGGCGGCGGTCGAACGGACGCGCTGAGGATAGCGTGCCGGGGGCGGCGCCGGATCGGGCGACATCCCGAGAATCCTGAGGGGCGAAACCCGCCGAAAGGCTGATGCCATCGCCGCCTGTGGATCGTCTATCGCCCGCCTCCCTGCCGGTCGCCGGCCGGCATTGCCCGTACAGGCGCCGGATTCCAGCCGCGAAGCGGACGCCGAGCCCGGCCGGAGCGTCCGATTCCGGATCGGGCCACCCGGCGCGGCAAGGTGAAGAAGCTCGGCCGCCTTGCTCGAACGGTCGCGCCCGGGATAGAATCGCCGCTGGAACCCACGCTCGTTGAGGAGAAGAAAAGCGAACACGTGCGGCAGCATCTCCCGTGGCACTACATCGAGCTTGGCGGCTCATCCTCCCAGACGGCAGTCTGCGATACACACGGCCGCTTCTGGTTCACCCCAGGCATCGTGAAGCCGGCGAGCGGCCTCGTCGCCCTCGCCTGCCCCGGCGTCATCCGAGAGAAGCGCGTATGGTACGCCTCGCAGCTCGGGTGGCCCGAGGAGGCCGATCCCTGCCGGGAGCTCGGCATAGACGCGATACACATCCTCGCCAACGACGCGGACGCAGCGGCGCTCGGCGAGTCAGCGCTGCGCAGCCGGGATGCCGAGAAGGATCTCGTCTATATCGCGCTGGGAACCGGGGTTGGAAGCTCGCTTGTGCGCAACAGAAGCGCGCAGTACATCAACATCGGGCACGCGCACGTCGGCGGAGAAAACGTGTGCTTCGGGTGTCGCGCCCGGGGGTGTCTGAACTCCGTGCTCGCCTCCGCCGCCCCCCCCGAGCTACTCCACGAGCGCGATTACGCCTTCATTGCAGCAGCGCTCGCGAGCGCCATCCAACAGCAAGACATCGGCGGCGACATCACGATCGTCTTGGGAGGTGGTATCATCCGTAGACACCCGGGCATCGTACGCGAGGTCGCCCGCCGCCTCCCAAATCCCGTCGAGCTCACCAAAGCGCCCGGGAGGCGAAATCGGCGGCCTTCGCAGGGCTGCACTATCTCGCACAGAGATACCGCGCGGCGGAATAGCGCCTGCTTGGCGCCCAAGGCATCTCGAGCTTCGGCGCGGCTCGCTGAGGTGCCGAGCAGAGGAGCAGAAATGCCTGAACGGTGGCTGGAGCCGGTTCTGGAGTGGGCGGCCCGCGCGGTGGGCCGCGGCGCCCGGGTGGCGCGGGTCGAGGCGCTTCGGGAGAACCCGGGGACCCGCGGGCCGTGGCTCCTGCACATCGCGCACCGCGGGCGCGAGGTGCGGGCGCTGCTCAAGACCGGCGCCGCGGCCCCAGGCGCAACCCGGCTCGAGGTCGGGGCGGTGAGCCTGCGAGACTCCTTCGCCACAGAGGCGGCGGCGCTCGAGCTCGCCGAGCGACACCGGCTCCCGGCGCCGAGGCTGATCGCCGCCGACCTCGAGGGGCGGACGGGCGTCCTGGCGATTCTGTCGACGGCGCTCGCCGGCACGAGCAGGCCGCGCGACCTGGACATCCGGTCGCTGCGCGCGCTCGGCGCAGCCGCAGCGACGCTCCACGCCATCCCGCTGTCGCCGCAGCCCCATCTGCCACTGCGGACGCGCCCGCGGCAGGGCGAGGACTTCATCGCGCAGCGCAGGTGGGCGGCCCGCTACCAGGCGGCCCCCGAGTCCGAGCGGGCGGCGATCCTCGACGAGGCGCTGCGGGCCGGCTGGCCCGCCAATGGTCTCGCGAAGAGGCTCCTCGCGATACGCACCACGCCGCTGATCCAGGCCGCCGAGGAGCGGCTCAGGGGGCTGCCGCCGCCCGCCGGCGAGACCGTCCTCGTGCACAGCGACCTGTGCGGAGATAACACCGTGTGGAGGAACGGCGGCCTCGTGGGCATCGTCGACTGGGAGGGGGCGGGCGCCGGCCACTACGGCGTCGATCTCGGCAACCTGCGCATGGAGGAGTCGCTCACCTTCGGCCTGGCCGCCGCCGACGAGATCCTGGCGGGCTGGCAGGAAGCGAGCGGCCGGGAGGCCGAGGACATCGCGTACTGGGACCTCGTTGCAGCCCTGAACACCCCGACCGATCTGTCACGCTGGGCCCCAACCCTCCCCGAAGCAACCGAGAACCGCGACGCGTTTCTGCGCGCGGCGCTCGCCCGGCTTTGATCGCGCCGGAGCCGCACGGCCGCTCGCCTCCCCACAAAAACCTCCGCAGGGGGCCGCCGACTTTAGGCGATTGCGGGAACGCGAAACGGGTGAGGGCGAGCAGTGCGAATATGCATACGGGGGCGGCGAACGTAGCGATGCCCAACGATGGTATTCCCTACTTGTTGTCCATATTTACGACCGTGGGGGTTTGGTATTTTATCCCCGCGGCCATGGTCGTGTTGCTCGTGTTGCAGTTTATCACCCGCAATCCGTTCTCGAAAAGAGAGTTACGCCTCCAACGGCTCCAGGCTGAGGAGGATATGGGAGTTCGCCAGGTAGTAGATGCAGTAAGGTTTCCCCTCGATGACGCTATTGTACGCCTGCCGCTGCAGCATTCCGCTGCTCAGCTCGCACTTCACGCTGCCGACGACATAGAAGACGCGCACCGAGCGATATGCGCTCTCATAACGCACGGTCAGCGGCCCGCGCTGCGAGCGCAGTGGGCTTGGCGACATCGCCGCGCCGAACGAGCTTGCGGCCGTGCTAACGAGCCAGATGAACCCCAGCCAGATTAGCACCACCAGGAATATACCCCCCGGCTCTGGCGAGAGCACCAGCCTGCCGATGGCTCCCGGCAGGACCATGCCTATGGTCATAGTGCCGGCAAGGAGCAGGGCGCACAGGGCGCCCACGGCCATGCCAAGCCCCTTGAGCAGCAGGCCCTGGCGTTGCCGAGCGCTGAGTTGCCCGCGCCGGTTGGCCTCCAAGTCGGCGAGGGTGAAGCCGTGCTGACGGGCGATGATGGCGAGCGATCCGGGCACCGGCCCCGCTACGGGCATTCGTGGTGTGTCGCTGGCCGCCGGATCGGCGAGCGACTCCGCGGAGAGCAGCCAGAGGCTCTCCGCGAGATAGGCATAGCGATACCTGCCGGGCGGCAGTTGTAGCGAATGGGCCGGTGTTTGCAGGGTTCGGCCGTCGTCGAGCTTGGCTACATACATCTTGAAGCCGTATTGGCCCCGCCCCCACACTACCTCGCCCTCGCCGGTGGCGATCCGCCTGGTCTCCAAGTCGTCGGTCATCAGCCGTATCTGCCGCCACGAACGCAGCGCGGAGGTGACCGACACGGTCTCGATAACCAGGAAGAGCAGCACGAAGATCCCCATCGGAAACCAGAGGGCGATGGGGGAGCTAGGCGAGGTTTGGAGTGCCGGCCGGAAGTTGATAAAAACGGTAGCGGCGATAATCAGGAAGATGGCGACGCTGGCACAGGCCATGATGCCCGACTGCCAGGCGATCTTGATGAACAGGCGCACCCGCTTCTCCTGTTCCGGCGTGATCTCGCCGCGCCAATTGCGCGCAACCGTATCGGGGTCCGTGAGGCTTTCGTAGGTTAGGCCGAGATGGGGGGAGGGGTAAGATGGCTGCATGCTACGCTCCTACTATGCTCGGGGCCGGGAAGCCGAGGCGTCGTAGCTGCATGCCCCGCCTCGGTGCACCTACATAGCGCAAGTATAACCTAAAAAGTGTAACCAGCGCAGACGGGCCAAGGCGGATGCTGGATACTACCGGCGCCCGGCAGCCCGCAGATCATGATGAGCGTCGCCATTGTGTTATGTCCACTGCCTTCGCCTCCCGCTGCAGGAAGGCGGGCATCGGGGCGATTGTACGCCCCGGCACCACCCCAGCGCCTTCCCGCCTGCCAACCATTCCGCCGAGCGCCCACACGGCTGGACGCGGGCCATCGGGCCGCGCCGGCCAGCCGCCGTGCTACAATAGGGGCCCTCCTTCGGCGCGAGCAGAGCGATGACGACGACTATCGAAGAGGGCGTCCGGGCCTACCTCCAGGAGCACATATCAGCCACCGAGTGGCACCTTCACATACCCGAACGCGGCTTCTCCCCCGCCAGACGATTCATCGCCAGGTCCGCAGAGCGCGCGGTGTTCGTCAAGCTCGGCGCCGATGAGCGCATCCTCCTCCGTCTCTCCGATGCGAAGCTCACCCCGCGCCTCCTGGCCGGCGGGCCGTTCGGAAACACGCGTATCACCGTCCAGGAGTTCGTCGAGGGGCAGCACCCGACGCGCCAGTGGTACGAGGCCAACGCGCACGTCTGGGCCCGCATGATGCAGCGGCTGTCCCAGGTAGCCGAGCTGCGCGCCTTCCTGCCACAACCCGGCGATGAGACGTACCAGTCGCTCTGGAGGCGCTACATCGGCCAGGTGCAGGCGATCTACGACCGCAGCCGCCTGCAGGCCCACGAGCAGCAGGTTGTCGAGGCGCTGCTGAGCAGCTACAGCTCGCGCCTCCCGTTCGTCCAGGGCGCGGGCCTCGTCCCCGTCCACGGCGACCCGGGGCCCGATAACCTGCTCATCAGCTCCTCGGGCGTACTCTTGGTCGATTGGGACAACTTGCATCTCTCAGAGCCGATGCGAGACGCCGCGCTGGTCGCGTGGTGGATGTACCCGCCGTCGCGCTGGCAGGAGCTCCTGCGCCCCTTTCACATCGATCTGAGCGACCCATCGCACCAGGAGCGCTTCTACTTCTACATCTCGGTGTGGTCGCTGGAGGTCGCCCTGTTCTTCGCCAATCTCCAGCACCGGAAGTGGAAAGAGTATTTTCTGCGCGACGCAGAGCGGGCGTGGCAGCGCAGGCCGCCGGAGCGGCTGCTGATCGACGAGGACCGCATCGCGAGAGGCTGACGCGGTCGAGAACAGCCGCTCCCCTGACGAGAAAGCGAGCAAGCTATGGAGTACACGAAGCTCGGCAGCACCGGCCTGGAGGTGTCGCGGATCTGCCTCGGCTGCATGGGGTTCGGGGACGCGACCCGCTGGATTCACCAGTGGGTGCTCGACGAGGAGAGCAGCCGCCCGATCATCAAGCGCGCCCTCGAGCTGGGCATCAACTTCTTCGACACCGCGAACGTCTACTCGCTCGGGGCGAGCGAGGAGATCCTCGGGCGCGCGCTGCGGGACTTCGCCAGGCGCGACGAGGTCGTGATCGCGACCAAGGTGCACGGCCGGATGCGCGAGGGGCCGAACGGCGGCGGGCTCTCGCGCAAGGCCATCCTCAGCGAGATCGACCACAGCCTGCGGCGGCTCGGCACCGACTACGTCGACCTCTACATCATCCACCGCTGGGACTACGAGACGCCGATCGAGGAGACGATGGAGGCGCTGCACGACGTCGTGCGAGCCGGCAAGGCCCGCTACATCGGCGCCTCATCCATGTGGGCCTGGCAGTTCCAGAAGGCCCTCTACGTCGCCGAGAAGCACGGCTGGACGCGCTTCGTCTCGATGCAGAACCATCTGAACCTGATCTACCGCGAGGAGGAGCGCGAGATGCTGCCGCTGTGCCGCGCGGAGGGGATCGGGGTGACCCCCTACAGCCCGCTCGCATCCGGCAGGCTGGCGCGCGCCTGGTCGAAGGAAAGCACGCCCCGCTCCGAGAGCGACCAGATCGCCAGGCGCAAGTACGACGCGACCGCCGACACCGACCGCCTCGTGGTGGAGCGGGTCGCCGAGCTCGCGGAGCAGCGCGGGGTGCTGCGCGCGCATATCGCGCTGGCCTGGCTGCTGCAGAAGCAGCCCGTCGCGGCGCCCATCATCGGCGCGACCAAGATCGCGCATCTCGAAGACGCCGTCGGCGCGCTCTCCGTCAAGCTCACCCAGGAAGAGATCGCCTACCTGGAGGAGCCCTACGTCCCGCACCCGATCGTCGGCCACCAGTAAAAAGTGGTCGCGCTGCTCTGCGGCGACTTTGTCGCCACAGAGCAGCGGAAAAAGTCCGTGGAGGGCCTGCGGCCCTCCACACCTCCCAGCAGGAAGTAATCTTGGCGTGCCGGCAGCCCTCCGCGCCCGGCGGCTGCCTGGCCCAGGCTACTGGCCGCCGAGCACGGCCCTGAGGTATCTCCCGGTGTGCGACTCCTCCACCTGCGCCACCTGCTCCGGCGTGCCCACCGCAACCACCCGCCCGCCGGCGTCGCCGCCCTCCGGCCCCATGTCGATGATGTAGTCGGCGGTCTTGATCACATCCAGGTTGTGCTCGATCACCAGCACCGTGTTGCCGGCGTCCACCAGCCGCTGGAGCACCTTCAGCAGCCGCTCGATATCCGCGAAGTGCAGCCCGGTGGTCGGCTCGTCCAGGATGTACAGCGTGCGCCCGGTCGAGCGCCGCGACAGCTCGGCCGCCAGCTTGATGCGCTGCGCCTCGCCGCCCGAGAGCGTGGTGGCCGGCTGCCCGATCTTGATGTACCCCACGCCGACGTCGATCAGCGTCTGGAACTTCTCGCGGATGGCCGGCACGCGCTCGAAGAACTGCGCCGCCTCCTCGACCGTCAGCTCCAGCACCTCGGCGATGTTCTTGCCGCGGAAGCGGATGTCGAGCGTCTCGCGGTTGTAGCGCGCCCCGCCGCACACCTCGCAGGTCACGTACAGATCCGGCAGGAACTGCATCTCGATCTGCATCAGCCCCTCGCCGTTGCAGTGCTCGCAGCGCCCGCCGGGCACGTTGAACGAGAAGCGGCTGGCGTCGTAGCCGCGCGCCCGCGCCTCGGGCACCTGCGCGAACAGGTTGCGGATCGGGTCGAAGGCCTTGGTGTAGGTCGCCAGGTTCGAGCGCGGCGTCCGGCCGATCGGGCTCTGGTCGATCGCGATCACCTTGTCCAGATGCTCGATGCCGTAGATCGCGTCGTGGGCGCCCGGGCGCTCGCGCGCGCCGTAGAACAGCTGCGCCAGCCGGGCGTACAGCGTGTCGTTGACCAGCGTGGACTTGCCGGAGCCGCTGACGCCGGTGACGACGGTGAGCGTGCCGAGCGGGATGCTGACGTCCACGTTCTTGAGGTTGTGCTCGCGCGCGCCTCTGATCTCCAGCCGCCTGCCGCTCCCCCGGCGCCGGCTGCGCGGCACGGGGATGCGCCGCTTGCCGCTCAGGAACTGGCCGGTGATCGAGCGCGGCTCGGCGATCACGGCCTCCAGCGGGCCGCTGACGATCAGCTCGCCGCCGTGCTCCCCAGCCCCCGGCCCAATGTCCACGATCCAGTCGGCGGCGCGGATGGTGTCCTCGTCGTGCTCCACCACCAGCACGCTGTTGCCGAGGTCGCGCAGGCGCCTGAGCGTCTCCAGCAGCCGGCCGGTGTCGCGCGGGTGCAGCCCGATGCTCGGCTCGTCGAGCACGTAGAGCGCCCCGGAGAGCCCGCTGCCGATCTGCGTCGCCAGGCGGATGCGCTGCGCCTCGCCGCCCGAGAGAGTCAGCGCCGGGCGGTCAAGCGTCAGGTAGCCGAGGCCGACGTCGACCAGGAAGCTCAGGCGCGCCCGGACCTCCCTGGCGATCGGCAGCGCGATCTGCGCCTCGCGGCCCGTCAGGTCAAAGCCGCCGTCCGAAGGCGCGTCCGCGGCCGTCTCGGCCTGGGTGGCCGCGCCGCTCCCTTTCGGCCGCGTGCGCTGCACGACGGCGTCGAACAGCCGCTGCGCCCACTCCAGCGCCTCGCTGATCGGAAGCTGCGCGACCTGCGCGATGTTGCTTCCGCCCACCGTCACCGCCAGCACCTCGGGGCGCAGCCGCGCCCCGCCGCAGGCCGGGCAGGTGCGGGGCGTGAGGTACTGCTCCAGCTGCCCCCGCTCCTCGTCGTCGGTCGCCTCGGCCAGCCGCCGGCGCAGGCTCGGGATCACCCCCTCGAACGGGGCGTTGACGGAGCGCTCCTCCCCGCGCAGGTGATAGCGCAGCGGCACCACGTCGCCGTTCGTGCCGTACAGCACGGTCGCCAGCGCGTCCGGGCTGAGGTCCCGCACCGGCGTGTCGACCGAGAAGCCCATGTGCGCCGCGAGCGAGGCGAGCAGGTCATCGAAGTAGCGCCGCTGCGCCTTGCTCACTTTACTCCACGGCAGCACCGCGCCCTCGGCGAGCGAGAGGCTGCGGTCCGGGATGATCAGATCCGGGTCCGGCTCGCGCACCACGCCCAGGCCGTCGCAGGTCGGGCAGGCGCCGCTCGGGCTGTTGAACGAGAAGTCGCGCGGCTCGAGCGACCCGATATTGGTCGGGCCGTGCACCGGGCAGGCGTACTGCTGGGAGAAGGTCAGCTCCTCGCCGCCGACGATCTGGACGCCCAGCATCCCGCCGCCCAGCCGCAGCGCTGTCTCGACCGAGTCGGTGATACGGACGCGGTCGGGGTGGTCGGCGCCCGTCCCGGCGTCCGCCGAGTGGCGCACCACCAGCCGGTCCACCACCACCTCGACCGTGTGCGGGCGGTACCGGTCGAGCTTGATCTCGTCGGCCAGGTCCAGCACCTCGCCGTCGACCCGGACGCGCACAAAGCCCTGCTTGCGGGCCTCGTCGATCGCGCTCTGCGCCGACGCGTTGAGCGCCATCAGCTTCTGGCGCTCGCCGGCGCGCTCGCGGACGAGCGGCGCCAGCAGCAGGATGCGGCTGCCATCCGGCAGGCCGAGGATGGCGTCCACCATCTGCTGCACCGAGTGGCGCGTGAGCGGGCGGCCATCGATCGGGCAGTGGGGCCGGCCGACCCGCGCGTACAGCAGGCGCAGGAAGTCGTAGATCTCAGTGATCGTGCCGACGGTCGAGCGCGGGTTGCGGCTGATCCCCTTCTGGTCGATGGCGATCGCCGGCGAGAGCCCCTCGATCGCATCGACGTCCGGCTTGTCGAGCTGGCCGAGGAACTGGCGCGCGTAGACCGAGAGGCTCTCGACGTAGCGCCGCTGCCCCTCGGCGAAGATCGTGTCGAAGGCCAGCGACGACTTGCCCGATCCGGAGAGCCCGGTGATCACCACCAGCCGGTCGCGCGGCATGGTCACGTCGATGTTCTTCAGGTTGTGCTCGCGCGCCCCGCGCACGACGATCTGGCTGCTCATCTGCGTCAACTGGCTGCAGAGAGAATCACTTCACGCGCGCCGTGCCGAAGCGATCGACGCGGCGCGCGAACCAACATTGATTGTACCACGCATCGCGCGCGGCAGCTCTTGCATATGACGAACAGACGTGCTATAATAGTGCAACCTTCCCTCCTGGCCTCCCGGCCGGGGCGGCCGTATGCCGGTGGCATACGAAGGGTGCGATATACGGACGGTACGAGTGAGTTCGGTGAGTACGAGGAGCGCCCGGCGCCACGCGACCACCCCGCGCGAGCCGGCAAGGAGGACCCCCCATGGCAGCTGCACGCAAGAACACCACCGAGGATCGCACGAGCGAGCGCGTCGTTTCGCGCACCTACCGCGCCGCGATCCGCATCGGCGAGGACTTCATCACCCTCGAGGAGACGGTCACGCTGCCGATCGACGCGTCGGACGAGGAGGTGACGCAGGCGGTCGATCTCGGCTGGCGCATCTACCAGGCGCAGCGGGCGGCCATCGAGGGCCAGATCGCCAGCGTGCGCGAGAGCGCCGGCGCGCCGCAGCCGATCACCGTGCGCGACCCGGAGGCGCCCGCGAGCGATAAGCAGCGCAACTACATCGCCGCGCTCCAGGAGGACCTGTCCTGGTCGAGCGAGCAGCTGGCGGCCTACGCCCGCGAGCAGAACGTGGACCTGGTGACGATGACCAAGGGCCAGGCGAGCACGTTCATCGACGGTCTGAAGAAGCTGGCCGAGGAGCGCACCAGCTACAACGGCCAGCCGGCGCGCCAGGAGCAGCCGCAGCGCCAGGCCGATGGCGCCCCGGTGAACGACAAGCAGCTCTACGCGCTCGAGCGCCTCGCCCAGCAGCACGGGCTCGATCTCGACGCCGAGGTGCAGCGGCGCTACGGCGCCCTCCCGCACGACCTGACCGCCGCGCAGGCGTCGGCGCTGCTCCGCGAGTGGCAGCAGCGGCCGGCCCCCGGCCGCCGCCCGGTGAGCGAGTCCGCCCTGTAACAACGCCGCGGCGGAACATCACCACCCTGATCTGAAAGGGCATCCGCAGATGTGCGGATGCCCTTCTGTATGCCCGGCGCCCCCTGCCGGGCGGCCACCCCACAACAGGACCAGCGCACCGCGCCCCGCCGAATCTGTCGCATAACCCGTGAGGAGCCGGCTCGGTTCAGAAAGTGACGCCGGCACGAGCGCCGGCGCGTACAAGCCGCCTACTGAACGAGATAGCAGGCGCCCAGTGACCTGCGTGCAGCCTCCGAAGGTGTCTCAGCATGTCAGCTAGGCAACAGCAAAAGGAGACCAGGCATGCGGCAGATCAAGGGGACGGTGAATCGAGTCGAGCTCATCGGCTGGACGGGGGACGCGCCGGAGCAGCGCCTGCTGGCGTCCGGCACGGTCGTGGCGAGCTTCAGCGTTGCCACGCGGCGCATCGGCCCGAAGAACGAGGCCGGCGAGTGGACCTACGAGACCGACTGGACCAACGTCGAGGCCTGGGAGCGCGTGGCGGCGCAGTGCGTCCGCTACCTCCACAAGGGCAGCCGGGTCCGCATCATCGGCACGCTGCAGACGCGCTCCTGGGAGGACAAGGAGACCGGCCAGCGGCGCTACAAGACTGTGGTGCGCGCCGAGGAGGTGCTGTTCCTGGACGCGAAGCAGGAGGGCAACGGCGAGGTGATGGTCGCCGCCGAGGCCACCGAGGACGTGCCCTTCTAGGCGCTGCTCGACGTTATCCGGCAATCGCTCTCCCGCCACCTCTGCGTAGCTCCCACCGTAGAGGTGGCGGGAGCGTCTTTCTGCCAGGGCTTGGACCCTGCAGGGCTCGCTCCGGCCTCATCCGGCACCCCTGGAGTGAACGTGAGGAGGGCTGCCTGCCCGGAATCCCCCGTTCCTGCCACAGAGTCGTGGCAAGATGAAAAAACTGTCATCTTCTTCAATATCACAGCAGCGCCAGAGGCGTTATATACTATGCGAAAGCCTTTCGGCGTCATCGTCTACCGTCACAACACCAAGAAAGGCACCCCAATGCAGTACTGGCGTATCTTCCTCCGAGGGCTGCGCAGCTTACCCGGCGTCCTCCTCGCTGGGCTAATCCTGTGCGGGTTGTTCACTCCCACCGCCGAGGCGGCTGTCAAGGGCTGCCGCACCGATCCGATCGTTATTCTCTCGGACGGCACGATCCTGGATATCCAGGCAGCGATCGACACATCCGTCTCGAACGTGCGCGAGATCCACTACATCGTCCACGGCCCGCCCGGCGTCAAGCTCGTGGCGGCGATCAGCACACCGACGCTCGGGTTCCGGGGCAAGGAAACCTTCACCTACTACGCCGACGCGCAGCCGTACCAGTACGTGACGGACGTCGTGGTCCACACGACTGGCGAGCGGGTCAGCGTCACATCGTACACCACATTCCTCAAGGTGACGCTCCTCCGCGGACCACTGCTATCGCTTCAGTACAAGCCGGTCCACGGCTACAGCGGAGAGACTCTGCGCACTGTGCTCACCCGGTAGGGACTAGCTGCAATGATGGCCCTTTTTCAGCGGCTGGCTCCGCAACCCCTGACAGCCGTGGTGGTTGGCGCGCTCGCTCTGGGCGCGCTCGCGGTTGCCGTGGCCGAAGGGCCTGGGCTCACCCTCGACGCCGCCGGCCTGCAGCACTATCTGCTCGCCGTCTTTCTCACCGCCGCCGTGGTGGCTGCGGGCCTCAGCCCGATCCACATCCGGCACAACATCAAGGTCATCCTGACCACCGTTCCGCTCTACGCCGCGACGATGCTTCTGCCGCCCCTGGTGGCCGGCCTCACCGCCGGGGGCGGCGTACTGCTGATCGAGCTCCTGACACGAACGCAGCGCGGGAATACCCCCAGCGACATCGCGACCGCCGCAGGGCGCTGGCTGCTGATCGCCGTGCTGAGCGCCTGGGCGGTACGCGACGCCAGCGAGGCCGGCCTGCCGATGCCCGTGATGCTGATCGGCATCGCGGCGCTCATGTTCTGCTGCGACATCGTCACCGGCGCATTCGAGATCGCGCCCATGTCGAACGAGACGCCCTGGCGCGTCATGGGCGTCCTGGTGCGCGAAGCGAGCCTGGCCGAGGGCGTGCAGTACATGATCGGCATGCTCGCCGTGCTGGCCGCCTGGCAGCATCCCTGGTCGCTGGCGCTCTGGGTTCTGCCGCTCTGCATCGTGTACCAGTCGTTCAAGTACGCCAAGGAGATGCACGACGGCACGGGCAAGCTGCTCGAGGGCCTGGCCGACGCCGTCGACCTGCGCGACCCCTACACCGGCGGCCACTCGCGCCGCGTCACCGAGCTGTCGAAGCACATCCTGCGCGAGATGAACATCTCCGGGCCGGAGGTCGACCTCATCCTATCGGCAGCGCGGGTGCACGACATCGGGAAGATCGGGATCCCGGATCGAATCCTCAACAAGCCGACGCAGCTCACCCCCGAAGAAAAGCGTATCATGGACTCGCACCCCCAGCGCGGCGCGGAGCTGCTCGCACGGTACCGGGACTTCTCGCGCGGCATGGAGATCGTGCGCCACCACCACGAGCGCTGGGACGGGAAGGGCTACCCTGATGGGCTGAGCGGGGCGGAGATACCGTTTGGCGCGCGGGTGATTGCGGTGGCCGACAGCTTCGACGCCATGACCAGCGACCGCCCGTACCGCGCCGGTATGCCGGCCAGCGAGGCGGCGCGCATCCTTCGCGAGGGGCGCGGCAGCCAGTGGGATGCAGCCGTCGTCGATGCGTTTCTCCGCTGGCTGGAGGCGGAGCAGGCGCGGGCCGCAGCCGGCCACGACACACAGCTCGACGCCTCCCAGCCGGCCGGGTCGCACGCCGTCCAGCCACAGCCGCTGCAGGCAGGATAGCTCCCACCCACGTGCGCTGACGATCACTCTGCGGGAGGTGCTGCGCCACAGACCCCGCACGGTTGTCGCTTCCCGCTGCTGGGCAGCGGCGAGGCAGGTGTTCGGAGAGGCGCTGCCTCCCCGTCTGGAAATCGCGGAGAGATGACCATGGCGAAGCTGACCGGCGGCGAGGCAGTCGTCAAGGCGTTGCGCGCGCACGGCGTGCACACGATCTTCGGGCTACCGGGCGTCCAGAACGACTACTTCTTCAACGCGCTGCACGACGAGGGCGACGCGATACGGGTGATCCACACCCGCCACGAGCAGGGCGCCGCCTATATGGCGCTCGGCTACGCGCTCGCCACCGGGGAGGTCGGCGTGTTCAGCGTCGTGCCTGGGCCGGGGGTGCTCAACAGCACCGCCGCCCTGGCCACGGCCTACAGCACCAACGCCCGCGTGCTCTGCCTCACCGGCCAGATCCACTCCGCGAGCATCGGCCGCGGCTACGGGCTGCTGCACGAGATCCCCGATCAGCTCGGCGTGCTGCGCTCGCTCACCAAGTGGGCCGAGCGCATCACAAGCCCGGCCGAGGCGCCCGAGCTGGTGGCCGAGGCGTTTCGGCAGCTCTACCGCGGGCGCCCGCGCCCCGTGGCGCTCGAGGTGCCGCCGGACGTGCTCGCCGCGCAGACCGAGGTAGATCTCTCGCCGCAGGCCGGCACGCCTCGCCACCCGCCGGTGGACATGGACGCGATCGAACAGGCGGCGCGGCTCCTCGGGCAGGCGGAGCAGCCGATGATCTTCGTTGGCAGCGGCGCGCTCGATGCAGCCGACGAGGTCCGCCAGCTGGCCGAGGCGCTGCAGGCGCCGGTGGTCTCGAGCCGCACCGGCCACGGCATCCTCAGCAGCCGCCACGAGCTCAGCCTGCGCCCGCTCGAGGCCCACATGCTCTGGCCCAAGGCCGACGTCGTGCTGGCGATCGGAACGCGGCTGCAGACGCCGCTGATGAGCTGGGGCTACGACGACGGCCTGAAGGTCATCCGCATCGACATCGACCCCACCGAGCACGAGCGGATCGCGCCACCCGCGGTCGGGATCGTGGCGCGCAGCCAGGACGCGCTGCCGCCGCTGATCGCCGCCGTCGAGCGCCACAACCGGCCCCGCCGTTCGCGCAGGGAGGAGATGGACGCGCTGCGCGCCGCGGCCGCGGCGCGCTACGCCTACCTCGAGCCGCAGCTGTCGTTCCTGAAGGCCATCCGCAGCGAGCTGCCGGAGGACGGCTTCTTCGTCGAGGAGATGACCCAGGTGAGCTACGTCGGCCGCTTCGCCCTGCCGATCTACCACCCGCGCACCTTCGTCTCGGTCGGCTACCAGGGCACGCTCGGCTGGGGGTTCGCGACCGCGCTCGGCGTCAAGGTCGCGCACCCGGACCGCGCCGTCCTATCGGTCACCGGCGACGGCGGCTTCATGTTCACGGTGCAGGAGCTGGCGGCGGCCGTGCAGCACCGCATCGCCACCGTCACGCTGGTGTTCAACGACGGGGCCTACGGCAATGTGCGACGGACCCAGAAGGAGTCCTACGGCAACCGGATCATCGCCAGCGAGCTGGTGAACCCGGACTTCGTGCGGCTGGCGGAGGCCTTCGGGGCGCAGGGGCTGCGCGCCCACACGCCCGAGGAGCTGCGCGCGGCGCTGCGGCGCGGCTTCGAGGAGTCGGAGGTCCCGACGGTGATCGAGGTCCCGGTCGGCGAGATGCCGAGCCCCTGGCCGGTGACGTTCCTGCCGAAAGTGCGCCCGCAGCGCTGAGGGGCTCCGCACGACGGAGCGCCCCTTCGGCGCCCTAGAGCTGCGTGCCGCAGTACTTACAGAAGCGCGCGTCGGCGTCGTGACCCTCCGCGCCGCAGTTGGAGCACACCTGTGTGGACACAGGCGCCGACGCGCGGGAGAGCTCGATCGTGACGATGCCAGTCGGCACGGCGATGATCCCGTAGCCCAGCAGCATCACCACCACCGCCAGCATCTGCCCGAGCGGCGTCTGCGGCGCCACATCGCCGTAGCCGACGGTAGTCATCGTCACGACGGCCCAGTAGATGCTGAGCGGGATGCTGGTGAAGCCGTGCGTCTCGCCCTCGATGACGTACATCAGCGCGCCGATCACCACCACCAGCGTCAGCACCGTGAACAGGAAGACCAGGATCTTGCGCCGGCTGGCCCACAGCGCCCGGCGCAGGGTCGCGCTCTCGGCCAGATACTCGGCCAGCTTGAGAATGCGGAACATGCGCAGCAGGCGCAGCACGCGCACGACGAGCAGGTACTGGGTGCCGGGCAGCACCAGGCTCAGGTAGGTCGGCACGAGGGCGATCAGATCGATGATGCCGTAGAAGCTGCGCGCGTAGACGATCGGCCGCCGGACGGCGATCAGCCGCAGCACATACTCGACGCTGAAGAGCAGCGTGAAGCCCCACTCGATCACCAGCAGCATCTCGCCGTAGCGCGCGTGGACCTCGTGCATGCTATCCAGCATGACGACGCCGACGCTGGCGATGATGCTCAGCAGCAGGACGATGTCGAAGGCCTTGCCGGCCGGCGTATCGGCCTCGAAGATGATCGTGTGCAGCCGCTGCCGCCAGGCCGGCAGCGGCGGGATGCTCGTGTTGTACATGCGGCTATGGTAGCATGAACCCCTACGCGCGGGAAGAAGCGCCGCATTGACGCCCGCCGCGAATGCTGCTATTCTGCTCGGCTGCGGAACAGCGAGTGAAGAGCACAGCGATATGGCGACAATCATCGACGACCTGCGGTGGCGCGGCCTGCTCTACGACTGCAGCGAGGGGGCCGAGGAGCTGCTCAGACGCGAGCGGGTGACACTGTACAACGGCTTCGACCCGACCGCCGACAGCCTGCACGTCGGCCACCTGGTGCCGCTGATCGGCCTGGCGCGCTTCCAGCGCTACGGGCACACGCCGATCGCGGTCGCCGGCGGCGGCACCGGCCTGATCGGCGACCCGAGCGGCAAGACGAGCGAGCGCCAGCTGCTCAGCAAGGCCCAGGTCGAGGCTAACGTCGAGGCGATCAAAGTCCAGATGGCGCAGTTCCTGGACTTCGATGCCAAAGAGAACCCCGCCCGAGTGGTCAACAACGCCGACTGGCTGGTGCCGCTCACGCTCATGGACTTCCTGCGCGACGTCGGCAAGCACCTGACAGTCAACTACATGATGGCCAAGGACTCGGTCAAGGCGCGCCTGGCGAGCGAGACCGGCATTTCGTTCACCGAGTTCAGCTACATGCTCCTGCAGGCCTACGACTTCGCCCACCTCTTCGAGCACCACGGCTGCAAGCTGCAGACGGGCGGCAGTGACCAGTGGGGCAACATCACCGCCGGCGTGGAGTTCATCCGCCGCAGCCTGGGCCAGAAGGCCTACGGGCTGGTCTACCCGCTGATCACCAAGGCCGACGGCACGAAGTTCGGCAAGAGCGAGGCCGGCAATGTGTGGCTGGACCCCAAGCGCACGTCGCCGTATCGCTTCTACCAGTTCTGGTACAACACGGACGACGCCGATGTGGTGCGCTACCTCAAGTTCTTCACCTGGCTCAGCCAGGAGGAGATCGCCGAGCTCGAGCAGGCGCTCGCCGAGCGCCCGGAGCAGCGCGCCGCCCAGCAGCGGCTGGCGCGCGAGATGACGCGCACGGTCCACGGCGAGACGGCCCTGTCGCGCGCCGAGCAGGCGTCGCGGGCGCTGTTCGGCGGCTCGCTCGCCGGCCTGAGCGCCGCGGATATCAGCGATATGTTCGAGGACGTCCCGGCCAGCAGCCTGCCGCGCCAGGAGTTCGAGGGCGAGGGGCTGTCGATCATCGACCTGCTGGTGCGCACCGGCCTCGCGACCTCTCGGGGCGACGCGCGGCGCACCGTGGAGGGCGGCGGCGCGTATGTCAACAACTCGCAGGTCGGCGACCCGGCCCGCCGCATCGGGCTGGGCGAGAGCATCGAAGGCCAGTTCATCGTGCTGCGCAAGGGGCGCCGCACCTACCACCTGGTTCGCCTCCTGTAGCGAACAGGACTTACGCGGGCGACTTACAGGACGACCGCGTAAGCGCTTCGGGGATGCAGGACGGATGCGTTGCGAGCCGGCGGCAGCTTCCGCGCCGGCTCGCAACGATTTGTCACGCCGATTGCTACCGTTGCGCTCATCGTTCTGGCGCCGCCGCCGCATATAATCTGGCAGAACCGATGGGCCAACTCAGCGGCTGGTGGGCCCGTCTCCACGCGAAGGCGTGGGGCAGGGCGTATAAGCGCACACGCCGCCCGCCATCTGCAGGCCCTATCTTCCGCCGCCTACGGCTTCACGGAGCCAGACATGTCCGACCTCGCGCAGGCCACTGAGTCATCTGAGGCTGCTGACAAAATACTGGCGGCCAGCAGGTTACAGTCGCTCGCCGACGTCTCCGCTGTGTTCGCCGAGGTCAGCCTCGACTACACCTCCGCTATCGACACCGTCACGCGGCGCATCGCGGAGCTGCTGGGAGACCTCTGCGCGGTCCTGCTGCTCTCGGATGACGGGGTGTGGCTGGAGCCAGTGGCCATCCGGCACCCCGACGCGCAGTCCGAGCGCATGGCGCGCAGCCTGACCAACCTGCTGCGCGTCCCGGCGCTCGGCGGCCTGGGGAACGTGGTCGTCGGCGAGGGCCAGGCGGTCGCCGTCGAGAAGCTGGAAGACTGGATGTTCTCGGACGTCACGCGGCCGTTCTACTACAGCTACCGCGAGCTGGTGGGCGACTTCGGCATGCTTGCGGCGCCGCTGCGGGCCCAGGGGAAGATCATCGGCATGGTGCTGGTGCTGCGCACGCACTCCGCGCGGGCGCACCCGACCGACCTCAGGTACCTGCAGGACCTCGCCGACCGGGCGGCGATCACGATCGCCGGGGCGCGCCTGCACCAGTCGGTCCAGCAGGAGCTCGCGGCCCGCTGGGCTGCGGAGCAGGCGCTCCTGCGCAGCGAGCGAGAGCTGCGCACCCTGGTGGAGAACTCGCCCGACTCGATCCTGCGCTACGACCGCGAGCTGCGCATCGTCTACATCAACCACGTGGCCGCCACGCTGCTCGGCCAGCCGCCGGAGCAGCTGCTCGGGCGGACGCTGGACGAGATCGAGATGCTGCGGACGGCCACCGGGAACTTCCGCCGCCACGCGCAGCAGGTGCTCGCCACCGGCGAGCCGCAGGCCTACACCGAGGAGCTGCGGGCGGCCGACGGCGAGCTGCGCTTCTTCCACGCCCAGATCGTGCCCGAGTTCGGCAGCCAGGGCACCGTGGAGAGCATCCTCGTCATCGCCCGCGACCTGACCGACCAGCGCCGAACCCAGAAAGAGATCGAGCAGCTCAACCGCACGCTGGAGGCGCGGGTGCTGCAGCGCACCGCCCAGCTCCAGTCCGCCTACCAGGAGCTGCACGAGATCACGCGCCTGCACCAGGCCAGCCAGGCGCGCCTGCAGTTCGTGCTCTCCCAGACGCCGGCGGTGATCTTCACCGCGCACTACGACGGCGACCACGCGCTGACGTTCATCAGCGACTCGGTACGCGACCTGGTGGGGTTCGAGCCCCAGCAGTTCTACGAGTCGCCGGGCCTCTGGTTCGAGCGCGTCCACCCCGAGGACCGCGATGCGCTCTTCAGCCACCTCCGGGCGCTGCTCAGCGACGGGCGGCGGACGATCGAGTACCGCTTCCGCCACGCCGACGGCACCGACCGCTGGCTGCGCAGCGGCATGTCGCTGATCAGGGATGCGAGCGGTGAGCCGCAGGAGGTGATCGGCTACCTGGTGGACATCAGCGAGCACAAGGAGACCGAGGAGGCGCTGCGGCTGGCCAACGTCGAGCTGCACCTGGCCAACGTCGAGCTGGCACGCGCCGCGCGGCTGAAGGACGAGTTCCTGGCGAGCGTGAGCCACGAGCTGCGCACGCCGCTCAACGCCATTCTGGGCCGGGTCGAGACCCTGCAGGAGCAGATCCACGGCCCGCTGAACGAGCGGCAGATGCGCGCCGCCCGCAGCATCGAGGAGAGCGGCCGCCACCTGCTCGACCTGATCAACGACATCCTCGACCTGTCCAAGATCGAGGCCGGGCGCCTCGAGCTCAGCCTGGCGCCGGTCTCGGTCGCGGCGCTCTGCCAGGCCAGCCTGCGAATGGTCGCGCAGAGCGCGCTGAAGAAGCGCATCTCGGTCTCCTCCTACATCCAGCCCGGCCTGACAATGTTCCAGGGCGACGAGCGCCGGCTCAAGCAGCTCCTGGTCAACCTGCTCTCGAACGCGGTGAAGTTCACCCCGGAGGACGGCTCCATCGGCCTCGAGGTCCGGGGCGACCGCGAGGCCGGCGAGCTGCAGTTCGTCGTCTGGGACACCGGCATCGGCATCGCCAAAGAGGACATCGGCCGCCTGTTCAAGCCGTTCGTCCAGCTGGACAGCGGGCTCGCGCGGCAGTACAACGGCACCGGTCTGGGGCTGGTGCTGGTGGCGCGCATGGCCGAGCTGCACGGCGGGCACGTGTCGGTGGAGAGCGAGCCCGGGCGCGGCAGCCGGTTCTCGGTCACGCTGCCCTGGCGCGAGCCGACCCTGCTCGGCACAGGTGGCGAGCGCCGCAGCTCGGCGTCCGCCCCCAGGGCCGTGCAGGAGCCCCACACTCACTACGACCCGGCCACGCGGCCGCTGGTGCTGCTGGCCGAGGACAACGCCGAGAACATCGCTGTGATGCAGGAGTACATCACGCGCCACGGCTACCGCGTCGAGACGGCCCGCGACGGCCACGAGGCCGTCACCCGCGCCGAGGAGCTGCGGCCGGCGGTGATCTTGATGGACATCCAGATGCCGGGCATGAACGGGCTCGAGGCCATCGCGCGGATCCGGGCCAACCCCGCGCTCGCCGACGTGCCGATCATCGCCCTGACCGCGCTGGCGATGCCCGGCGACCGCGAGCGCTGCATGGCCGCCGGCGCGAGCGGCTACCTCAGCAAGCCCGTCGGCCTCAGGGACCTCGTCCGCGCGATCGAGGCACATCGCAGCACAGCCCAGGAACAACGCCAGTGACCGAAGCTCCGCGCAGCACCATCCTGATCGTCGACGACCTGCAGGACACGCACGAGATCCTCGAGGATATCCTCCACTCCCCGCACTACCGGCTGATACACGCCATGGGCGGCCCCGAGGCGCTGGCGTACGCCGTCGAGCACACGCCGGACCTCGTGCTGCTGGACGTGATGATGCCGGGCATGGACGGCTTCGAGGTCTGCCGGCGGCTGCGCGCCGACCCGCGCACGGCCGAGATGCCGGTGATCATGATCACGGCGCTGGACGACCGCGAGGCCCGGCTGCGCGGCTTCGAGGCCGGGGCGGACGACTTCGTGTCCAAGCCGGTGGACCGCACCGAGCTGCGGGCGCGCGTGCGCACGATCACCCGGCTCAACCGCTACCGCGCGCTGATGGAGGAGCGGCGGCGCTCGATCGAGCAGGCGCAGCGCACGGCGCAGGAGGTGGCCCGCGCCTACGACCTCACGCTGGCCGGCTGGGCGCGCGCGCTGGACCTGCGGGACAAAGAGACCGAGGGGCACAGCCGGCGCGTCACCGAGCTGACGGTGCGCCTCGCGCGGGCGCTCAGGATGCCGGAGGACCAGATCGACCACGCGCGGCGCGGCGCCCTGCTGCACGATATCGGCAAGCTCGGCATCCCGGACCGCATTCTGCTCAAGCCCGGCCCGCTCACCGAGGACGAGTGGAAGATCATGCGCATGCACCCGGTGTACGCCTACGAGTGGCTGGCGCCGATCGAGTACCTGCGGCCGGCGCTCGACATCCCGCACTACCACCACGAGCGCTGGGATGGCACCGGGTACCCGAGCGGCCTGGCGGGCGAAGCCATCCCGCTGGCGGCGCGCATCTTCGCCGTCGTGGACGTGTGGGACGCGATGACGAACGACCGCCCCTACCGCGCGGCGCTCCCCCCCGCGGTGGTGCGCGAGCACATCCGCTCGCAGGCCGGCAAGCACTTCGACCCGCGGATCGTCGCCGTTTTCCTCGACCTGTAGCGGCGGGCGATTCGAACAAATGCGGTAGAATGCCGCAGTCCCTTTGATGAGGAAGCGTGGCATGTCAGCGATCGAGAGTGACAAGATCTTCCCCCTCCTGCAGGAGCTCTGCGCCCTTCCGGGGCCGACCGGGCAGGAGGAGGCGGTGCGGGAGTGGCTGCGGCGCCGCTGGGCTCCGCGCGCCGCCGAGTGGCACGAGGACGCGGTCGGCAACCTGCTCTGCCGCATCGGCGGGAGCGGCCCGCGCCTGCTCATCCAGGCGCACATGGACGAGATCGGCTTCGTGGTGCGCTACATCACGTCGAACGGCTTCCTGCTGCTCGACACCGCGCAGGGGCCGAGGCGCCAGTCGCCCGACCGGCGCTACATGGTGGGCCAGGTCGCGCAGGTCGTCGGGCGGCACGGGGTGGTGGCCGAGGGGGTGTTCGGCGCCGCCACGGGCCACGTGCTGACCCCGCAGCAGATCGACAAGGCGCACATCGACTACGACGACTTTTTCGTGGACATCGGGGCGCGCAGCCGCGCCGAGGCCGAGCAGCGCGGCGTCCACGTCGGCGCGGGGGTGATCTGGAGCTGGCCGGCGCGCCGCTTCGGCACGCGCATCGCCGGCAAGGCGATGGACGACCGGGCACTGCTGGCGGTGATGGACCTGCTGCTGGACGAGCTCGACCCGCAGGCGCTCCAGTACGAGCTGTGGTTCGCCGCCACCATCCAGGAGGAGAACGGCCTGCACGGCGCCCGCGCGCTGGCGCACCAGCACCGGTTCGACGCCATGCTGGCGCTCGACGTCGGGCTGGTGGGCGACGTGCCGACCGTGCAGGAGAAGGAGTACGACGCGCGCCTCGGCGGCGGCCCGACGCTCGTCCACAAGGACAGCGGCGTCCACTACGACAAGCGGCTCCTGTGGCGCCTGGCGGACACGGCGCGCGCCGCCGACGTGCCGTTCCAGCACGGGGTCTACGCCAACTACGGATCGGACGCGATCGTGTTCATCGACCACGGCACGCCGGCGGTGCTGGTGGGCGTGCCGTGCCGCTACACCCACACCGCCTTCGAGATGATCGAGGAGAGCGACATCGTCGCGACGGTGGCGCTGCTGAAGGTGTTTGTGACCACCCCGGCGTAGCGGCGCCCCGGAACCCTCAGCGCGCAGAACGCATCGAAGCACGGAGCCGGGCGGCGTACGAGCCACCCGGCTCCGTGTGATCTGGACACAGCCCACGGGCCGCCCCGGCCAAGCGGCTCTACATGGTGATGCCCTCGGCGCGCAGGCGCGCGAACACCTCCGGGTCGTACTTCAGGATCGGCTGGCGGGCGGCGCGCACCTCGTCGAGCCGCCGCACCGGAGCGGTGGTGGGCGCCTGGCGCAGCGTCTCCAGGTTCTCGCGCGCCTCGTCGGCGATCGCCAGCAGCGCGTCGCAGAAGGCGTCCAGGGTGCGCTTCGACTCAGTCTCGGTAGGCTCGATCATCAGCGCCTCGGGGACGATCAGCGGGAAGTAGACCGTCGGCGGGTGGAAGCCGTAGTCGATCAGCCGCTTGGCGATGTCGAGCGTGCGCAGCTCCGGCGCCCCGGCGACCCGGCCCATCAGCACCGTCTCGTGCATGCAGGAGCGGTCCACCGCCGGCGGGTAGGTGCCCCGCAGCCGCGCCTGGACGTAGTTGGCGTTCAGCACGGCCGTCTCGCTCACCTCGCGCAGCCCGCGGGCGCCGAGCGTCCGGATGTAGGTCCAGGCGCGCACGAGCATGCCGAAGTTCCCGTGGAACGTCTTCACGCGGCCGATCGACTTCTCGGGGGTGAACAGCTCGTAGGTCACGCCCTGGGCGCTCGCGGCTCCGCCCGCCTGCGACCCTTCGCCCCGCACCCGCACCCGCGGGCCGGGCAGGAACGGCGCGAGCGCCGCGGTGCAGCCGACCGCGCCGGAGCCGGGGCCGCCGCCGCCGTGGGGCGTCGTGAAGGTCTTGTGCAGGTTGTAGTGCATGAAGTCGAAGCCGAGCTCGCCCGGCTTGGCGATCCCGAGGATGGCGTTGAAGTTCGCCCCGTCGCCGTACATCAGGCCGCCCGCCTCGTGGACCAGCTGCGCCACCTCCATGACCCGCTCCTCGAACAGGCCGAGGGTGTTGGGGTTGGTGAGCATCAGGCCGGCGGTGCGCGGCGAGAGCTTGCGCCGCAGGTCCTCGAGGTCCACGTTGCCGCGCGCGTCGCTCTTGACCTCCACCACCTTGTAGCCGGCCATCGCGGCCGTGGCCGGGTTGGTGCCGTGGGCCGAGTCCGGCACCAGGATCTCGGTGCGCTCCGTGTCGCCGCGGTCCATGTGGTAGGCCCGGAACACCAGGATGCCGGTCAGCTCGCCCTGCGCGCCGGCCGCCGGCTGCAGCGAGACCGCGTCGAAGCCGGAGATCTCGCCCAGGTAGGACTGCAGCTCGTATATCAGGCGCAGCGCGCCCTGCGAGAGCTCCTCGCCCTGCAGCGGGTGCGCCGCGGCGAACCCGGGGAGCCGCGCCGCCTCCTCGTGGAGCTTGGGGTTGGCCTTCATGGTGCAGCTGCCCAGCGGGATCAGCGTCGTGTCAATGCTGAAGTTCCGCTGGCTGATGCGGGTGTAGTGCCGGACGACCTCCGGCTCGGTTAGCTCCGGCAGCCCGGCCAGGTCGTCGGTCCGCAGCAGCTCCTGGGGAAGCTCCGCCTCCGGGACATCCAGCTCAGGCAGGTTCGTCCCATACTTTCCCGGCGACGAGAGCTCGAAGATCGGCGGCTCGTAGGTATGCATCGCTTCCCTCATTGTCAGAAGTTACGCGGTGGCCACGCCCCGCACCCTTTGCAGAATCCCCCTGTCAGAGGGTGGACGGCACGACCGCGTAAGTCCTGTCATTGTTCTCAATCAGCGTTCTCCGCGAAGAGAGGCCACCCGCACCGCCGAATCCGATCAGCGCGAGCGTCTACTGCTCGGGCAGGCCTTCCTTGAACGTGATCAGACCGTTCAGCAGCGCCCGCCAGCGGGCGGCGCCCCGGTCGCCGGGCGGCAGCGCGGCGAGCTGCTCGAGGCACAGCAGCGCCCGGTAGGGGCGCAGCGCGGCCTCGCGCACCTGCTCGTAGGCGCGCTGGGTGGCCAGGTCGTAGGCGTTGCCGTAGCCGACGCGCAGGCCGAAGTAGCGGCTGCCGGCGAACGCTTCGAACAGCAGCGTGTGGTCCCAGGGCGGGCTCCAGCCCTGCGCCCGGTCCCAGCGCGTCAGGCCGCTGATCGCCCAGGTGTTTCCGCTCCGGCGGACCAGCACGGTGTCCGGCTCGAGGCCGGCGCACACCAGCGCCGCCTGCGCCCCGGGCGGGTGGAAGCCCTCGTCGAACCACCTGCTCACCACCTCGGCGTCGCCCGCGCTGAGCTGCCCGCTGCGCCGGGTCGCCTCCAGGGCGCTCGCCACACGGGCCAGCGCGTAGCTGCGCTCGTCGTCGGCGGCGGCCGGGTCAGGGCCGGCCAGGGCGCCGTAGCGGGCGCAGGCGATGCGGTGGATGCGGTAGGCCGCCTCGCCCAGCCGCTGGCCGAGCTTGTAGAGATCGCCCTCCGCGATGCGCGCCGCGACCGCGGAGAGCGGCTCGCCCGGCAGCTCGCTCGTCAGCAGCCACGGGGCGCCCACCAGCTGCCCGGATGTGTCGCTCGCGCGCACCTGCGGCACCGGCAGATCGACCTCGGCGCTCAGCATGTCGAGCGCGGCGTGGGCCGTCTCGGCGCCCACGGGGCTCTCGTACACCAGCAGGCTCAGCCGGTCGCCGCCCGGAACCTCGAGCGTATAGCGGCCGCCCGCGTGCTGGCGCGCGTCCTTCAGCCGCTCGCCGGCGTGAGCAGCGATGGCCTCCAGTTGTTCCCTGGTGAGTTCCACGCGTTCCGCTGCCATCTCTTCCGGCCAGGTGACAGGCCGCCCCGTCACTCATCACCCCGCAAACTCGCGGAGCGCCTCCACCAGCCCGTCGATCTCCGCACGGCTGTTCATCTCGGTCACGCACAGCAGCATCGTGTTGGCGAGCTGCGGGTAGTCCTGCGACAGATCGTAGCCGCCGATGATGCCGCGCTCGCGCAGCGCCGCGTTCACCTCGGGCACCGGGCGCGGGCAGCGGACCGCGAACTCCTTGAAGAACGGCCCGCGGTCGAGCACCTGGTAGCCGGGGAGCTTGGCGATCTCCGCCGCGGCATAGTGGGCGCGGTGGTAGCACAGCTCGGCCACCCGGCGCATCCCCTGCCGGCCCATCAGGCTCAGGTAGACGGCCGCGGCGAGCGCCATCAGCCCCTGGTTGGTGCAGATGTTGCTGGTGGCCCGCTCGCGGCGGATGTCCTGCTCGCGCGCGCGCAGCGTCAGCACGTAGCCGAGCCGGTTCTCCACATCTCTGGTGACCCCCACCAGCCGGCCGGCGATCTTGTGGACGTACTGCTGCTTGCAGCAGAAGATGCCCAGGTAGGGGCCGCCGAAGCTCAGGCCTGCGCCGAGCGACTGCCCCTCCGCGGTGGCGATGTCCGCCCCGGCGTCGCCCGGGGTCTGGAACAGCCCCAGCGCGATCGGGTCGAAGTGGGCGACGAACAGCGCCCCGGCGGCGTGGGCCGCGTCGGCCAGCGGCTTCCAGTCGTGCAGCGCGCCGAAGAAGTCCGGGCTCTGGACGACCAGCGCGGCCGTGCCGGCGTCCACCAGCGCCGCGGCGTCGGCCGGCGTGGCGTCGGGGCGCTCGTCGATGACCAGCTCGATGCCCGAGCCCTGCAGCAGGGTATGCATCACCGCCCGGTACTGTGGGTTGACGCCCGCGGCGACGACCACCTTGCGGCGGTTGCGCGTCGCGGCGACGGCCATGATCGCCGCTTCGGCAAGCGCCGTGCCGCCGTCGTAGTGCGAGGCGTTGGCCACATCCATGCGGGTGAGCGAGCAGATCAGGCTCTGGTACTCGAAGATCGCCTGGAGCGTCCCCTGGCTGACCTCCGGCTGGTACGGGGTGTAGGCGGTGTAGAACTCGCCGCGGCGCAGGATCTGGTCGACCGCGGCCGGCACGAAGTGGTTGTAGGCGCCGGCGCCGAGGAAGATGCTGTGGCTGCCGGCGTGGGCGTTCTGGCCGGCCATGGCGTTGAGCTCGCGCCGCAGCTCGATCTCGGACATGGGGCGCGGCAGGTTGAGCTGCGGGAAGCGCACTGCCTCGGGCACGGCGGAGAACAGCTCCTCGATGCGCTCGATGCCGATCGTCGCCAGCATCTCGGCCCGGTCGGCGTCGGTGATCGGAATATAGTGGGACAAGAAAGGCCTCCGTTCCTGGTTCGAACGTCGCACGCGGAGCGTCACACGCGCCCGCGAGAGCGCTGCGCCGCCTCGACATCGCAGGCGCGCGAGCACGCAGCGTGCGAGCGTGCAACCTAATGGGCGCTCGCCTCGACGTGCCGCTCGTACGCCTCGGCGCTCATCAGCGCGCCGACTCCCTCGGCGACGCGGATCTTCACCAGCCACCCCTCGCCGTACGGGTCGCTGTTGATGAGCTCGGGGCTGTTCAGCAGCGCCTCGTTCACCGCAATGATCTCGCCGGCCACCGGCAGGTACAGGTCCGAGGCGGCCTTGACCGACTCGACCGCGCCGAAGATGCCGCCGGCCTCAAAGCTGGCGCCGACCTCGGGCAGATCCACGTACACCACATCGCCGAGCGCGTCCTGCGCGTAGTCGGTGATGCCGACGGTCGCCTCGTCGCCCTCGATGCGGATCCACTCGTGGGTTTGGGTGTACTGCAGCTCGGGCGGGGTGTTGAAGGCCATCGCGTTGCTCCTCCTCATCCCTGGCGGGGCTATGGGGGCCACAGGCCCCGAAAGAGACATCCTTGGAGGGGTGATGCCCCTCCGAACCTCGCCTTACCTCTTGTACCGCGGCTTGTAGAACGGCAGCTTGACCACGCGGGCGCGCACCGGCTTCTCGCGCACCACCACATCGAACTCGCTCCCCTCGGCGGCCAGCGCGGTGGGCACGTAGCCCATGCCTAGGTTCCGGCCGAGCGTCGGCGAGGGCATGCCGGTGGTCACATGCCCGATGGGCTGCCCCTCCAGGCTGCGGATCTCGTAGCCGGCGCGCGCCACACCGCGCCCGACCATCTCGAAGCCCACCAGCCTGCGCCGGACGCCCTCCTGCTTGATCCGCCGCAGCGCCTCGGCGCCGACGAAGGGGCCCTTGTCCAGCTTGACGACCCAGCCGAGCCGCGCCTCGTACGGGTTGGTCGTCTCGTCGATCTCGTGGCCGTAGAGCGCCAGCCCGGCCTCGAAGCGCAGGCTGTCGCGCGCGCCGAGGCCGCACGGCTTGAGCCCCGCGCCGCGCCCGATCGCCAGCAGCCCGTCCCACAGCGGCTCGACGTGCTCGCCGCTCACGAACAGCTCGAAGCCGTCCTCGCCGGTGTAGCCGGTGCGCGCCACCACCGCCGGCATGTTGAAGACCTCGGCGCGCGCCACGCCGTGGAACGGCAGCCCAGCCGCAGCCTCCCCGGCCACCTGACGCAGCAGCGTCTCGGCCGCAGGCCCCTGCAGCGCCAGCATCGCCGTGCGGTCCGACGCGTCCGTCACCTCGGCGTCGAAGCCGCGCGCGTGCTCGCGCATCCAGGCGACATCCTTCTCGATGTTCGAGGCGTTGATGACCACAAGGTAGTGGTCGCCGAGATTGTAGACGAAGGTGTCGTCCACGATGCCGCCGTCGGGCCGGCAGAGCAGGGCGTAGCTCGCCTGGCCCGGCCCGATCGCGGCGATGTCCGCGGTGAGGACGTGCTGCAGGAAGGCCAGCGCGTCGGGGCCGCGCACCTCCACCTCGCCCATGTGGCTGATGTCGAACAGACCGGCGGCGGTGCGCACCGCGGTGTGCTCGTCGATGATGCCGCTGTACTGGACCGGCATCTCCCAGCCGCCGAACGGGACCATGCGCGCGCCGGCGGCCACGTGCCACTCATAGAGCGGCGTGCGTTTGAGCGGACTCTGGTCAGCCATGGCAGCACCCCTCTCGAACTTACGCTACGAGACGACGTTCATGCAAAACGCGGACAGAATCAGGCAGCTCGCCTGAACTCTGTCCGCTGACCTGAGAGATGCCTCGCCGGAGCGAGTTTCTCCGTCGGTGCCGGCGCCATAGCGCGGCTCTCCAGAGTGCCGTCCGGGCGCAGTCCTTGAACCTGAGAGTTTCGCGCGGGGATCGGCGGCCCCGGCTTGCTCCTTCGGCGACCGCGAGCGGTGCTCTCCCGCGCCCATCATCCGGCCTGTCTGCTGTTTGCGGTACTATACCACACTTCGGCCACAGCCAGCCGATGTGCGGTGCGGCAGGGTGATGGGCCGCCCGCGGCGCCCGCAAGCCCGAGGGGCCGCTCAGTGCCTTTTGAAGATCGAGGTGCGGATGTGCAGTTCCTCGCCGCATGCCGCGCAGCGACCGCCGTCCAGCCCCGCGGCCTTGACCACGCCGCCCGAGCGGTCGATCACCGTCGCGCTGCAGGCGCTGCAGGCGGTGGCCTGCCCGGCCTCGGGGCCGTAGACGAACAGCAGCCCCGCCTCGTGGCCGGCCCGGCGCGCCCGCGCCACCGCCGCCGCCGCGGCCGAGCCCGCGTCGCCCGGCAGCACGTGCCAGGGCGTGTGCGGCCCGAGCGTCTCCAGGATCCAGCCGGCCAGCCCCGCCAGCTGCTCGGGCGTGTCGTTCACGCCGGGGTGCAGCCGCGTCGTCACCTCGATGTGCACCCCCCAGCGGCGGCGCGCGTGGGCCGCCACCTCGAGGATGCCGCGCCACTCATCCGCGCCGGTCAGGCGCCGGTAGGCGCCGTCCTCGAACGCCCGCAGGTCCAGGCTGATGCCGTCCAGGTAGTGGCCGAGCTGGTCGAGCGCGGCCAGCGTGGCGTAGCCCGACGTGACCAGCGCCGTGTAGCGGCTGTTCGCCCGGCAGGTGCGCAGCAGGTCTAGCACATACTCGTGCGCCACCGACGGGTCGCTGTAGCTCCACACCACCCCGCGGCAGAGCTTGTCCAGCGCCACGCTCGCCACCCGCTCGGGGTCCAGCTCCCGGCGGCGCTGCCCCTCCTCGGGGACGCGGCCGTACTGCCCGCGCTGCTGGTCGGCGGGGAAGGCGTAGCCCCAGCCGCCGATCGACAGCACCGGGGTGCCGGGGAAGAAGTGCCACAGCCGGTGCTCCTCGACCGGCCCGACGTTCGCCGCGCTGACCAGGCCGTGGTTCGTCACGGCGATGCCGCCGCCGGTGTGGGTGCGCACCAGGCAGCGCCCGACCTCGCCGTCGCCGAGGGAGCAGCACCACTGGCACACGCCGCAGCGCAACCTGCCGTCCGGCAGCGGCTCAACAAGCTCGGTGAGACGGGTGGTCATAAACCTGCTCCTGCTAGCGTTCTCATGGGCGATGGGGTATAATGCCAGCGCTGAAAAGCGCAGAGCACAGCGAAGGACTCAATGGACGAACGACCTCTCCGGCGCAGACTAGGGCTCGACGACAGCACCGCGGTGGTCGAGCAGGCGGCGCCCCCCGATCTCCTCGGCGCCCCCACGGCAACGGAGCACGCCCCGGTGGGGGTGCGCAGCGTGGTGCGCGAGCTGCTCGAGACAGCAATCTTCATCCTGCTGGTGTTCCTGATCGTGCGCGGCGTCGTGCAGAACTTCAAGATCGAAGGCCAGAGCATGGAGCCGAACCTCCACAGCGGCCAGTATATCCTCGTCAACAAGCTGGTGTACTTCCACTTCGATCTGAACGCGCCGCTGCGGCTCCTGCCCGGCAATGCCGACCTCCCGCCGCGCATGGTCTACCCGTTCACCATGCCCCAGCGCGGCGACGTCGTCGTCTTCGAGTACCCGAACGACTTCAGCAAGGATTATATCAAGCGGGTGATCGCCCTGCCAGGTGAGACGGTCGTGATCCGCGACGGGCAGGTGTACGTCAACGGCATACCGGTGGATGAGCCCTACCTCCAGGGGGTGACGACCAACTGCCGCGTCGAGGACCCGTGCGCGAACGGCAACCCGATCACGGTCCGGCCCGGCACGGTGTTCGTCCTGGGCGACAACCGGATGAACAGCAGCGACTCGCGCGAGTGGAACGAGCTGCCGCTCGACCGGATCATCGGCAAGGCCTGGGTCTCGTACTGGCCGCGCGACTACTGGGGCGTGATCGAGACGCCTACCTACGCCTCCCTACCGTAATCCAGTATGGGCAGGACTTCAATAGTCCATCGGTCATGTGTAATGCGTAACTCGTCGTCCGCCGGGGGTTCAGCGGTTTCGGGCCGCGTTTCGTCGTAGGCATTACGTATTACACAATGCACGTCGCGATCAACGCCCACCTCCTCGCCCACACCCGCACCTTCCGCCGCGCCGGCGTCTCGAACTACGTCGAGGCGCTGCTGGCGCACCTCGGGCAGGTGGACCGCAGCAACCGCTACACCGTCTACACCACCCGCGGCCTGGGCGCGGAGCAGCTGAACCTGCCGCCCAACTTCCGCGTGCGCCCGAGCCGGCTGCCGACGATCAACCCGCGCGTCCGCATCCCCTGGGAGCAGCTGCTCGCGCCCGCGCTCCTGCGGCTCGGCCGGGCCGATGTGTACCACGGCGTGCTCAACGTCATGCCGCTCGCCTGCCCGGTGCCGGCGGTCGTCACCATCCACGACCTGAGCGCGTTCCTGTTCCCGCACACCTTCCGGCGCGTCAACCGCACCTACACCCGCTGGGCGATCCGCGTCTCGTGCCGGCGCGCCGCGCACCTGATCGCGGTCTCCGAGTTCACCAAGCGCGAGATCGTGCGCTGGATGCGCGTCCCGCCCGAGCGCATCACCGTCACGTACGACGCGGTCGACGCGCGCTTCGCCCCGCCGGACCCGGCCGAGGTCGAGCGCTTCCGCCGCGCCAAAGGGCTGCCGGAGCGCTTCGTCCTGTTCCTCGGCACGCTCGAGCCGCGCAAGAACATCCCGCTGCTGCTGGACGCCTACGCCATGATCGCGCGGTCGACCGACGCGCCGCTGATCATCGCCGGCTCGAAGGGCTGGCTGTACGAGCCGATCCTCGCCCGGGCCGAGCAGCTCGGGCTCGGCGACCGGCTGCGCTTCGCCGGCTACGTGGACCAGGCCGAGCAGCACCTGTGGTACGCCGCCGCCACGCTGTTCGCCTTCCCGTCGCTCTACGAGGGCTTCGGCATGCCGCCGCTGGAGGCCATGGCCTGCGGCACGCCGGTGGTGGTCAGCAGCAGCAGCAGCCTGCCCGAGGTGGTGGGCGACGCGGCGCTGACCGTCTCGCCAAGCGACCCCGAGGAGCTGGCGGAGGCCATGCACCGGCTGCTGGCCGACGGCGAGCTGCGCCAGGAGCTGCGCGCGCGCGGCCTGCGCCAGGCGCAGCGCTTCTCGTGGCGCGAGACGGCCGAGCGCACGCTGGCGGTCTACCAGAAGGCCGCAGGCCGGATCTGAGATGGACAATTTGGTTGACAGCTTCCCCTAACTCAGTATAATGAGAGTGCGTTAAATTCCCGTTCGCGCCTGGAGGGATGCGGCGCTTCGTCCGCACTCCTGCTGGCACATCTGGTGCCACAGCCTGCTCTTGCGCGACCATCACGTAGGGGCGAAGCGACTTCGCCCGTACAAGGAGCCTAGTCATGCCGAGCCTTGGTGTGCCGGAGCTGCTGATCATCCTGGTGATCGTGCTGTTGCTGTTCGGCGCAAGCCGTATTACGAGCGTCGCGAGCGCCTTGGGGGGCAGCATCAAGGCGTTCCGCCAGTCGGTGCGCGACGACGACCCATCCGCTACGAAGACCGAGACGACCACGGCGACCACCGTCGAGAAGACCGAGAACAAAGCCTGACGGTTCGCGTGGCTGGCCTGCTCAGACCGGGCAACAAGCGCGTAACACGGTCATCGTTCCGCCAACGTGCCAGCGCAGCACTGCTTGCGGCTGGCACGTTTTTGCGATTCCGAGCTGCTTCCTACAGCCGCTTGAGAAACTGCATGCAACGAGGCCAGAACGCCTCTGAGGGAGACTATGCCCGGTGATTTCTACGACCGCGCGCGGATCATCGTCCAGGCCGGCGACGGCGGCGACGGCGCGGCCACCTTCCGCCGCGAGAAGTATGTGCCGCGCGGCGGCCCGGACGGAGGCGACGGCGGGCGCGGCGGCCACGTCTACCTGCTCGCCGACCCGCAGCTGAATACGCTGCTCTCCTTCCGCGAGAAGATGCGCTTCAAGGCCGAGCGCGGCGGCAACGGCGGCACCTCGCGCCGGCACGGCCGCAACGGCCGCGACCTGGTCGTGCGCGTCCCGCCCGGCACGGTCGTCCGCACGACGATCGACGGCCAGCGCTACGAGGTGGACCTCGAGGCGCCCGGCATGCGGCTGCTCGCCGCCCGCGGCGGCAGGGGCGGCCTCGGCAACGTCCACTTCGCCACCTCGACGTACCAGGTGCCGCGCATCGCGGAGCTCGGCGAGCCCGGCGAGACCCGCGAGCTTGAGCTGGAGCTCAAGCTCCTCGCCGACGTGGGGCTGGTCGGCTTCCCGAACGCCGGCAAGTCGACGCTGCTCTCGATGATCAGCGCCGCGCGCCCGAAGATCGCCCCCTACCCCTTCACCACGCTCCAGCCGAACCTCGGCGTGGTAGCCGTGGGCGACTACAGCTTCGTCGTCGCGGATATCCCCGGGCTGATCGAGGGCGCCCACCACGGCGCCGGGCTCGGGTTCGAGTTCCTGCGGCACGTGGAGCGCACCCGGCTGCTGATCCACGTCGTGGACGCCGCCGGGGTAGACGGGCGCGACCCGCTGGCGGACTACCATCAGATCAACGAGGAGCTGCGCCTCTACCGGCCAGAGCTGGCCGAGCGCCCGCAGGTGGTGGCGCTGAACAAGTGCGACCTGCCCGAGGCGCAGCAGAACGCGCCGCGGCTGCGGCAGGCCATCGGCCTCCCGGACGAGGACGTGTTCGAGATCTCGGCCGCCACCGGCGAGGGGGTCGACCAGCTGCTGCAGCGGGTCGTCGCCCGCCTGCTGGAGATGCCGCCCGCCAGGAGCGCCCCGCGCGACGAGACGCTCACCTGGCCGGTGCCCGAGGTCGACGAGCGCGCCTACACGATCGAGCGCGAGCGCGATGGCTTCCGCGTGCGCGGCAAAAAGATCGAGCGCCTGATCTCGATGACCAACTTCGCCCAGCCGGACGCGCTCATGCGCATCCAGCGCGTCCTCGAGGCCAGCGGCATCAGCGCCGCGCTGGTCAGGGCCGGCGTCCAGGAGGGCGACCCGGTGTACATCGAGAAGGCCGAGCTGATCTGGTCGGACGAGTACGTGCCGGACGAGTGACGCGCTTCGCGCGCACGGCGCAGGAAAAACGGCGCCGGCGCCAGCCGGAGCGCGTTCCTGCCGCTCGGGGCGCCGTGCCGCCCGAAGCCCCGATCCTGACTCCAACCTGCGGGTGCTTCTGCGGGCCTGGCGCCTCCGGTGCACTCGCGTCGCAGGAGAGCTTATAATCTGCCGCGGGGAGGCCCGGAGGCCAGCGGCCCGCCACGGGCGCTTTTTCCCCGCTGCAGCGCGGCGCAAAGGCGCGAGGCCCACCGCGCCACCGTGTACGACCGATAACCTGTAGCCTGCTGGCCCAACGCTGAACAATCGCATGAGGCAACGGAGCAGGGTAGTGGCAAAGCTCACGGATTATGTGCCCGCCAGGTCGCCGGCGCAACGCCCGCCCTCATCCAACAAGCGCCGGGCGAACCTCCGCCGCGCGCTCCTGCCGCTGGTGGACGCAGTCCTGATCCTGGCTGGCTTCGCGGTGGCCTACTGGATGCGCTACCTGGTGCGCTGGCCGGCGCCGCTCCAGAGCATCGTGCGCGAGGTGCTCACCCAGAACTTCGTGCCGATCACCGCCTTCCTGCCGATCGCGCTGCTGCTCACCGCGCTGCTGCTGGTGCAGTTCGCCATGAAGGGGCTCTACCACATGCCCCGCGCAGCCGGGCTGCTCGACCACGCCGGGATCATCCTCAGCAGCACCACCACCGGCATCGCGCTGCTGATCGTGGTGGTGTTCATCTACCGCCCGTTCTACTACTCGCGGCTGATCTTCGCCTTCGCCTGGATCGTTATCATCCTGCTGCTGTGCGCCTGGCGCGGCCTGCTGGTCGGCATCCGCCGCTGGCGCTGGAGCCGCGGCATCGGCCAGGAGCGCATCCTGGTGGTCGGCGGCACCGGCCTCGGCCGCCACGTCATGGAGGGCATCGTCGCCCAGCCGGACCTGGGCTTCGCGCTGGTGGGCTACCTGGACGACCGCGCGCCCGCGCCGGTGCCGGAGCGGCTGAACCAGCACTTCCGCTATCTCGGGCCGATCCGCGACCTCGACAGCCTGCTGCGCGCCGGCGGGGTGGACCAGGTGATCATCGCGCTGCCGTTCTGGGAGCACCACCGCCTCCCGGACCTGGCCGCCGCCTGCCGCGCGGCCGGCGTCGATTTCCGCGTCGCGCCGGACCTGTACGAGCTCAGCTTCGACCGGGTCGACGTCGGCGACCTGGTGGGCATCCCGCTGATCGGGCTCAAAGAGGTCTCGCTGCGCGGCTGGAACCTGGTGCTGAAGCGCGCCATGGACCTGGCGCTGGTCGTGCTGGCGCTCCCGGTGGTGCTGCCGCTCTCGCTGCTGATCGCCGCGCTGGTGCGCCTCGACTCATCCGGCCCGGCGCTGTTCCGCCAGCAGCGCGTCGGGCGCTGGGGCAAGCCCTTCACCTGCTACAAGTTCCGCACGATGGTGGTGGACGCCGAGGAGCGCAAGGCCGAGCTGCAGGCGCTCAACGAGGCCGACGGGCCGCTGTTCAAGATTCGCAACGACCCGCGCACCACGCGCGTCGGGCGGGTGCTGCGGCGCTACAGCCTCGACGAGCTGCCGCAGCTGTGGAACATTCTGCGCGGCGAGATGAGCTGGGTTGGCCCGCGGCCGGCGACGCCGCAGGAGGTGGCGCAGTTCGAGGAGTGGCACCACCGGCGCTTCGAGGTGACGCCCGGCCTCACCGGGCTGGCCCAGGTGCTGGGGCGCAGCGACATCTCCTTCGACGAGATGGTGCGGCTGGACATCTTCTACGCCGAGCACTGGTCGCCGTCGATGGACGTGCGCATCCTGCTGCAGACCATCCCGGCTGTGATCTCGGGCCGGGGCGCGTACTGAAAGCGGAGGCCGCGAAGGAGATTCCCATCGGGATCGCGCGGGCGCGACGCGCCAGAGCCGGCAGACCTCTGGTACCCCTCCTCTGCCACAGCGCGGGGAGGGGTATCGCATGCAGAGCCAGCGCGGCGGCCTCGCCCCGCGGAGGGGTTTGGGGAGGGCGGTCGTGCAGGCCCTGAGCCCTGCACCCGGGCAGCTGGTGCTGTCATTCATGCCTTGCAGGCGCTCCGCCCTGCACCACCCGCGCCAGGGCCTGCGGCCCTGGACCCGCAAGGGAACGAAAACCGTGCCAGTCTGCCCGTTGTCATGCCTCCCTACACCGATGCCCGTATCCCAGGCACAGACTGATGCGCTGCAATGCCCATCGCGGGGAAGGTTCGGAAGGGGCTGCACAGCCCTTGCGGCGGAGAGAGCGCGAGAGGGGCAGCGGCACCTCTCGCGTGAAGTACGCTGTGACCGCACCGCGTAACTCCTGTAACATGGTGAGTAGTGCTGCGGCGGCTCCGCAGCACACGCCGCGCCCCGTCTCCCTGCGCAGCGAGGGCGGGCGGTGAGAATCTTGCATCCCACGCGAACGAAGGAGTACTGATGCGCGTCTTGATCACTGGCGGCGCCGGCTTTCTCGGCTCCCATCTGTGCGACCGCTTCCTGGCCGAGGGGCACACCGTGATCGCCATGGACAACCTGATCACCGGCAGCATCGAAAACATCGCCCACCTCGCCGGCCACGAGCGCTTCAGCTTCATCAAGCACGACGTCACCAACTACATCTTCATCGACGGCCCGCTCGACGCTATCCTGCACTTCGCCTCGCCCGCCTCGCCGGTCGACTACCTCGAGCTGCCCATCCAGACCCTCAAGGTCGGCGCGCTCGGCACCCACAAGGCGCTCGGCCTGGCCAAGGACAAGGGCGCCCGCTTCCTGCTCGCCTCGACCTCCGAGGTCTACGGCGACCCGCAGATCCACCCGCAGCCGGAGAGCTACTATGGTTATGTAAATCCGATCGGCCCGCGCGGCGTCTACGACGAGGCCAAGCGCTTCGCCGAGGCCATGACCATGGCCTACCACCGCTACCACGGCGTCGAGACGCGCATCGTGCGCATCTTCAACACGTATGGGCCACGCATGCGGCTGCGCGACGGGCGGGTGGTGCCGAACTTCATCCAGCAGGCGCTGCGCGGCGAGCCGCTGACGGTGTACGGCGACGGCCAGCAGACGCGCTCGTTCCAGTACGTGGACGACCTGGTGGAGGGGATCTACCGGCTGCTGTTCTCGGACGAGGTGGAGCCGGTGAACATCGGCAACCCGGGCGAGTTCACCATCCGCGCCTTCGCCGAGCTGGTGAACCGGCTGACGGGCAACAAGGCCGGGATCGTCACCAAGGACCTGCGCACGCAGGACGACCCGCAGGTGCGCCAGCCGGACATCAGCAAGGCGCGCCGGGTGCTGGGCTGGGAGCCACGCATCAGCCTGGAGGAGGGGCTGGCGCGCACCATCCCGTGGTTCCGCGAGCAGCTGCGGCGGCGCGGGGAGCTGCCGTGACGAGATGATCCGGTGACAGGCGACATTGCCAGCCGACGCATGCGACCGAATGAGCAGCACAGTGCCCCGCACTCGCCCGGCCATCCGGCGCCCCGCCACCTGATCAGCTGGGGGGCAGCGTTGGCTTTAGCGGCGGCGATCGCCCTCCTGCCGGCCGGCGAGCTGCTGGCGGGGATCGGCCTCGCGCTGGCCCTGGCGCTCCCGCTGCTAAGCCCGGCCTTCGGCGCGTACCTGGCGGTGCTCTCGGTGCCCGTGCAGGAGCTAGCCACGCTCCCGGGCGGCCTCAGCTACACGCAGGCCGCCGTGCTGCTGGCCGCCGCGGGCTGGGGGCTGCACCTCCTCGTCCGGCGGGACGCCGCGTCCGAGCCGCTCCCCCGCCCCATGGCCGCCTGGCTCCTGCTGCTGCTGGCGCTGCTGCTCTCCGCCAGCCTGACCCCCTACTCCGCCACGGAAGGGCTGAAGGAGACCGCCCGCTGGGGCGGCGCCTTCCTGATCTGGCTGGTGGCCGCGACCAGCCTGCGCCGGCGCTGGCAGCTCTACGGGCTGGTGGCCTGCCTGCTCGCGGCGCCGGCCGCCGATGCGGTGATCGGCCTGCAGCAGTTCGTGAGCGGCGACGGGCCGCCGACCTTCCGGATCGCGCCGGATCTGCCGTATGTCCGGGCCTACGGCACGATCGGCCAGCCGAACTCGTTCGCCGGCTATATGAACATGGCCTGGCCGCTGGCCCTCAGCGTGGCCGCGGGGGCGACGCTGGGCCTGTGGCGCGATCGGCGGGCGGGGCGCCGGAGGCTGCTCCTCGCGCTGCTCGCCCTCGGCGGCTGGCTGCTCACCGCCGTGCTTCTGGCGGCGCTGCTGGCCTCGTTCTCGCGCGGGGCCTGGCTCGGGGCGGCCGCCGGGGCGCTGGGGCTGGCCGCGGCGGCGTCGGTCGTTATTCTCGCGCAGGACGAGCGCGCACAGCGGGGAGACGCCCTCGCCCGGCGCCGGCCGTCCCTCCGGAGGCGAACGGTGATCGCGCTCTGGTCGCTGATCGGCGTCGCCGTCAGCGCCGTCATCGCGCTGAGCTGGGCGGGCCTGCTCCCGCAGCCGCTGGCGTCGCGGCTGGCGAGCATCGGCGGCAGCCTCAGCGTCTTCGATGCCGGCGCCGTCGAGGTCACAGCCGAGAACTTCGCGGTCGTCGAGCGCATGGCGCACCTCCAGGCCGGGGCGCGGATGCTCCAGGCGCGGCCGCTGACGGGCGTGGGCGCCGGCAACTTCAGCGTGGCCTACCCGGACTTCGCCGTCGGCACGTGGTACGCCTCGCGCGGGCACGCCCACAACTACTACCTGCACATCGCCGCTGAGGCCGGGCTGATCGGGCTGGCCGCCTATCTGGCGCTGCTCGGCAGCCTGGTGCTCCAGGGCATCAACGCGCTCCGCACCTGGAACGGCACACTCCCGCAATGCATCGCGGTGGGATGTTGTGGTATCATCGCCGCAGTTGCGGCCCACAACCTGTTCGAGAATTTGCACGTCTTAAACATGGGCATACAGCTGGCGGGGGTATGGGCGGCGCTACACGCCGAAAGGTTGGAGCCGTGAACGCCTGCGCGCCGGAACAACTCGGAGAGACTCGAACGCTGGACTTCGTCCACAACGCACGGGGACGTGCAACGCGATACCGGAGAGAGCGATGCGCTATCTGGTGACCGGGGGTGCGGGCTTCATCGGCAGCCACCTATGCGATGCGCTGCTGGCGCGCGGCGACGAGGTGGTGTGCCTCGATAACTTCAACGACTACTACAGCCCGGCGCGCAAGCGCAGCAACATCGCCGCCGCCTCCAAGCACCCGGGGTTCACGCTGGTCGAGGCCGACTTCCGCGACGCCGACGCGCTGAGCGAGATCTTCGCGACGTACCGCCCGCAGAAGATCGCCCACCTCGGCGCCATGGCGGGGCCGCGCCCCTCGATGGAGCGCCCCGCGCTCTACGAGGACGTCAACATCCGCGGGACGCTGAACCTGCTGCGGCTGGCGGGCACGAGCGGCGCACAGGGCTTCGTGCTGGCCTCGACCTCCTCGGTGTACGGCCTGTCGCCGACCCCGTGGAGCGAAGATTCGCCGACCGACCGGCCGCTCTCGTACTACGCGGCCACCAAGAAGGCGGCCGAGGTGCTGGCCTACACCGCGCACAACCAGTACGGCACCCCGACGCGGGTGGTGCGCTTCTTCACCGTGTACGGCCCGCGCGGCCGGCCGGACATGACCCCGTCGCTGTTCATCGAGCCGATGCGCCAGGGCCGGCCGATCACCCTGTTCAACGGCGGCGTCGGCGTGTACCGCGACTGGACCTACGTCGACGACATTATCGCCGGGGTGCTCGCGGCGCTCGATACGGACCTGCCGTACGAGATCTTCAACCTGGGCAACTCGAGCCCGGTGCAGCTGTGCGACTTCATCGCGACGCTGGAGGCGGTCACCGGCCTGAAGGCGACGATCGAGTCGCGCCCGCTGCCGCCGGCCGACCCGCCGTCGACCTACGCCGACATCAGCAAGGCGCGGCGCATGCTCGGGTTCGAGCCGCGCACGTCCGTGGAGCAGGGGCTGGCACAATTCTGGCAGTGGTACTGCGATCAGGTCATCGGATAGACGGCACACAGCCCTGGTGCGTCCGGAAGGGATAGCCATGATCAACGAATCGACAACCGAGCGCTCCCAGCCAGAGGAGGCGGACGCACCACCGGAGTCGCCGGCCGAGCAGGAGGTCGAGCGGCGCGGGTTCTCGCTCGGGCGCTCGCTGCGCGACCCGCGCACGCTGATCTCGTTCGGCCTGGCGCTGGCGATCATCCTGTTCGTCTTCCGCAGCTTCGACATCGACCTCGAGGCGACCATGGCCTACGTGCGTGGCGCCGACCCGCTGCTGATGCTCACGGCGCTGGTGGTGTTCTACCTGACGTTCCCGCTGCGCGCCTTCCGCTGGCGCATGCTGCTGGACAACGCCGGGGTGCCGGTGCGCGCCGGGCGGAAGACGTGGGCCTCGATGCCGGCGCTGATGGAGTACATGTACCTGTCGTGGTTCGCCAACTGCATCGTGCCGGCCAAGCTCGGCGACGCCTACCGCGGCTACCTGCTCAAGCGCAACGGGCAGGTCTCGTTCTCGTCGACCTTCGGGACGATCTTCGCCGAGCGGCTGCTCGACATGATCGGCCTGTTCACCTTCCTGGTCATCTCGGGCTGGTTCGTGTTCGGCACGAGCCTGCCGCCGCAGACGAACATCATCTTCATCTCCGGCCTGGTGCTGGTCGGGATCATCATCTCCGGGCTGGCGAGCATGCGCTGGTTCAGCCCGCTGGTGCGGAAGCTGATGCCGCGGCGCCTCCACCGCGTCTACGGGCAGTTCGAGCACGCGGCGCTGCGCTCGTTCCGCCCCGGGCTGCTGCCGCGCCTGATCGCCCTCACCGGCTGCGTCTGGCTGCTGGAGGGCTTCCGGCTCTACTTCGTCATCCAGGCGCTGGAGGTGGAGGGGCTGCAGCTCGCGCTGCCGGTGATCATCTTCGTCGCCCTGGCCTCGTCGCTGCTCACCGCCATCCCGCTGACGCCGGCCGGCCTCGGCGTGGTGGAGGGCGCCGTCACCGCGGTGCTGGTGATGTTCCTGCCGGCCGCCACGGCCCTGCAGGCCGAGTCCAGCCACAACCTCGCGCTGGCGGTCACGGTGCTCGACCGGACGATCAACTTCTGGAGCATCGTGGTGTTCGGCCTGCTGCTGTATATCTTCAGCAAACGGAAATGACTCTGACGGGCGGCCGCTCACCCTGCGCCCCGCAGGCGAGGGCCATTCCCCCCGCACCACGCGCAGCATGCGAGTAGGAATCGACTACACCGCCGCCGCCTGGCAGGGCGCCGGGATCGGGCGCTACACGCGCGACCTGGTGCGCGAGATCCTGACCCTGGGCGGCGAATACCGCTACACGCTGTTCTACGCCGCCGGCTGGCCGGGCGCCGCGGTGCCCTACCAGGATGAGCTGGACCGCCTCTGCGCCGCGCACCCCAACGTCCGCGCCGCCCCCATCCCGCTGCCGCCGCGCCGGCTCACCCAGCTCTGGCACCGGCTCCGGGCGCCGATCCCGGTCGAGCTCTTCACCGGGCCGCTCGACGTGCTGCACGAGCCGGACTTCGTGCTGCCGCCCACCCGCGCCCGGCGCCGGATCGTCACCATCCACGACCTCTCCTACATGGTCCACCCGGAGTGCGCCCTGCCGAGCGTCGCCCGCTACCTCAACGGCGCGGTGCCGCGCAGCCTGGCGCGCGCCGACGCGGTCGTCGCCGACTCGCACGCCACGCGGCGCGACCTCGAGCGCCTGCTGGGGGTCGAGCCGGGCCGCGTGGCCGTGATCTACCCAGGGGTCGGCCCGCAGTTCCGGCCGCTCGCGCCGGAGGTCACCGAGCCGGTGCGGCGCAGGCTGGGGCTCCCCGAGCGCTTCATCCTGTTCGTCAGCACCATCGAGCCGCGCAAGAACCTGGTCCGGCTGGTGGAGGCGTTCGCGCGGCTCATCGGCGCCGAGGGGCAGGCCGGGCGGCCCGCGGCCTGCGGCCTGCACCTGGTCATCGCCGGCCGGAAGGGCTGGCTGTACGAGCCGGTCTTCGAGGCGATCGCGCGGCTGGGGGTGGAGTCGCGGGTGCGCATGCTGGACTTCGTGAACGACAGCGACCTGCCGATGGTGTATAATCTGGCCGAGGCGTTCGCGTACCCGTCGATCTACGAGGGGTTCGGCTTCCCGCCGCTCGAGGCGCTGGCCTGCGGAACGCCGGTGGTGGCGTCGGACAGCTCGAGTCTGCCGGAGGCGCTCGGCGACGCGGCGCTTCTGGTGCCGCCGCACGATACCGGAGCGATCGCTGCCGCGCTGGAGCGGGCAATCAGCGACCCGGAGCTCCGCTCACGCGTGCGAGCTGCTGGGCCGGAGCAGGCGCGCCGGTTCACGTGGGAGCGCGCGGCGCGGCAGGTTCTCGATCTGTACCGGAGCTAAGGCCACATGGCGCACCGGCCCGATATGCCCCGCGATACCCTCGCACCCGTGGCAGAGAGCCGCAGCCTCGCGCTCGCGCGCCTGCTCTCGGTTGTCTTCAACCCTATGGTCGCCGGCATCGCCTCCTACTTCGCCGTGGGCTACTACGCCTTGGACAGCGGCGAGAACGGCCTGTCGTGGGCCGGCGTGGCGGTGCTGCTGCAGGTGCTGCCGCCGCTGCTGTTCTACCTGGTGCAGCTGCGGCGCGGCGCGTTCAGCGACCCGGACGTCTCGGTGCGCCACGAGCGCAACCAGATGTACCTGTTCGCCACCTTCTCGGTGCTGATCTCGATCGGCGTGCTGGCGGCGCTGGGGGTGCCGCGGCCGCTGCTGGCGCTGGCCGTGGGCACGCTGCTGATCGGCGTGGTCTGCGGCATCGTCAACCTGTTCTGGAAGATCAGCATGCACGGCGCGGGCATGGGCTCGCTCGCCACGGTGACGCTGCTGTACACCGGAACGCCCGGCCTGGCGCTGTGGGCGCTCGCCGCGGCCGTCGGCTGGGCGCGCGTCCGCACCCGCAACCACACGCCGCTGCAGGTGCTCGGCGGCCTCGCGTTATCGGCAGTCATGATGGCGGTGTCGTTTGCTTTTATCGCGCAGTGACCCGCCCACAAGGAGGATACAATGGCCAAGGTTCGCATGACCAAGGGCAAGTTTGACCGCATCAACGCCTGCGCGAACGAGCAGGGCGTGATCGCCGCGGCCGCGCTCGACCAGCGCGGCTCGCTGAAGAAGGCCATCGCCAAGGCGCGCGGCGAGGGCGGGACGGCCACCGACCAGGATCTCTCGACGTTCAAGGCGATCGGGACGCGCATCCTGACCCAGTACGCCTCCGCGATCCTGATGGACCCGGAGTACGGCCTGGAGGCGATCCAGCAGCGCGCGCCGGGCACCGGCGTGCTGGTGTCCTACGAGAAGACCGGCTACGACGCTAGCGTCAAGGGGCGCCTGCCGGACCTGCTGAGCGAGTGGAGCGTGCGCCGCATCGTCGAGCTCGGCGGCCACGCGGTGAAGATCCTGCTCTACTACAACCCCTTCGACGACGCCAAGATCAACAGCGTGAAGCAGGCGTTCATCGAGCGGGTGGGCGCCGAGTGCGCGGCCTACGACATCCCGTTCTTCCTTGAGCCGCTGGCCTACGACGATGAGATCGGCGACGAGAAGAGCTTCGAGTTCGCCAAGGTCAAGCCGAAGTACGTGACGGCCTACATGGAGGAGTTCTCCAAGCCGCGCTACGGCGTGGACGTCCTCAAGGTCGAGGTGCCGGTCAACATGAAGTTCGTCAGCGGCACGCGCGCCTACGCCGGGCAGGAGGCGTACTCGCGGCAGGAGGCCATGAAGCTGTTCCGCGAGGCGGCGGATGCGGCGAGCAAGCCGTTCATCTACCTGAGCGCCGGCGTGAGCGACGAGGTCTTCCGCGAGACGCTCGAGCTGGCCGCCGAGGCCGGCACGCGCTTCGCCGGCGTGCTGTGCGGCCGCGCCACCTGGCAGGACGGCATCCCGGCCTACGCGAAGGAGGGCGCCGAGGGGTTCGAGGCCTGGCTCAAGGACCGCGGCGTCAAGAACATCCAGGCGCTCAACGAGGTGCTCGCCAAGGGCGCCCACCCGTGGTGGGAGATCTACGGCGGCAAGGAGAACATCGAGGTCGTCGATCAGGTGATCAGCGCGCTGTAGTTCCACGGAGGGCACGGAGGACACGGAGCGCCGGATCTGCGCCCTCCGTGATCTCCGTGCCCTCCGCGGATTCTGGGCGGAGAAACGCGATGAGCACAGCGGCCGACTCGCTCCTCTACGAGCGCATCTACCTGGTGACGAGCCAGATCCCGCCCGGCCAGGTGGCCAGCTACGGCGACGTCGCCGCGGTGGTGGGCGGCGGCTGCGACGCGCGCACGGTGGGCTACGCGCTCAGCGAGCTCCCGCCGGACCGCGCGGAGGTGCCCTGGCAGCGGGTGGTCAACCGCGAGGGGGCGATCAGCACCCGCGGGCTGCGCCAGCGCGAGCTGCTCGAGGCCGAGGGGGTCAGCTTCGACGCGCAGGGCCACGTGGTGATGGCCCGCCACCGCTGGCGCGGCCCCTCGGCCGAGTGGGCGGCGGAGCACGGCTTCAACACCCTGCCGGAGCGCGACGAGGGCGAGCAGCTGAGCCTCTTCTGATCCACGGAGGGCGCGGAGAGGCGATCCACGGCGTCCGACGATGGGCACGGAGAGGCGATCCACGGCGTCCGACGATGGGCACGGAGGGCACGGAAAGCGATGAAGCGTGTGCGCAAGGGGTGGACCCCCTCCATCTGGGCTAGCCTGCGGCCGTTCGGCATCGGCGAGCAGCGGCCGAACAACTACCTCGAGATCTGGAAGGCGCTGAAGGAGAACCGCGGCCAGCTTCCCTACGCCTACCGGATCCTCACGCAGGGCGTCTGCGACGGCTGCGCGCTCGGGACGACCGGCATGCGCGACTGGACGCTCGACGGCATCCACCTCTGCAACATCCGCCTGCGCCTGCTGCGCCTCAACACGATGCCCGCGTTCGACCCGGGCATCCTGGCCGATGTGGCCCCGCTGCGCGGCAGGCGGAGCGCCGAGCTGCGCGACCTCGGCCGGCTGCCCTACCCGATGATCCGCCGGCGCGGCGAGCCGGGCTTCCAGCGCATCAGCTGGGACGCGGCGCTCGACCTCGTGGCGGAGCGCATTCGCGCCACCACGCCGGACCGGCTGGCCTTCTACCTCACCAGCCGCGGCATGCCCAACGAGTCCTACTACGCCGCGCAGAAGGCCGTGCGCGCCCTCGGCACCAACTCGATCGACAACGCGGCGCGCGTCTGCCACTCCCCCAGCACCGTGGCCCTCAAGCAGGCCCTCGGCGTCGCCGCGAGCACCTGCTCCTACCGCGACTGGATCGGCACCGACCTGATCGTCTTCGTCGGCTCGAACGTCGCCAACAACCAGCCGGTGGCCACCAAGTACCTGCACTACGCCAAGAAGGCCGGCACGCAGGTGGTGCTGGTCAACACCTACCGCGAGCCGGGCATGGAGCGCTACTGGGTGCCGTCGGTCGCCGAGAGCGCCCTGTTCGGCACCCGGATCGCCGACCGGACCTTCCTGGTCAACACCGGCGGCGACGCGGCCTTCTTCAACGGCGCGCTGCGGCACCTGGCCGAGACCGGCCAGCTCGACACGGCGTTCATCCGCGACCACACCGCCGGCTTCGAGCAGGTCCTGGCGGAGATCGGCCGGCAGAGCTGGGACGAGATCGAGCGGGTCTCGGGCGCGACGCGGGCCGAGATCGAGGAGTTCGCGCGGCTCGTCGGCCGGGCGAAGAGCGCGGTGTTCGTGTGGAGCATGGGCGTCACCCAGCACGAGTCCGGCGAGGACCAGGTGCGCGCGATCATCAACCTGGCGCTCAGCCGCGGCTTCCTGGGCCGCGAGGGGTGCGGCCTGATGCCGATCCGCGGCCACTCCGGCGTCCAGGGCGGCGCGGAGATGGGCGCCTACTCGACGGCCTTCCCCGGCGGCGTGCCGATCGGCCCCGAGAGCGCCGCGGCGCTGAGCGCGCAGTGGGGCTTCAGCGTGCCCTCCGAGCCAGGGCTGACCGCGCCGCAGATGATCGACGCGGCCGCGGCCGGCCGGCTCGACCTGCTCTTCTCCTCCGGCGGCAACTTCCTCGAGGTGCTGCCCGACCCGGCCTACGTCGACGAGGCGCTCGGCCGCGTGCCGCTGCGGGTGCACATGGACATCGTGCTCTCGAGCCAGATGCTGGTGGACCCGGCGGACACCGTGCTGCTCCTCCCGGCCGCGACGCGCTACGAGATCCCGGGCGGCGTCACCGAGACCAGCACCGAGCGGCGCGTGATCTTCAGCCCCGAGATCCCCGGCCCCCGCCCCGGCGAGGCGCGCCCGGAGTGGGAGGTGTTCCTGGAGCTGGCGGCGCGCGCCCGGCCCGAGCTGGCCGCGAAGCTGCGCGTGGCCGGCACCCCCGAGCTGCGGGAGGAGATCGCGCGCGTCGTGCCGATGTACGACGGCATCCAACACCTGCGCCGGGCCGGCGACCAGTTCCAGTACGGCGGGCCGCACCTGTGCCCCGGCGGCGTCTGCCCCACGCCGGACGGGCGGGCGCGCTTCGTCCCGGTGCGGCTGCCGCGCCGCGAGCTGCCCGACGGGCACTTCGTGCTCTCCACCCGGCGCGGCAAGCAGTTCAACAGCATGATCCACGAGCAGCGCGACGCGATCACCGGCGCCCGGCGCGACGCCGTGCTGATCAGCCGCGCCGACGCCGAGCGGCTCGGCCTGGCCGACGGCGAGCCGGTGGTGGTGTGGAACGAGCGCGGCCAGCTCAGCGGCAGAGTCGCGATCGCGCCGATCCTGCCCGGCAACGTCCAGGTCCACTGGCCGGAGGGCAACGTGCTGCTGGACCACGCGCGGCGCTCGCCCGTCGCGCACGTGCCGGACTACAACGCCGTCGTGCGCATCAGGAAGGCCGAGGAGGCGACGTGAGCGACCAGGACCTCGCCTATGACCTGCACGTGACGCCCGCCGCGCGCACCAGCACGACGCGGGCGCGGGTCCTCACCGTCGAGCGGGGCGCCTCGCGCAGCCGGAGCGACCGGCTGGCCACCGAGGAGCCGCTCGAGATCCGCGTGCTCGCCGGCGGCGAGCGGCGGACGGTCGCGGTGACGATGCGCACGCCCGGCGCCGACTTCGAGCTGGCGGCGGGGTTCCTGTACGGCGAGGGGGTCGTGGGCAGCCGCGAGGAGATCGGCCAGATCAGCTACTGCGTCGACCGCGAGCTGAGCGAGGAGCAGCGCTACAACGTCGTGAACGTGGCGCTGCGCCGCGAGCAGCTGCCGGACCTGTCCTCGCTGGAGCGGCACTTCTACACCACCAGCGCGTGCGGCGTGTGCGGCAAGGCCAGCATCGAGTCGCTGCAGCTCCGGTGTCCCGCGCCGCTGCCCGCGGGGCCGGTGGTGCCGGCCGAGGCGCTCTTCCAGCTCCCGGACGCGCTGCGGGCCGAGCAGGGGCTGTTCGCGACGACCGGCGGCCTGCACGCGGCGGCGCTGTTCGAGCCCTCGCCCGGCGGCGAGATGCGCCTGCTGGCGCTGCGCGAGGACGTGGGGCGGCACAACGCGCTCGACAAGCTGGTGGGCTGGGCGCTGCTGCAGGGCCGCCTCCCGCTCCACCAGGCGCTGGTGATGGTCAGCGGCCGCGCCAGCTACGAGATCATGCAGAAGTGCCTCGCCGCCGGCGCCCCGATCGTCTGCGCCGTCTCAGCGCCCAGCAGCCTGGCGGTCGATGTGGCCCGCGCCTTCGGCATGACCCTGGTCGGCTTCCTGCGCGGCGAGCGCTTCAACGTGTACGCCGGCGCCGAGCGGATCGCGCGCTAGGCCGGCGCCCCCTTCGCCCCTCGCCGGCCCCGCCGCGCCCGGTAGGCCCACATGGCCCCGACCACCCCGGCGGCCACCGCCGTCGCCCCGAGCGCGCCCCGCAGCAGCTCCGGCGCGCCCGGCTCGACCGGGATCACCAGCAGCGTCGTCGAGTAGGGCGGGAAGGTGACCTCGAGCGGCTCCAGCGGGCCGGCGTACGGCGCGACGGCCACCTCCTGCCCCTCGACGTGCTGCCACACCTCGGCGCGCCCGGCCGCCCGCGCGCCGCGGATCTCGATCGTCCCCGCGTAGGCGGTGTCGGGGCTCTTGTTGATCACCATCACGCTCAGCGCGCCGTCGGGCCTGCGCCCGGCGTAGGCCGGCAGCAGCGCCTGGTCCGTCTCGGCCGCCAGCAGCCGGTCGCCGAACTGGCTGAACAGCCGGAAGGTGTGGTACACCGGGCGAATATTGCCGCGCCGGTCCCACACGCCGTGGAAGTTGATCCCCCACATCGCGAAGTAGGCCGCGAGCGCGATCCGGTTGACCATGAGCCGCCCGAGCATGTCGGCGGTCCAGATCGCCGCCGCCTGCGTGGTGAGGTTCTTGCTGCTGTTCGACTGCCAGGAGGCGGCGTACTCCGAGAGCACGATCGGCACCTCGCGCCGGTGCCCGTCCGGGTTGATGGCCGGGTCGCGCCACCAGGACCGGATGCGCTCGACGGCCCGGTCGAAGCGCGCCGTCGAGGCGAGCAGCTCCGGCTCGGGCGTGCGGCTGTCGCCCGGGTAGAAGTGCCAGCTCAGGCCGTCGGCGATGCCGCCGCAGGCGGTGATGAACGGCCGCATCCACTCGTCGAGCTTGCCCTCGTTGCTCACCACCGGGCCGAGCACCTTGATCGACGGGTCGACGGCCTTCATCGCGGCGACGTAGGCGCGGAACTGCTCGGCGTACCAGGCCGGGTCCAGCGGCGGCTCGCCGGGCCGCGCGACGTAGAGGTCCGGCTCGTTGCCGACCTCCCAGTACTCGGCGCCGTACTGCTTCTCCTTGTTCATGTAGCGGACGTTGTCCGCGGCCCGCTCCGGCACGCCGTTGCGCAGGCGCACCTGCACGATCAGCTGCGCGCCGAGGCCGCGCGCCACCGTGCCGGACTCGTCCATGAGCTGCTGCGAGAGGTCGTTCTCGTCCCCGGTGCGCCCGGGCGGGAAGCGCAGCAGGCTGACGCCGATCTTGCGGTACTCGGGGAAGAAGGCCTCGTCGGAGCGCGTGCCCCAGAAGTTGAAGCCGCGCAGGCCGGCCGGGATCTCCCACTGCTCGCGCCCGGCGTCCACCCAGATCGACGCGGCGGCCGATGGGCCCTGCCGCGCGCTGGCGCGTCGCGGTCGGAGGGAGAGCGCCGCCGGCGCGGTGCCGAGCGTCGTGAGGAACCGCCGGCGTCCGGGCCGGATACTTCGGGGAGCTTCTGGTGGCATGTGGCACCTCACACAGGTGATGCTGCCCACAGGAGGAGCGGGCGACGCGGCGGAGCTTCGCCCAACGCCCCGGCTCCGGGGCGCGCCGCCCTCGCTAGATGATACCCGATCTCCAGCGCCAGCGGACGGGCCACGCCGAATCGCGCAGCTTGCGCCCGCGCCGCACCTCTGGCATACTCCTGGCTGCGAGCCGCACACTGAACGAGGCCACTGCACTATGACCAGCATCGAACAGCGCCAGGCCGAGCCGCCGCTCATCCTCACCATCGACGTCGGGACATCGTCAGTGCGCGTCATGCTGTTCGACGCGCGCGGCAGGCCGGTGGAGGGGGTCGGCGCCCGCGAGAAGTACAGCGTCCGCCACGACGCCTCGGGCGCCGCCGAGGACGACCCGGACGAGGCGCTGGCGCGCGTCGGGCGCTGCCTGGACGAGGCGCTGGCCGCCGCCGGGCCGCTGGCGGACGCGATCGGCGGCGTCGCGGTGGACACGCTGGTCTCGAACCTGCTGGGGCTGGACGCCGGCGGGCGGCCGATCACGCCGCTGATCACCTACGCCGACACCCGCAACGACGAGGACGCGGCGGCCCTCCGCCAGCGGCTCGACGAGCGCGAGACGCACCAGCGCACCGGCTGCCTGCTGCGCACGAGCTACTGGCCGGCGCGGCTGGCCTGGCTGCGGCGCACGCAGCCGGACGTGTTCCGGCGCGCCGCGCGCTGGGTCACGCTCGGCGAGTACCTCGAGCTGCGCCTGTTCGGCCGCTGCCGCGTGGCCTACTCGGTGGCCTCGTGGAGCGGGCTGCTCGACCGCCGCCGGCTCACGTGGGACGCGCCGCTGCTCGAGGCGCTGGAGGTCGCGCCGGAGCAGCTCTCGGAGCTCGTCGACGTCGGCGACCCGCTGGAGGGCCTGCTGCCCGAGTACGCCGCGCGCTGGCCGGCGCTGCGCGACGTCCCGTGGTTCCCGGCCGTCGGCGACGGCGCGGCGGCGAACGTCGGGAGCGGCTGTGTGACGCCCGAGCGGGTGGCGCTCACGGTCGGGAGCACCGGCGCGCTGCGGGTGGTGCTGCCCGAGGTCGACCACGTGCCCACGGGCCTGTGGTGCTACCGGGTGGACGGTCGGCGGGCGCTGCTCGGCGGCGCCACCAGCGAGGGGGGGAACGTCTACTCGTGGGCCCGCCGCGCGCTTCAGCTCGGCCCGCAGGAAGAGGTCGAGGACGCGCTTGCGGCGCTGCCGGCGGACGGCCACGGCCTCACCGTGCTGCCGTTCTTCGCCGGCGAGCGCAGCCCCGGCTGGGCCGGCGACGCGCGCGCGACCATCCACGGCCTGACCCTCGGCACCACGCCGCTCCAGATCCTGCGCGCGGCGCTCGAGGCGGTCGCCTACCGCTTCGCGCTCATCGCCGAAGGGCTGTTCGAGGACCGGGCTGCCAGCGGCGACCAGCGGCGGCCGGGCGTGCCTTCGCCGGCCGTGCGCCCCGACTCGGTGACGCTAGTCGCCTCCGGCGGCGCGCTGCTCGCCTCGCCGGCCTGGATGCAGATCATCGCCGACGTGCTCGGGCGGCCGCTGGTCGCCTCCGCCGAGACCGAGGCGACGAGCCGCGGGGCGGCGCTGCTGGCGCTGGAGGCGCTCGGCGCCCTGCCGGACCTCGCGGCCGTCCCGGCGGCGACCGGCGCCGAGTACACCCCCGACCCCGAGCGCCACGCGCTGTACCGCGAGGCGATCGAGCGCCAGCGGCGGCTGTACGCGCTGCTCGCCTGAGCCGCTACCGCTGCAGCAGCGGCAGCGCCAGCGTCGACGGGCGGGTGCTGAGCGTCTCGCGCGAGGCCCCCTGCCCGATCACCTCGATCTCGCTGAGCGCCGCGCGCGCACCCGGCCCCCCCGAGATGCCCGTCGCGCGGAACTCGATCCGGTCCACCGCCAGCGGCCGCGGCAGCCGCACGGTCGTGCTGCCGGCCGAGAGCGGCGCGATCGACTCGACCTGCTCGCGCGCAACCACCTCGCCGCCGAGCGAGAGCACCAGCTCGCCGCTCAGGCTGTAGTCGGCGGGAATGCCGGCCTGGCCCGGCTCGGCGCCGGTCAGCCGCACCTCCAGCACTGCCATGGGCAGGCTCCAGTCGAGGCGCAGCCAGGAGCCAACGCCCCCGGCCACCCAGGGCGGCGTCCGGTCGTGGAACACGCCCGCGGCGCCGGGCGCAGCCACGTAGCCGCGCCGGTCGGTCGCGCGCCGCGCCTCGCCGGAGCTCGCGGTCACCTGGGCCGCCGGCGCGATGTTCGTCCAGCCGTAGGCCGCCAGCGGGTCGGCGTCCAGCGATCCGCTGGCGTGGCCCATGTGGCAGCCCACGCAGAACACCCGCTGCCCGGCGCGCCCGGGCGAGTTGCCCTGCGCGATCGCGATCGAGGCCCGGTTGCCGCCGCGCACCACCCGGCCCTCCGCGTCGCGCAGCACGATGAACACCGGCACGTCGGCCGGCGCCGATGCCACGAACCGGCCGTTCTCGTCCACCGGCACCGTCAGCCACTTCACCGCCCGCACCTGGTCGTCGGGCGCCTCGGCGCGGTAGGAGGCGCCGGTGAACTGGTTGGCGTCGATGTAGATGTCGGCGTAGGCCACGCTGCCCGGCGGCGGCGAGTTGTTGACGAACGGCAGGCTCAGCGGCGGGTTGGCGTACACGTTCGCGTTCTCGATCCGCACCAACTCGACCTCGTCGATCGAGCGGCGGCTCCAGGTGTAGGCCGGCCGGCCCTCGCCGGTGAGCAGGCCGCGCGGCACGTTCCACTGCAGCGGGTCGTCGGCGGCCGGGGGCAGCCCCGAGTCGACCGGGAGGCGCCACTCGTTCGGGCCGTTCCCGACCGGCCGGGCGACGATCGGCACGGCGTCGAGCGCGTCGAAGTCCTCCAGGTCGCCCTCCAGCGGCACCTCCGCCAAATCGCTCCCGTCCGGCCGGATCACGTGCAGCGTGTAGCGAAGCGCCGTCCGCTGCAGCGTGAGCGTGTACTCGCGCCCGTCCTGCTGGAACCGGTAGAGAGCCTGCCGCGCGGGCTCCACCTCCGTGGAGGACTGCGAGAAGAGAATGCGGCCGTCCGGCAGGCCGGCCGGGCTGAGCGCGTAGGGCGGCCGCTGCGGCGAGTCCCAGCGCTGGCCGGCGATCGCCTCGGTCGTGTTGAAGCCGATCGCGTCGATCCCCGGCCGCGCGACCCGGATCCCGGTGTAGAACGTCGAGTGCGCCATGGTCGGGTCGCGCTGGCTGGTGTAGGCCACCAGCAGCCCGTCCTCGGTCGGCACCAGCGCCGGCTGCGCCGCGTTGTAGGTGTCCTGCCCGCTGTCATCGGTCAGGTACGAGTCGTAGCGCGGCGTCCAGGCGTAGCGGCGCATGTCGGTGCCGCTCACGTCGATGCTCATCAGGTGCCAGGTGTTCGGCGCGCCGCGGATCGGCGTCCCGTCGGCCAGGCGCCCGCGCGCCGGCAGGAAGGTGCGGTCGGTGTTGGAGTACACCAGCGTCCCGTCGGGCAGCCGGTAGCCAAGCACCGGCTGCCCGACCACCACCGTCCGGCTTCCGCCCTGCGCGGCCGGCGTCGCCTGTGGCGCAGGGGGCGGCGTCGCCGGCACCGGCGTGGCGGTCGGCGGGCGGGGCGTCAGGCGCATCTCGGGCGGGCGCGCCGTCGGCCAGATGGTCGGCTTCGGCGTGGCCGTGGGCGGCCCGGACGGCACGGAGGGCGCCTCGGGGGCGCTCGCGGGCGCCGGGTCGCGCACAACCACCTCGCGCTCCACGGTGATCACCCGGCCCTGCTGGTCACGCGCCGGCTCGCTGCCGCTGCGGTTGTCGATCCGGCTGTAGATCCCCTTCTCGCTCGGCTGGTTGAAGTTGATCCACCAGCGGCTGAAGAGGATGCGGCCGTCGGGCAGCGGCGTGGGGTGGAGCGCGCTCCCGCGCTCGGTGGTGATGCGCTGCATCCCCGTGCCGTCGGGGTTCACGACGTACAGGTTGAACGTCGGCCGGCCGTCGTAGTGCGCCCGGCTCGGGTAGCGCGAGGAGCTGAAGACGATCCGGCCGTCGGCCAGGTAGGCGGGGAACAGGTCGTCGTAGTAGCTGTAGGCCTCCGCGTTCCCCAGGCCGTCTGGGATGCTGATGCTGCGGTCGCTGGTGGTGATCTGGCGCAGGCCCGTGCCGTCGACGCCGATCTCGTACAGCCGCCAGGAGAGGCGCGGGCGGTAGGCGAGCCCGCGGAACAGCTCGGGGCCGGTCGTGCCGGAGAAGACGATGCGGCGGGCGTCGAACGACACGTCCGGCGCCTGCAGGTCCCGCAGGCCGAGCGGGTTGAGCGGGTCGCCCGGCGGGCGGGCGGTGTCGATCAGCGTGCGCAGGCGGCCGTCCGGCTCGCGCACCATCAGCCGCGAGCCGGGGGCGAAGCGCTCCAGCCCGGCCGTCAGCTGCCCGGCTGGCCCGCGGTCGGCCGGGAAGATATAGTCGCCGGTGGTCATGCGCGACCGGGCGACGAAGACGATCGGCGGCAGGCCCTCGGCCGCGCGCGTGGGGCCAGCGGGAACGACGAGCAGCGGGATGGCCAGCGCGAGGGCGAGGGCGAAGAGGAGGAGGCTGTGGGCTCTGCGGCGCGCCAGTGGCATGTCGTGTCTCCGAAGCGGCGAGCTCCCTGTGGAGTATACGCGCCATCGCCGCTTCTGACAAGATCGTGACCAGGTGACCTGGTGACAAGGTGACAGGGTGACCTGGTGAAGGAGTCACCCGGCGTTTCTGGCATATCGCGATACGCTACGGGGTTCCAGCATCACCCCGTCACCCCGTCACCCCGTCAACGGATCACCTCCCGCCCCGCACCACCGGGTTGCGCAGCTCGCCGATCCCGTCGATGGCGATGATCACCTCGTCGCCCGCCTCGAGCGACACGTCGTCCGGCGGGACGATCCCGGTGCCGGTGAGCAGCACGACCCCGTCCGGGAACAGGTTGTCGCGCCCCAGGTAGCCGATCAGCTCCTCGTACGGGCGCACGATCTTGCCGGTGCTGATCTCCCCGGCGAACAGCTGGGCGCCGCCGCGCCGGATCTCGAGCCGCACCGTGAGCGCCCGCGGGTCCGCGATCGCGTCGCAGCAGGCGATCACCGGCCCGAGCGCGCAGCAGCGGGCGTACACCTTCGCCTGCGGCAGGTACAGCGGGTTCTCGCCCTCGATGTCCCGCGAGCTCATGTCGTTGCCGATGGTGAAGCCCACCAGCTCGAGCGCCGGGTTCACCACCAGGCCCAGCTCGGGCTCGGGCACGTTCCAGCGCGAGTCCTGCCGCACCGCCACCGCCTCGCCCGGCCCGACCGTCCTGCTCGGCGTGGCCTTGAAGAAGATCTCCGGCCGCGGCGCGGTGTACACCCGGTCGTAGATGCCGCTCCCGGCCGACTCCTCCTCGCGCGCGACGCGGCTGCGCTCGTAGGTCACGCCCGCCGCCCACACCTCCTGCGCGTCGGTCGGCTTCAGCAGGCGCAGCCGGCCCTGCCCGCTGGCCAGCTCGGACAGCTGCGCCGCCGGCGCCGCCCCGGTCACCAGCTTCAGCAGCGTCTCGCCCAGCTGGTTGCCGTGCCCGGCTGACCAGCGCAGCAGGTCGGCCATCGTCGCCCAGCGCTCGGTGACATCGTACACAGCGCCGTCTCGGACCACGCCGATCCGCGCGCCGTCCTCGGATTCGCCAAACCGGCAGAGATACATACTGGTGCTCCGTCTTGGGGCGCAGCGCGCCCTACATGCCACCGCCGTCGTTTGGCCCGCGCCACAGCTGGCGCCCGGCGTCCCAGCGCCAGCCGAGGCTCCCCGGCTCCAGCCCGCGCCGCGGCCACCCCGCCGCGATGCGCTCGGCCGTCTCGGGCCAGCTCCGCACGCCGCTCACCGCGTCCGCGGCCTCCACGCTGCACGCGCCGACCGCGTTTGCGGCTATCAGCGCATCCTCGGGGCCGAAGCCGCGCAGCAGCCCCATCAGAAAGCCGGCGATCGTCGCGTCGCCGGCCCCCGTCGTCCCGGCGACCTCGACCGCGAAGCAGGGCGCCCACAGCTCCCGGTCGCTCCACGCCAGCCGGTCCGCCGGGGCGGCCCGCGCCATCCGCGAGAGCCGCTCGGCGCCGGCCGTGCGCAGGTACATGCCGCGGTGGCCGATCTTGAGGCCGACCACGCCGGCGCCGAGCGCGATCAGCTCCCCGGCGACCGAGGCCAGCAGCTCGGCCGTCACCGCTTCCACGAGCCCGCCCGGCGCGGCCGCCATGCGCTCGAACGTCGGCCGGTCCAGCGCCAGCAGCAGCTCCTCGATGTTCGGCATGAACAGGTCGACGTGCGGCAGCGCGGCCGCCAGCACCTCGCGCCAGTCCACTAGCCCGGCCGGGCCATGTGGATCGATCATCGTCCAGTCGAGCGAGGTGCCGGCGCCGACCAGCTTCGCGCGGCGCATCAGCGTCGCCAGCTCGCGCCCGCCCTCCGCGCTCATCCGCGCCATCGTCGGCGGGTAGCCGAAGTGAAGCAGGCGCGCCTGCGCCAGCATCTCGTCCGTCACGTCGGCCGCCGTGAAGGCCGCGTTGCAGCCGGGGTGGTGGATGAACATCCGGTCGGCGTCCGGCGGGCTCAGCACGATCGTGTGCGACGTCTGCTCGCCGGGCGCCACCACGAGCCCGGCCGTCAGCTCCGGGCCGCGCGAGCCGATGATCTGCCGCACCGCCTGCCCGAACAGGTCGTCGCCGACCCGGCCCACCAGCAGCGCCGGCACGCCCAGGCGGTGCAGCGCCACACCTGTGTTCGCCACCGCCCCGCCGGTGGCGAGCGTCGCCGGGCCGGCCGCAACCGACCTGCCGGGCGTAAAGCTGACGCCGCGCGCCAGCCCCGGAAGTATATCCAGGCACAGGTGTCCAGCGACGACAACTTCGTACTGCGCCATGGGGCTTTCATCTCCTCGGGCTCGCCCCAAGTATACCGGAGACGGCTCGAAATGCAAAAAGAGGCGGCGGGAGCAGCCTCTGCCGCCCCCGCCGCCCCAGGCCGCCCGCCGGCTAGTCGGCCGCCAGGTCCTCACGGAACTGGCGCAGCGCCAGGTTGCGCTGCAGGCGCGCCTTCAGATTGCGCTGCGCCGCGTACACGTCCTTCACCTCTTTGAACAGCCGCTGGTGGCGGAGCAGGATCCTGCGCGGCGGGATGTCGTACAGGAAGTTCTCGACCAGCACCACGCGCTCCTGCTCGGTCTCCACCGCGTCGCTCACCACGCGCCACAGCTCGTCGAACTCCATCTGCTCGAGCACCAGCTGCTCCGGCGTCGGCACGCCGCGCTGCTCCAGCCGCTGCATCGCCCGCTCGCGGCTGGCCTGCGCCCGCGCCATGTCGATCAGCTCCGCCGCCACGCAGCTGCGCAGGTAGGCCAGCAGCGCCGCCAGATTCGGAAACGCGGCGAGGCGCTCCGGGCTCAGCGCCGACCACGCGCGCGAGAGGGCACGGTCGGCGATGGCGCCGTGATCCTCGTCGGGCGGCGGCTGGACGCTCTGCTGCCGGACCCAGCTGATCAGCATCGGGCGGTAGCGCTGGTAGATCGCTGCCCACGCGGCCGCCTCGCCCTCGGCGATCGCCCGCCTGAACAGGGCGTATCCCTCGTCCTGCGCCTCTCTGTCGCTCTGGTGCGCCGTCATAGCTCTACCTCTTGTTGCCGTGTCTTGTTGTTCCGGCGCTGCGCAGATCGCTCTGGGGGGACGCTCTGGGCTACCTGGATCTTCGCCAGGTCATGAGCTCTTCCTCATCTCGGTATCCTGCCGGCTGGACCGGCGCGGATAGCCCTGGTGATCGCCTCACCAGGTGGCGGGGACGGCATCGTGCGTTCGGCGACCTGACGCGTGGGGGGATATACGGCGGCGCACAGCGTCGTGCGCATCGCCACACTATACAGGACGGCGGAAGGCCGAGCGGGGTTACACACTCCTGTGGCCGTGCCGCCATGCGCTGCCGCCACCGTCGCGCCGGTGAGGGCCTCACGCGCCTTCTAGCCCTCGCCTGGTGTCGCCGACGTCACCGGCAGAATCGCCAGCACCGTGAGCGAGCCGTCGCGCCACACCCCCTCGACCTGCACAAGTCCGAAGCGCACGTCGCCCGACGGCGTGCGCTCGAGCGAGGCGGGAAGCATCGCCTCGTCGATCACTCCGGCCAATTTTAGCTGAAGCGAGGCGGCCTCCGGCACGCCGCCCGGGCCGAGCCGCGACGCCAGCACCGCTGCGCCCGGCCGCGCCAGCAGCGCGCCGTTCACGCGCACCGCCTGCCTATCGTAGTCCTGCGGGCGCTTCACCAGCGTCTCCACCGACGCCTCGCGCGGCGTGAGCGCCTGCACCTCGGGCGCCCGCATCCGGAAGCGGTACGCCCCGCCGGGGCCGAAGGAGCCCGGCCCCTCGAGCCCGCCGCGCGCGATGACCAGCGTCGAGCCACCCGACCCGCTGCGCAGCCCATCCGCGGCAGGCGCGCCCTCGCCACGCTCGATCCAGATCTGATCCTGCGCGGACCCGACCGGCCGCAGGCCCTCCGGCCCCGCGCTGAGCCGGCCCACCAGCCGCTCGCCGTCGGCGTCGGCCAGCAGGTAGCCGGCGACCGAGATGGTCCCGGGCTGCGGCTGCGCCAGCGCCTCGGCGACAAGCGCGAACTCCGGGTTCCTCCCAGCCTCCTGGGCGGGTCGCGCGGCGGCGCAGGCGGCCAGCAGCGCGGCGCTTGCCAGGAGCAGCAGCAGGGCGGCGTACGGCGCCCGTCGAGCCCCAGCTGCTGGGAGCCGGCCGCGTGCCAGGCCCCTTGCGCGATCCATAGCGGCTGATTCCCCGGCCGGATTCTCGTCGTCCATTCCTGTGTGCTTAGCAGTCCGCCGATGCTGTGGTGCGGTGTGCTTCCGCACACCTCGCCCCCCTGATGATAGCACACCGCGAGCTGCTTGATAGGTTTTGACAGCCGCTCCGGTGCTTTTGAGCACCTGTCAGCTGGTATACTTTCGGTTAGTATCGATCGTTCTGCGGTTCACAAGTGACGTGTGGACCCTCGAGATCACAGGAGACGAACATTCAACTATGGCGACGCGCAACTCTAGGCTTGGCGGCTTCTACCAGCTCAACCCGCTCGAGCGACTTCAGGCGGTGAAGGCGTTCGACGGGCTGACCGACGAAGACCTGCGCCAGCTCCACGGCGGCAATGGGGCCTTGTCCGTCGAGCGCGCCGACAAGATGATCGAGAACGTTATCGGGACGTTCAACCTCCCGCTGGGGGTCGCGACCAACTTCAAGATCAACGGCCGCGATGTCCTCATCCCGATGGTGGTCGAGGAGCCCTCGATCGTGGCCGGCGCCAGCTACGCGGCCAAGCTCGTGCGGGCCGGCGGCGGCTTCGAGGCCAGCTCGACTCCCCCGCTCATGATCGGCCAGGTCCAGCTGGTCGGCGTCGCGGATCACGCGCGCGCCGCCGCAGACATTCTCGCCCGGCGCGACGAGATCATCGCGCTCGCCAACCGGCAGAGCACCAGCCTGGTGGCCCTCGGCGGCGGCGCGCAGGACGTCGAGGTCCACAGCTTCGCGACCAGCCCCATGGGCCCCATGCTCGTCGTCCACCTGATCATCGACTGCCGCGACGCCATGGGCGCCAACGCCATCAACTCCATGGCCGAGGCCGTCGCGCCGGCGCTCGAGCAGATCAGCGGCGGGCGCGCCTACCTGCGCATCCTCTCCAATCTCAGCGACCGGCGCCGCGCGCGGGCGCGCGCCGTTGTTCCGCCGGCCGCCCTCGAGCGCGACGGCATCCGCGGCGAGGAGGTGGTCGAGGGCATCCTCTGGGCCTACGCCTTCGCCGCTGTCGACCCCTACCGCGCGACCACCCACAACAAGGGCATCCTCAACGGCATCGACCCGGTGCTGATCGCGACCGGCAACGACTGGCGCGCGGTTGAGGCCGGGGCGCACGCCTACGCCGCCCGCAGCGGCCGCTACACGTCGCTCTCGCACTGGGAGCGAGACGAGCAGGGCAATCTGGTGGGCACGCTCGAGATGCCCCTGGCGGTCGGGGTCGTCGGTGGGGCGACCAAGGTCCACCCGGCGGCGCAGGCCGCGCTCAAGCTGCTCGGCGTCCAGCACGCCCACGAGCTGGCCGAGATCTGCGTCTGCGTCGGCCTGGCCTCGAACCTCGCCGCCATGCGCGCCCTCGCCACCGAGGGCATCCAGCGCGGCCACATGGGGCTGCACGCCCGCCAGCTGGCGCTCGCCGCCGGCGCCCAGGGCGCGGAGGTGGATATCATCGCGCAGCGCATGGTGGAGGAGGGCCAGATCAAGCCCGCACGGGCCCAGGCGCTGCTCGAGGAGCTGCGCGCTGTCACCGCCTGATCCGGTGGCGGGGTGGCGCGGCCGGGTGGCAGAGACATTTCGGGGTGTCAGAGCAGCGCCCCATCGCCCGGCCACCGCTCTGGAGCGCCGCCCCGCCCATCACCAAATCTGCATCCCAGAACGATTGACTGGAGTTACGCGGTCGCTGCCGCCCGCCCTCCTTCCAGGGAGGTGTGGAGGGCCTGCGATCCTCCACGGACGCTTCTTTTCCGCAGAGGCGGGCCGCCGCGTACATCGTGTGAGCGAGGAGTCTACGAATGATGCGTCCTGAGAAGCCGGTCGGCATCGCCGGCTACGGCGTCTACATCCCCCGCTACCGCATCGCCGCGCGCGAGATCGCACGCGTGTGGAACGGCGCCGGCCTGCCGGTCGAGTCGAAGAGCGTGCCCGGGCCGGACGAGGACACCGTCACGATGGCGATCGAGGCCGCCCGCAACGCCCTCGCGCGCGGAGGCGTCCCGGCCGAGCGGCTCTCCGCCGTCTGGATCGGGAGCGAGAGCCACCCCTACTCAGTCAAGCCCTCCGGCACGCTGGTGGCCGAGGCGCTCGGCGCCACCCCGTGGGTCAGCGCCGCCGACTGGGAGTTCGCCTGCAAGGCCGGCTCGGAGGCCCTGACCGCCGCGATGGGCATGGTCGGGAGCGGCATGGCCGAGTACGTCCTGGCGATCGGCGCGGATACGGCGCAGGGGCGCCCCGGCGACGCGCTCGAGTACACCGCGGCCGCCGGCGCCGCGGCCCTGCTCGTCGGCCCCGCCGAGGAGGCCGTCGCGCTCATCGAGGGCACCTGCTCCTACGTCGGCGACACGCCGGACTTCTTCCGCCGCGCCGACCGCCCCTACCCGGTGCACGGCAACCGCTTCACCGGCGAGCCGGCCTACTTCTCGCAGACGCGCCACGCCGCGGAAGGTCTGCTGCAGGCGCTCGGCGCCAAGCCGGCCGACTTCACCTACGCGGTGTTCCACCAGCCGAACGCCCGCTTCCCGCAGGCGGCCGCCAAGCAGCTCGGCTTCACTCCCCAGCAGATCGCGCCCGGCCTGCTCGCGCCCAAGATCGGCAACTCCTACTCGGCCGCCGCGCTGCTCGGCCTCTGCGCGGTGCTGGACGTCGCCCAGCCGGGCGAGACGATCTTCGTCACCACCTACGGCTCGGGCGCCGGCTCGGACGCCTACGCCCTGCGCGTGACCGAGCGCATCGAGGAGCGCCGCGCCCGCGCGCCGCTCACCGCGGCCTACCTCAGCCGTGAGACGTTTGTCGACTACGCTGTGTACGCCAAGTGGCGCGGCAAGCTCGTCTTGTAATGTCCACGCCCGACGCGTGGTGGGATCGGGCGGCCTGACCGCCCGAAGTCCCCGCTTCCCGCCGCTCTGCGGCCGATATGCTAGCTAAGGAACGACAATATGCGTGATGTCTACATCGTCGGATCGGCGGCCACAGCCGTAGCCGAGCACTGGGACTGCAGCGGCCCGTCGCTGGCCGCCGAGGCGTTCGCCGCCGCCCTCGGCCCGCTCGCCCGCGAGCAGGTGGGCGCCATGTACGTCGCCAGCGCCCTCGCCGGCCCGCTCCAGACACAGGCCCAGCTCGGCGCCGCCGTCGCCGCTGCCTGCGGGCTGCCCGGCGTCGAGGCGCACGCCGTCGAGGCCAGTGGGGCCTCCGGCGGAGTGGCGCTGCGCCAGGCGTTCCTCGCCGTCGCCTCCGGCGCCCACGATCTCGTCGCGGTCGTCGGCGTCGAGAAGCCCAGCGATGTGCTCGACGGCCGCCGCGAGGCCGCGCTGGCCCTCGCCGGCGACCCGGACTGGGACGCCATCCACGGCGCAACCCTCACCGCCCAGTGGGCGCTGCTGATGCGCCGCTACATGCACGTCTACGGCTGCCGCCCCGAGGATTTCGCGCCCTTCCCGGTCAACGCCCACGCCAACGGCGCGAACAACCCCGGCGCGCTCTACCGCTTCGCGATCACGCCCGAGAAGGTCCGCTCCGCGCCGCCCGTGGCCGACCCGCTGAGCCTGCTGGACTGCTCCACGGCCGCCGATGGCGCCGCGGTCGTGCTGCTGGCCGGCGAAGGGCTGGCCCGCGAGCTCGGTGGGCCGCGCATCCGCATCGCCGGCTCCGCCGTCGCGACCGACACGCCCGCGCTCCACAGCCGGCCCGACCCGCTCTGGCTCGAGGCGGCCGCGCGCTCCTCCGCCGCAGCGCTGCGCGCCGCAAAGCTCTCCGCCGCCGACGTGCAGGTGCTGGAGGTCACTGACCCGCACGGCATCGCCGCCGCCCTGTCGCTCGAGTCGAGCGGCTTCTTCGAGCGCGGCTCTGCCGTCCGCGCCGCCGCCGACGGCGCCATCAGCCCGCACGGCGCGACGCCGCTGGCGACTGCGGGCGGCTGCAAGGCCCGCGGCGATACGGTCGGCGCCACCGGCGTCTACCAGCTGGTCGAGCTCGTCCGCCAGCTGCGCGGCGAGGCCGGCGCGGCGCAGGTGCCGGGGGCGCGCGTCGCCTTCGCGCAGTGTCTCGGCGGCATTGGCGCCACTGCCGCCACCCACGTGCTCGTCGCAGACAACGCGTAGCTCGCCCGCCGACGCCCGCGCAACATCGAACTGAAACTGTTAGGAACGACAACTATGGAGCTTGCGAAGCACTGGAGAGTCCGCTCGGCGCGCTACCGGCTGGAGGGCCAGCGCAACCGCGCGACCGGCGAGGTGCGCTTTCCGCCCGCGCCCTCCGCCACCGACGACTGGGAGCCGCTCGCGCTGAGCGGCCGCGGCACGGTCTACTCCTTCACCGTCGTCCACCAGCCGCCGGATGGCTACGAGGACCAGGCGCCCTACCTGCTCGCGCTGGTCCGCCTCGAAGAGGGGCCGCTGGTCACCGCGCAGCTCACCGACTGCGACGCCGAGCAGGCGGCGATCGACATGCCGGTCGAGATGGTCACCCGCAAGCTGCGCGACCTCGGCCCGGACGGCCTGATCGTCTACGGCTATAAGTTCAGGCCTGTGCTGCGCTGAGCGAGGCCGGAGTTCCGCGGTGTCAGTGCTCGCGGAAACGCCGCCAGCACTGACACCGGCCCTCTATCTGCTCCTCTTTTTCTTGGGCACCCTCCGCTGCCGCGGGAGCTGATCCAGATCGCGCTCGGCCTGCGCGCCCACATCCCCCTGCACGTAGCTGTCGGTCGCATCGTTCGCCGGGTCGATCGGCGCGCCCTCGATCGGGTCGATGCCGCGGTCGATCACGCCCTGGCCCGCGCCGGCGTCGATGACGTCCGCCTCACCTCTGGACGTAGAGCCGGTGGCGCCCGCGCCGCGCACGTCCGCCTCGCCGTGCCCGGTGCCGCCTCCGCCCGCGCTCACCGAAGTCTCGCCCTCCTCGTCGAAAGCCGCCCGGCTCGGCACGAAATCGTCGTAGACGGCGGCCGTGATGTCGTAGCTCCGCCTGCCGCTCAGGTCCTGGTCGCCCAGGCTGCCGCCGCCAACCGTCGCGACGCCGCCCATATCATCGCTGGAGCCGAAGCTCACCCCGCCATCCCGCTCACCGACGCCGCCTCCGCCCGCCGCCCCCGCCGGGCCCGCGACCGAGCCGCCCGCCGCGCCGGCGCTGCCCCCGACAGCGGTGGGGTCGCCGCCAACCTCACGGCTCTGCCCCGGCCCGGGCGCGCTCATGCTCGAGTCGAATGACTGGTCCACACTGCGCTCGGCGCCGCCGAAGATCTCACCCCTCCCGGTGCTCTGGTGCCCCTCCTCCGCCAGGTAGAGCCTGGTCAGCGGCGTCTCGACCGCCTCGACCTCCACGATCCGGCCCGCGCCCGTCGCATTCCGCACGCTGCGCACGCGCAGGGGCGAGGCGATGGTGTGGTCGAAGCTCCCGCCGAGCTGGATGACAACCGTCGCGCAGCCCGGGTCGCCGGCGCTGATCCCGTCGAACGGCTCGTCGAAGGCAACGACGACCGGCCCGGTGGCCGGCGCCACGATCTCAAGCGTGGCCGCATTCCCGCGGTACGCGCGGCTCAGGTCGTCGAAGAAGGTGACCCAGCGCTCGCGCGGGATGATCTGGCCTGACATCGGCGTCATACTCGCCCCCTCTCAGCTCATCGGGCCGCTGCGCAGACGCGCGGCCTGCTGGGTGTGGGCGCACGAGGCGTGCCACCGTCCCGGGCGGCGGGGCAGACGCCCAGCGCATTTGCGGGGGGCGAAGAAACGACAACGGGCACGTGTGTTGCACGTGCCCGTCGTCACAGAGGTATAGGCTGTCGAGGGAGCGCTAGAGCATCGAGCGGAGCACGCCGACCACGCGGCCCTCGATTCGCACCGAGGCCGGGTTCACGTAGATCGGCTCCATCGTGGTGTTGGCCGGCTGCAGGCGCACCCGGTCGCCCTCGCGGTAGAACTTCTTCAGCGTCACCGCGTTCTCGTCCTCGATGCGCACCGCGACCATCTGGCCGTTCTCGGCCGTCTCCTGGCGGCGCATCAGCACGATGTCCCCGTCGTCGATCAGCGCGTCGATCATCGACTGCCCGCGCACCCGCAGCGCGTAGACATCGGTCAGCTTCTCAGGCGGCGCGATGTCGGCCGGCACCTCGATCGTCTCCGCTGCCTCAGCCGCGATCTCCTCGGGGTTCGGCAGCGGCTGGCCGGCGGTGATCGTGCCGAGCAGCGGCACCTGGGCGCCCGACATGCGGCTCAGCCGCGTGGGCTGCGCCTGAGGGATGGTGATCCCGCGCGAGATCTTGCCCATGCGCTTCAGCAGCCCCTTGCTCTCGAGCGCCTTCAGGTTGTACGCCACGACCGAAGTCGAGGAGATATTCAGCTTCTCTTGGATCTGCCGGATGGACGGCGCGATGCCGTTCTCCTCTTTGAACTGCTCGATAAAGCTGAGTATCTCTCGCTGGCGGGCGGAGAGGCCATCTGCGGATCGCATGGTGCTATCCTTTCTTGGGGGCGGCCGCTCCAGGCCGCGCTCGCCATGCCGCAATAACTGCGCGCACATTAGAACTGATGTAGTAGTTTTTAGTATAACGAAACACCTGTTCTCTGTCAAGGGCCTGTTTATATTTTGTGGAAAACGCACGTCGCTCGTGCAGCCAATCGCCCGCTGTCTTGACAAGCTTTTGCCAAAATGCAACAATACGCCTGATGCTGGGGCTGCCCAGCCGGAAACACAGCAATGAATGCCGTCGCCGAGAAGACCGCCACCCGCTCGGGAGGCCCGACCGCCATCCCGCCGACGCTGCAGGCTGGCGCGCGTGAGATCGCCGCGGCACTGTGCGCGAGCTCAGGCGCCTGGGCATGCTATCTGGCCCTCGCCGAGCGCCCCGGCGCGCCGCCGCGGCTCGTGGCGAGCAGCGGGCGCCTGGATACGCCGCTCTGGCGCAAGATCGGCGGGCCGTCGCTGCTGCGCCACGCGATCGCCGGCGGCCAGCCGTACACGCAGCCCTCCACCGACTGGACGGCCCTCGCCCTCCCCCTCTCGGACTCCGACGGCATCTTCGGCGGCGCGGTGCTGCTCTTCGACGCCGGCGCTGCGATCGATGACGCGCGCATCGCCGCGCTCGCGCCGCTGGCCACCATCGCCCTCAACGCCACCCGCCAGGTCGCCACGCTGCACCTCGAGGCCGCCGAGGTGGCCGAGCGCACCCGCCTGCGCGAGATCCAGCTCAGCCGCAACCTGATCCGCGGCGTGATCGACGGCGTCCCGATGGGCCTCGCCCTGATCGATGCCGCCGGCACCATCCTGGCCGCCAACCGCGCGCTCTCCGGGCGCTTCGGCCTCGAGCCCGCCGCGCTCGTCGGCCGGTTCTACGGCGCCACCCTCGGCGAGTGGGAGGAGTCGCCCGCCGCCCGCGCCTTCGCCACGCGCACCCCCGGCCAGCAGCGCCGCACGATCTCACGCCCCGACGGCACCCAGCAGCTGCTCGAGATCTCGGGCATCCCGCTGCTCGACTCCGCCGGCCAGCCGCACCAGGTCGTCGAGGTGTGGGAGGACATCACCGAGCGCGTCGCGCTCCAGAACCAGCTCGTCCGCGTCGAGAAGCTCGCCGCCATCGGCCAGCTCGCCGCCAGCATCGCCCACGAGGTCGGCAACCCGCTGCAGGCCATCCAGGGCTTCCTGGCGCTGTTCCTCGAGCAGTGCCCGCCCGATACGCCCAACCAGCACTTCCTCAAGCTCGCCGAGGAGGAGATCGAGCGCATCGTCCAGGTGCTCGCCCGCCTGCGCGACCTCTACCGGCCGCGCGCTGACGTCCTGCGCCAGGTGCAGGTCAACGAGATCATCGAGAACGTCCTGCTCCTCACCAGCAAGCAGCTCGAGCGCGGCCGCATCCGCGTCCACCGCGAGCTCGCCGACGACCTGCCGCTGATCAACGGCGTCGCCGACCAGATCAAGCAGGTGCTCCTGAACCTGGTGCTCAACGCCGCCGAGGCGATGCCCGATGGCGGCCTGCTCCACATCCAGACCTACGCCCACCACGACAACACCGACTCGACGTCGGTGGTGATCGCAGTGACGGATACCGGTGTCGGCATCCCGCCGGACCAGCTCGCGCATATCTTCGACGGCCTGCACACCACGAAGGAGCGCGGCATGGGCCTCGGGCTCTACACCAGCAGGGTGATCGTCGAGCGTCACATGGGCCGCATCAGCGCCCAGAGCATCCCCGGCGAAGGCACGACGTTCACGATCGTCCTGCCCGCCATCGAGCAGAAGAAGTCATAGAGCCAGAACGCTAGGAGAGAAAGGGGGGCGTCGCGGCCACATCTGGCGAGCCGCACGCGAATGTCTATGAAGCAGCCAGCAAAAATCCTGGTAGTCGATGACGAGCGCCCGGTGCGCATGATGCTCGAGGCGGCCCTGCGCGCCCAGGGGTACCGCGTCCAGTGCGCCGCCAGCGGCGCCGGCGCCAAGGAGCTCCTGGCCAACGAGGAGTTCGACCTGCTGCTGCTCGACCTGCAGCTCGGCGACACCGACGGCATCGAGGTCCTGCGCGAGACCAAGAGCCGCTGGCCGGCCACCGAGGTCATCCTGCTCACCGCCCACGGCTCGATCAACAGCGCGATCGCGGCGCTCCGCCACGGCGCCTTCGACTACCTGCTCAAGCCGGCCCAGGTGTACGACATCCGCGAGCGCGTCGAGCGCGGGCTCGAGCAGCGCCGCATCGCGCTCCAGCGCAGCGAGCTGCTCCAGCGCATCAGCGACAGCGCCCGCGCGCTGGGGATGATCGAGAACGGCGGCGCGCCGCCCCCGCAGCCCACTAGCTCGGACCAGATCGAGGTCGGCCCGCTCCTGCTCGACCTCCGCCGGCACAGCGCGCGCCTCGGCAGCAGCCCGCTCGCCCTCACCCGCACCGAGTTCGCGCTGCTCACCACCCTGGCGCAGCACCCGGACACGGCCCTCAGCTACGGCACGCTCTCCGAGGCGGTCTACGGCCGCGCCCAGCCGGAGGACGAGGCCCGCGCCCTGCTCCGGCCGCACATCGCCCGCCTGCGCCACAAGCTCGAGGCCACCGGCATCCCCGGCATCTCGCTCGTCAGCATCCGTAGCATGGGCTATATGCTCCAGACGGAAGACCCGGCGGCCGGGTGACCGAGGAGGCTCGCGGCGCGGCTTTCGGGCGCCAGAGGGCCACCTGGAGGGCCACCCGGCCGGAAGTGAACGACGAGGTTCACGATGGACTACGGCCTGAGCCAGCTCAGCGGCCTCCCAGCCCGCGTCAGCATCCGCGAGGTCGGCCCGCGCGACGGCCTGCAGAACGAGGATGTCATCCTCACGGCGGACCAGAAGGTGCGCCTGATCAACAGCCTCTCGCTCACCGGCCTGACCCAGATCGAGGTCGGCGCCTTCGTCCGGCCCGACAGCGTGCCCCAGATGGCCGACACGGCCGAGGTCTTCGCCCGCATCCGCCGCGCCCCCGGCGTCACCTACAGCGCCATCGTGCCCAACGCCACCGGGGCGCGCCGCGCCGTCGCCGCCGGCGCCGACGCGATCCAGATCTTCCTCAGCGCCTCCGAGAGCCACAACCGCAGCAACGTCAACATGGGCATCGAGCAGTCGCTCGCCCAGGCCGCCGAGGTCGCCGCGATCGCCGCGGGCGCCGGCCGGCCCTTCGAGGCCGTGGTCTCGGTGGCGTTCGGCTGCCCGTTCGAGGGCGACGTGCCGCTCGCCCGCGTCCTGGAGATCTGCGGCCGCCTGCTCGACCTCGGGGCCGCCCAGATCACGCTCGGCGACACCACCGGCATGGGCCACCCGCTGCTCGTGCAGCAGGTCTGCCGCGCCTTCCGCGAGCGCTTCCGCCGCGCTCCGCTGCGCCTCCACCCCCACAGCGCCCGCGGCGCCGGCCTCGCCAACGTCCTCGCCGCGCTCCAGTGCGGGGTGGACAGCTTCGACGCCAGCTGCGGCGGGATCGGCGGCTGCCCCTTCGCGCCCGGCGCGCCCGGCAATATCTGCAGCGAGGACCTCGTCCACATGCTCCACGAGATGGGCATCGACACCGGGGTGGACCTCCCAGCCCTCATCCGCTGCGCCGCCCAGCTCGAGGCCATGCTCGGCCACCCCGTGCCAGGCCAGACGCTCAAGGCCGGCATCTGCAAACACCTCGCGCCCGACGGACGCCCGCGCCAGAGCTGATGCCGTTTTCATTTCGCTGGGCGAAAGAGATGCCGGCGGCATCCGGCGCGCCTTCCCGCTTCGCAAGGTGCCGTGCCCGCTGCAACCCCGCCCGAGGCGCAACCTCAGGGCGCCTTTGCTGCGCCCCTCCGTGTCCTCCGTGCCCTCCGTGGATCTGAGGAGAATCTACATGTTCGTCTACTCCCCTCGCTACGACGAGGCCCTCAAGCTCGCCGCCCGCGCCCACCGCAGCCAGCTGCGCAAGGGCACCGACGTCCCCTACATCGCCCACCCGGTCGCCGTCTCGGTCATCCTGATCCGCCACGGCTTCGGCGAGGACCTGGCCATCGCCGGGCTGCTCCACGACGTCGTCGAGGACTGCGGCGTGCCGCTCGCGCAGATCGAGTCCGCCTTCGGCCCCGCCGTCGCCCGGCTCGTCGCCGCCGTCTCCGAGACGAAGGCCGAGGCGGGCGTTGAGCGGCCCTGGGAGCAGCGCAAGGCCGAGCAGCTGGAGCGCCTGCGCGCCGCCGGGCCCGACGTGGCGGCCCTCAAGGCCGCCGACGCCCTCCACAACGCGCGCTCGGTCCTCGCCGACCTGCGCGAGAGCGGGCCAGGCGTCTGGTCGCGCTTCAAGCGCGGCGCCGGGCCGACCCTCTGGTACTACCGCGAGGTGCTGGACGGCGTGCGCGCCTGGCTCGGCGACCACCCGCTCGCCCGCGAGCTCGCCGCCGCCATCGACGACCTCGCCGCCGCCGCCGAGCCCTGAGGGCGCATAGCAACCTCCTCCGTGCCCTCCGTGGATCGTCCTCCGTGCCCTCCGTGCCCTCCGTGGATCGTCCTCCGTGCCCTCCGTGGATCGTCCTCCGTGCCCTCCGTGCCCTCCGTGGATCCGTCGGCGGCACATCTCTTGCCCACAGCACAGAAGGCCCGGAGTGGAATGGCGGCGGCAGAGAAGAGGAGGCGGAGATGACGGAGAAACAGCGGCAGGGGGTGATCACAGCGCTCTACGGCGCGCTCGCGGACGCCGAGGGCGCGCTCAACGCGCTCCTCGATGGCGGCGTCCCCTACGAGCAGATCCACATGGGCGCGCACGGCCCCGCCGACCCGCTGCGCAGAGAGGTGCCGCACGACCTGCCCGAGCAGTTCTGGTCGATCGCGGTGCGGCCGGAGGGCCTGGACGCGGATCAGCTCGCGGCGCACCTGCGCGACCACCGGCCGCTCGCCCTGGAGTGGCTGCGGGCACCGGATCTGGAGCGCAGCGACCCGGAGCGCGGCGCTATGGCCTGGGGCCACTTCGTGTTCGACTCGCCCGACTCCACGAATCAGCAGCCCGAGTCCTCGGGCACCAGCGGCACCACCGGCGTCATCAGCAGCGGCGCCTTCAGCGATGGGGCCCATATCCAACGCGAGTAGGGCCTATACCCTACGGCCGGCGCCTCGCGCTCACGCGGCCTCCTCCGCCTCCAGCGTGTGGCCCGCCAGCGACCCCAGGAAGATCACGTACAGCAGCGGCCGCCCGAATCGGTCCAGGCCGTTCAGCGCGGCGTCGCCCGTAAACTGCCCGACGTACAGCAGGCTGTGCGACGTCAGCGCCCAGTTCACCAGCGTCGCCGTGAGCAGCACGTAGCCGACGTACAGCAGCACGCGCCCTGCGCGCGGCAGGGCCTTCGTGTCCTGGTTGGCCCACGTGCCGCTCGTCAGCGCGTCCCACACCAGGCCGAAGGCGATGAAGCCGATCCCCGCGAAGCCGAGGAACGGGCTGAACGGGTTCTCGATGAAGTCGGTCTGCCGCAGCAGCCCGGTGATCAGCAGCAGGAACAGCAGCGCGCTGGCCCGCCGCGCGTCCAGGGTGCGCCGCACCGCCCCGGCCAGCGCCGCCAGCGCGATCGCCAGCACCAGCCAGAAGTCCTCCGGCTCGCTCCCGCGCTGGACTAGAACGCCGAGCGGTCCGCCCGCCTCGGTCAGCTTGAACCACAGGTTGTAGACGCCGACGGCGACCAAGTACATCCCGGCCGGCGTGCGCCCGCGCCGCGCCAGCCAGGCGCCGCCCAGGATCGCCACCGCGTACAGCCCGGTGTGCCACACGTCGATCAGCGCTGCTGGGTTGTACCCCTCCAGCGCCCGCGCCGCCAAAGACGCCAGCCCGGCGTCGTCGGTCAGCTGTGCAGCGATCAGCAGCGCCACCGCCGGGACCGGCGTGACGATCGCCACGATGTGGAACGCGAGGATCAGCGGCAGCGCCCAGCGCTCCGCCGCGTCGGCGAGGGTCTCCTCCGACGGCGGCCCGCCGCCCGCCCCCAAGCGCCGGACCGCGGCCCACGCGCCGGCGAGCGCCAGCAGCCCGAGCAGCGCGCCGGCGTACATCCCCACGTCCTCCGGGAGGACGATCAGCTCGCCCGCCTCCCGCACCACATCCCGCAGCCGCAGCGCCAGGCCACCCGCGAGCAGCACCAACGGCGCCCAGCGCGGCAGCCGCGCCGCCACGATCTCCACCGTCCAGCCCGCCGCCTGCCGCGTGAACCCGGCGATGTCGATCCCGATCAGGAACAGCATCGGCATCACCAGCACCTGCAGCTGCCTCACCGTCAGCTCCAGCGTCGCCAGCACCACAGGCGTCTCGGTGGCCCGCCACAGCGCCACCGCCCGCGCCTGGCCGATCGCCGTGGCCACGGTCACCAGCGCGAGCAGCGCGATACACTCGGCGCCCGGCCGCGGCTGCGCCCGCCAGCGCAGCGCGAACAGCAGCGGCACCCCCAGCACCGCCGCCAGCGCCACGAGCGTCGGCCCCACGCCGCCCACCAGCGCGCTCGCCCCGACCCCCACCCACTGCAGGCCGTACGGCACATACAGCGCCAGCGCCACCAGCCGCAGCGCCGGGTGGCTGTGGAGCGCCCCGGCGAGCATGAAGCTCCACGCCACCGAGACCAGGAACAGCGTGGCCGGAAGCAGCGCCAGCGGCAGCAGCGCCCCGCGCCCGGCGCTGCTTGAAGACACCTGGGGCAGCGTGACCAGCGGCGACAGGGCGCGCCACAGGTCGTTGAAGAGCAGCGCGACGATCATGGCCGCCAGCAGCCCGAAGCCGGCCCACACCAGCGCGCGGACGGTGCGCGGCAGGCCGGCGGTGCTGATCATTCCCTCGCGCAGATCCGCCCACACAAAGTCGCGTACCGCGCCGAACGACAGGGCCCAGACCAGCCCGACGAGCGCGCTGAGCGCGGTGCGCGTGGGCAGGAAGCGCTGCAGTGTACTGAGCATTACTCCACCTCGAAGGCGATCAGCGCGTCGGCCAGCGCGACGATCATCCGGTCTCCAACGGGCGACGGGCGTGCGGTGAACGATCCCCTGATCTCCAAGTTGGCATTGATCGCGCTGTAGAAGCGCGCCAGCGCGCCGTCGCTCACCCGCAGCGCCACGACGTGGCTGTCGCTGTTCAGCTGCCAGATCAGGCCGCCCGCGACGGTGATCGTGCCCGCGCGCACGCCCCGAGTCACACGCCAGCGCTCCGAGCCGTCCGCCGCGTCCAGCGCGACGATCGGCCCCTCATCGGAGGGGACGATCAGCGTATCCCCGCTGAGCCACAGGCGATCGGCGAAGTACGGGGTCACGCCCAGCTTGAACAGGCCGCGCAGCGAGCCATCGCCGGTGTCGATCGCCGCCACGCCGCCGGACGACTCTCCTATCCACCCGACGTACAGCGTATCACCGGCCTCGTTCAGCGCCCCGCCCCCCAGCGCCGTGTCCTGCAGCTCGGCGCGCCACAGCTCGCGGCCGGTCGCCAGGTCGAACGCCGCCGGGGGCGCGCTGGTATACACGCGATCGCCGCGAACAATCACGCCGCCAGCCGCGAACTGCCCCGCGAGCGGCGCCCGCCAGCGCACCGAGCCATCGGCGAGATCGATCGCGTACAGCGTGCCCTCCCCGCCGCTCGCGCTGATGTTGCCCACAGCCCACAGGGCCAGCCCCTCGGCCACCGCCGGCGGCTGCAGCGCGCGCGCCTCGCCCTCGGCCGCAAACGTCCACAGCGTCCCGCCGTCGCGCAGGTCGACCGCGCCGAGCTCGCCGCCGCTCGAGATGAGCAGCGTATCGCGGGCCACCACCGGCTCGGGCGCAAAGGTCGGCAGGCCCGCCGCCCCGTAGCGACCGATCCGCTGCGCCGCGCCGCCGGACGGCTCCACCAGATAGATGTTGCCCGCGCTGTCGAGCGCCACCGCCCGCCCGCCGTACTCCACGGGCGTGTAGTACAGCCCGCTGCCGCCCTCGCCGTCGAACGGCGGCTCGGCGCCCGAGCGGTACCAGGCCACCTCGAGGCTGTGCGGCCCCTCCAGCGGCGGCCCGAGCCGCAGCACCACGCCGTTATCGTCCACCAGCCACAGCGCGCCGTCGGCCGCCACAGGGCCGAAGTCAAGCCCTGGCGCATCCTCCGCCGGGCTCACCAGGTCACGCGCGGACCACTCCCGCTGCCGGCGCCCGTCGAGGTCAAGCAGCTCCACAAGCCCGTCATCGCGCGCCACGACCAGCGCCGGCCGGCCCTGCTCCACGCCGATCAGCGCCGGCGGGCCGGTGTAGTTGGCGCCCGGGCTCACCCACAGCCTCCGGCCGCTCTCCAGGTCGAGGGCCTTCAGGTACCCCAGCTCGTCCACGACGAACGCCCGCCCGGCCCCGACGGCCGGAGCGCTGCGCAGCGGGCCGCCGGCCCGGCCGCGCCAGACCTCTTCGCCGCTGGCCGGGTCCAGCCCGTACACCTGCCCGTCGCGGCTGGCGACATAGGCCACCCCGTCCACGACGACGATCGGCGCCTCGATCGCGTCCTCGGCCGCGAAGGGCTCCTCCCAGCGCTCCTCGCCGCTGGCCGGGTCCAGCCCGTACACCTGCCCGTCGTCCGAGCCGATCAGCACCAGGCCCCCGGCCACCACCGGCGATGACACCACCGGGCCGCTCGCGGCGAACGGCCGCTCCCAGGCCAGCCGGCCGCTGTCGATATCCACGCCGTAGACTGTGCGGTCCTCGCTGCCGAAGACGACCACCCTGTCGACGATCACCGGCCGCGTGGCGATGTTGTCCTCCGCCTCGAACGACCAGAGATACAGCCCGCGCGCGTCGAGCGCGTACAGCCGCTTGTCGGCGGCGCCGGCGAAGATCCTCCCGGTGGCCGGATCGTACGCCGGCTGTCCGAAGAACGTCCCGCCGCCGCGGAAGCGCCAGCGAACCACACCCAGCGGGTCGCGCGCATCGAGCGCCACCAGCCCGCCGTCGATCACGCCCGCGAGCACCAGCGGCGGCTCGCTCGGCACCACGACGGGGGCGAAGGCAGCGGCACCGACGCCAGAGCCGGGGAGCAGCCGCGCGTGCCTGGTCAGCGCCCACTCCGCCGCGTCCTCGACAGGCTCGCCCGGCATGGAGGCGCTGCCGACCCACAGCGCCGCCGGCGGCAGATCGCCGGCCGCCTCGGGGAGCGTCGTCGCGGCGACGAGCTCGGTGCGCGTCAGCAGCGCGCCGTCGGGCGCCAGCTGCTCAGAAGCGACGATGCCCACGCCGGCGCAGCGCCAGCTCCGGCTTATGAGATCCTGCACGGGCTGCCCGCCCGACGAGAGCGTGAGCCTGGTCTCGATCTCGACGCAGTCCTCGAAGCTGCCGGCCTTGCCGCGGTACGGACCTTGCGCCACAACCCTGCCCGAGAAGACGTAGTCGAGCGCGCCAGCGAAGACGCCGCTCGTCTCCCAGCTCCTGGTGGCCGCCAGATCGCCCGGCAGCTCGAGCAGCGCCGGCTCGAAGATCAGGTCCTGCTCGACGTCGGGCCGGTACAGGCCGAGCGTGTAGTCGCCCTCCGGGGCGCGGATCCCGACCGCAACGCTGTCGGTGATCAGCCCGGTCGCTCCCAGCTCGCGCTCGCCGATGCGAAACACCTGCGCGCCGGTGGCGCCGAGGCGCTCGAGCGCAACGCCGAGATCGGCCGGCTGCTCGGGCGAGCCGTAGAAGGCGAGCACCGCTTCGGCCTGCGCGCGCCGCAGACGTGTCACCAGCGCCTGCGTGGCTGGTATGAGCTCGACACCGGCGCTCGTCCAGGAGCGCGGCCGCCCGTCGGGCTGGGCGTTGACCGAGAGCCAGGCGCCGCCGTCGTGGAGCGGGGCGTAGCGGGCCAGCGTCGCGCTCGGCGGCTGCGGCGGCAGCCATGGCAGCACGAAGGCCAGGCCGCTGCCGAGTAGCAGCGCCAGGACGCCGAGGAGCGCGGCGGCGTCGCGGAGATGGGCGCGGAGCGCGCCCGGTGGGTGGGCGGTCATATCGTGTTCTGCTGTGTGCAATGCGAGACTGACTCAATCCAACCGCGCGCGCGGCCGATAAGTTACGGCCTCCGCGGGCGACTCGCAGGGCCACCGCGTAACTCCACGTCAGAGACGGCGGTTTCCCACAGGAAGGGCGGCGGCCGTCTCGGTGGCCCGCCTCCCCAAACTTCGCTGGAGTAAGAACGATGCCGGCGCAAGCTTTTGTTATAATGGCCCTAGGGATTCCGCCGGCTGGAGGATCGGATGCCGGAACTTCGCCAGAACCTCGCGACGCGCGAGTGGGTGATCATCGCCACTGAGCGTGCGAAGCGCCCTGAGCAGTTCGCACAGCCGCGCCACGAGCGCGTCGAGGATCTGCCCCCGCACGACGAACACTGCCCGTTCTGCCCCGGCAACGAGGAGCTGGACCTCGAGCGGCTCCGCATCCCCGTCACCGGCGACTGGCTGCTGCGCGTGGTCGGCAACCGCTACCCTGCGCTGCGCGAGAACGGCAAGGTCGAGCGCCAGCTCGACGGCGTCCAGCGCTGGCTGCCCGGCGTCGGCTACCACGAGGTGGTGGTCGAGTCGCGCCTGCACAACACCTGCCCGGCGATCGAGGACGTCGACGAGGTCGAGCGGACGCTGCTGGCCTTCCAGCTGCGCGGGCGGGTCTACAGCACCGACGAGCGGGTCGAGCAGATCGTCTACTTCAAGAACCACGGGCCGACGGCCGGCACCTCGCTCCTGCACCCGCACGCCCAGATCATCGCGCTGCCGGTGGTGCCCTACAGCATCCGGGCGCGCGCCGCCGAGGCGCGGCGCTACTTCGACGACCACGGCGAGTGCGTGATCTGCCGCATGCGCCGCGACGAGAGCGAGGCGCAGGTGCGGATCGTCGCCGAGACGCCGCACTTCAGCGCCTTCATCCCCTTCGCGGCCTTCTCCCCCTTCCACATGTGGATCGTGCCGCACCGCCACGCGGCGAGCTTCCTGGACGCCACCACCGACGAGGTGCGCGATCTGGCACGGCTGCTGCGCGATATCCTGCGGCGGATCTACTACGCGCTCAACGACCCGGACTACAACTATGTGATCCGCACCGCGCCGCAGTGCGAGCACACCGCCCGCCACCTCCACTGGTACGTCGCGATCGTCCCGCGGGTGACACAGGCCGCCGGCTTCGAGCTCGGCTCGGGGATGTTTATCAACACGGCCCTGCCCGAGGAGAGCGCGCGGTTCCTGCGCGAGTTCAAGGTCGGAGACTAGACAGGGGCCGGAGAGGCGCCCCGTGCCCGTCAGCGTTGCCGGCGAAGCGGCAGCGCCGGCAGCCGCACCCCTCTCCGCCGCAGTGAGCGATGGCTACTATCACCTCGTTCGTCGACGTTCGGTCCGACGAGTTCCGGCGCAACGCCGAGGCCTACGGCCGGCTGCTGGAGGAGCTGCGCTCGGCGCTGGCCGCTGCGCGCGCGGGCGGGTCGCCCGAGGCGCGCGCCCGGCACAAGGCGCGCGGCAAGCTCCTCGTGCGCGAGCGCATCGAGCGGCTGCTGGACCCAGGGGCGCCGTTCCTCGAGATCGCGCCGCTCGCGGCCCATAGGGTCTACGACGAGGACGTGCCCGCCGCCGGGATCGTCTGCGGCATCGGGCGCGTGGCCGGGCGCGAGGTCATGGTGGTGGCGAACGACGCGACCGTCAAGGGCGGCACCTACTACCCGCTGACGGTCAAGAAGCACCTGCGCGCCCAGGAGATCGCCGAGCAGAACCGCCTGCCCTGCATCTACCTGGTCGACAGCGGCGGCGCCTTCCTGCCGCTCCAGTCCGAGGTCTTCCCAGACCGCGACCACTTCGGGCGGATCTTCTACAACCAGGCGCGCATGAGCGCCCAGGGCATCGCGCAGATCGCGGCGGTGATGGGCTCGTGCACCGCCGGCGGCGCCTACGTGCCGGCGATGAGCGACGAGGTGGTGATCGTGCGCGGCACCGGCACGATCTTCCTCGGCGGCCCGCCGCTGGTCAAGGCCGCCACCGGCGAGGACGTGAGCGCCGAGGAGCTCGGCGGCGCCTACGTCCACACCCACCTCTCCGGCGTCGCCGACCACCTAGCCGAGAACGACGAGCACGCGCTGGCGATCGTGCGCTCGATCGTAGCCCACCTCGGGACGCGCAAGACCTGGCCGTGGGAGCTGGCGGAGGTGGAGGAGCCGCTCTACGACCCGCAGGAGCTCGGCGGCATCATCCCGCGCGACCCACGGGCGAGCTACGACGTGCGCGAGGTGATCGCGCGCATCGTGGACGGAAGCCGCCTGCACGAGTTCAAGGCCGACTACGGCGCGACGCTGGTGTGCGGCTTCGCCCACATCCACGGCATCCCGGTCGGGGTGATCGCCAACAACGGCATTCTGTTCTCGGAGAGCGCGCTCAAGGGCGCGCACTTCATCGAGCTGTGCTGCGCCCGCGGGCTGCCGCTGATATTCCTTCAGAATATTACCGGCTTCATGGTGGGCAAGGAGTACGAGCAGCGCGGCATCGCCAAGGACGGCGCGAAGATGGTGATGGCGGTGGCCAACGCCCAAGTGCCGAAGTTCACGGTGGTGATCGGCGGCTCGTTCGGCGCCGGCAACTACGCGATGTGCGGCCGGGCCTACGGGCCGCGCCAGCTCTGGATGTGGCCGAACGCGCGCATCTCGGTGATGGGCGGCCAGCAGGCGGCCAACGTGCTGCTCACGGTGCGGCTGGAGGCGCTCCGGGCCCGCGGCCAGGACATGACCAGCGAGGAGCGGGAGGCGTTCACCCAGCCGATCCTGGAGATGTACGAGCGCGAGGGCCACCCCTTCTACTCTACGGCGCGGCTGTGGGACGACGGCATCATCGAGCCGGCCGACACGCGCATGGTGCTGGCGCTCGGCCTCTCGGCCGCCGCCAACGCCCCGGTCGAGCCGACGCAGTTCGGCGTGTTCAGGATGTAGCGCACAGCACGAAGCGGCGTCGCCGGCGAAGGCCCAACCTGGCGCCTGCGCCCCCGCCGCCGGCATCAGATGGAGCGAAAGGGAGCACCGATGACTGTGGCAATCACACGGACCGGCTCGGTGGCGACGGTCACCCTCGACCGCCCGGAGGTGCGCAACGCCTTCGATGCGGCGACGGTGGCCGCCCTGCGCGAGGCGTTCGGCGAGCTGGCGGCCGACGACAGCGTGCGCGCCGTGGTGCTCACCGGCGCGGGCGACGTCTTCTGCGCCGGCGGCGACCTGGCCTGGATGCAGGCCAGCCTCAACTGGAGCTACGAGGAGAACCTGGCCGACGCCGAGGCGCTCGCCGCCATGTACGAGTCGGCCTGGACGCTGCCGAAGCCGCTGGTCGGGCGCGTCAACGGCCACGCGATCGGCGGCGGCGCGGGCCTAGTGGCCTGCTGCGACCTCGCCATCGCCGCCGATACCGCGCAGTTCGGCTTCACCGAGGTCAAGCTCGGGCTGCTGCCGGCGGTCGTCGCCCAGTACGTCATCCCCAAGATCGGCCTCAGCCAGGCGCGGGCGCTGTTCGTGAGCGGCGAGCGCTTCAGCGCCGAGCGCGCCTTCGAGATTGGCCTGGTGCACGGCGTGACCCACCGCGAGGAGCTGGACGAGCTGGTCGGCAGCGTGCTGGAGCGGCTGGTCAGCAGCGCCCCGGGAGCCATCGCCGCCACCAAGCGCCTGATCGACGCCGTCTGGACGCTGGAGCGCGCGGATGCGCGGCGCTACGTGGTGGAGGCGATCGCGCAGGCCCGCGTCGGCAACGAGGGCCAGGAGGGGGTGCGGGCCTTCCTCGAGAAGCGCCGGGCGGCGTGGTAGCGATTTGACTTTCTACGACCTTTATGCGAAAATAGCGCAATCCCGGCACACGCTAGGATTGCTTGTACGTTGACGGCCTGGTGCGCCTTCGCCTCCACGGCGGCTGAGATCGCGCCTTCCTATAGACGAACGGCATCGATGCGCAACCTCCGGCCGGTTCATCAGGCTGGGGGGCTTTTGTTTGTTCGAGAATCGCATGGCTTCGGAGCGCCCCATCTACCCATTCAGCGCCCTGGTCGGCCAGGAGCGCCTCAAACGCGCCCTCATCCTCAACGCGATCAACCCGCGAATCGGCGGGGTGCTGATCCGCGGCGAGAAGGGCACCGCGAAATCCACCGCAGTGCGCGGCCTCGCGCGGCTGCTGCCGATGATCGAGGTCGTGGCCGACGACCCGTACAACAGCTCGCCGACGAACCCGGCGCTGATGTCGGACGAGGTCCGGGAACGCTTCCGCAAGGGCGAGAAGCTGCCGGTCGTGCTGCGCCCGACGCCGCTCGTCGAGCTGCCGGTCGCGGCCTCCGAGGACCGCGTGGTCGGCTCGCTCGACCTGGAGCACGCGCTCACCGAGGGGCAGCGGCGGTTCGAGCCGGGCCTGCTGGCCCAGGCCAACCGCGGCCTGCTGTACGTGGACGAGGTCAACCTGCTCGATGACCACCTGGTGGACGTGCTGCTGGACGCCGCGGCGATGGGGGTCAACACCGTCGAGCGCGAGGGCATCAGCGTCTCGCACCCGGCGCGCTTCATCCTGGTCGGCACCATGAACCCCGAGGAGGGCGAGCTGCGCCCGCAGCTGCTGGACCGCTTCGGGCTGGTGGTGGAGATCAGCGGCATCACCGATATCGCCGGGCGCGTGGCGGTGATCGAGCGCCGCATGGCCTACGAGGCGGACCCGGAGGCGTTCGCCGCCCAGTGGCACGACGAGGAGCAGAAGCTGGCCGACCGGATCGTCGCGGCGCGCGCGCTCCTGCCGGGGGTCCACATTACACGCAACGACATGTCCGCCGTCGCCGCGCTGGCGGTCGAGCTGGGGGTGGACGGCCACCGCGCCGACCTGGCGATCCTTGAGACGGCGCGCACGCACGCCGCCTGGGCCGGGCGCACGCACCTGAGCGTGGAGGACATCCGGCTGGCCGCCGAGCTGGCGCTGCCGCACCGCATGCGCCGCCAGCCCTTCACCGAGGTCAAGCTCGACGAGGGGCGCGTCAGCGCGATCCTCGAGCGCGTGGCGGGCGAGGAGGGCGAGGCGCAGGCCGCCGCCGCCGACGGCGAAAAAAAAAAGAGCAGCTGAGCACGGGTGAGGCCGAAGGCGAGGAGCGCCAGGGCGAGGAGGGCGAGGGGACGCCCGCCACGCCTGCGGCGAGCAGCCAGGCGGACGCCGGCGCGTCGAGCGCGGACCAGGGCAGCGGGAACAAGACGATCAAGGCCGCGATGCCCTACCAGCCGAAGCGCCTCGAGGGCGACCGCGACAAGATGCAGCGCCGCGCCCCGGGCAAGCGCAGCCGCACGCGCACCAGCCGCAAGCAGGGACGCTACATCACCAGCCGGCCCGCCCGGCGGGTGACGGACCTGGCGCTGGACGCGACGCTGCGCGAGGCCGCGCCCTACCAGCGCCAGCGCCGCGAGCAGGAGGGCGACCCGCAGCGGCCGCGGCGGGTGATCCTCAAGCGCTCCGACCTGCGGCAGAAGGTGCGGGTGCGCAAGACGCGCAACGCGGTCTGCTTCGTGGTCGACGCGAGCTGGAGCATGGCGGCCGAGGAGCGCATGCAGGCCACCAAGGGGGCCGTGCTCTCGCTCCTGCGCGACGCCTACCAGCGGCGCGACCGCGTCGGCCTGGTGTCGTTCCAGCGAGACTACGCGACGCTGCTGCTGCCGCTGACGAACAGCGTCGAGCTGGCGCAGAAGCGCCTGCAGAACATGCCGACCGGCGGGAAGACCCCGCTCTCGCGCGGGCTGCTGCTCGGGTACGAGGTTCTCGAGCGGGCCCGCAAGCAGGACCCGGAGGTGGTGCCGCTGATGGTGCTGCTCACCGACGGGCAGGCGAATGTCTCGATGACCGACCTGCCGCCGCAGGCAGAGAGCTACGCGCTGGCGGACTTCATCGCCGCCCAGTCGATCAAGGCGGTGGTGATCGACACCGAGCATCCGATCTTCGAGCGCGGGCTGGCCCGCCAGCTTGCGCAACACCTGAAGGGGCGCTACTATCGCCTCGATGACTTGCGCGAGGGAGGCCTCGTCGACCTCGTGCGAGCCGAGCTGAACGGCTGAGCGGCCCGCGGCGCAGTACCGCGCTGCCCGCTATGGCCCACAGCCTGCTAGATAGACGAGCTGTTGGAAGACGTACCAGGAGGACCGTTGGTCATGACCGATCAGGAGCGCCCCGGCGAGGAGCGGAAGGAATTGCTGGATGAGCTGCTCGACTCGACGGTGTCCGTCGAGGAGGCAGAGGCTGCGCGGCAGGCGGAGCCGGAGCAGGCTGAGGGCCAGGCGCCAGAGGGCGATTCGGCACCCGCCGAGCCGGCGCAGGCCGCCGGAGAGCCAGCGGCAGAGCAGGCTGAGACACCGGCCGCCGAGGAGCCGGTAGCGGAGCAGGCCGAAGCGCCGGCCGCCGAAGCGCCCGCAGCCGCGCAGCCCGCCGAGGAGCCGGTGGCGGAGCAGGCCGAGACACCGGCCGCCGAGGCCACGGCTGGCGAGGCAGCGGCCGAGCCAGCGCCCGAAGCACAGGCCGCTGCGCCTCTCACCTTGAACGAGCCCGCGCCGGCCGAGGCGCCCAGCGCGAGCTACGAGGGGGAGAGCGAGGAGACCGGCCGACCGCGCCGGGTGAAAGACCTTGTGCCGGGCATGGAGCTCGAAGGGCGCGTCACGTCCATCGCCCTGTACGGCATCTTCGTCGACATCGGCGTCGGGCGCGATGGCCTGGTGCACATCTCCGAGATGAGCGACACGCGCATCGACTCGCCCAGCGACATCGTCAAGATCGGCGACCGTGTCACCGTGCGCGTCAAGAGCGTCGAGCCCGACGGCAGGCGCATCAGCCTGACCATGCGCTCCAAGGAGCGCGCAGAGGGCCGCCGCCGCCGGCGCCCCGAGCCGAACCGCGAGGCCCTCGCCGCGCTGCGCGTCGGCGATAACGTCGAGGGGACGATCACCGGCATCGCGCCCTTCGGGGTGTTCGTGGACATCGGCGTCGGCAAAGACGGCCTGGTGCACGTGTCGGAGCTGGCCGAGGGGCGCATCGAGAAGGCCGAGGACGTCGTCAAGGTCGGCGAGACCTACACCTTCAAGGTGCTCGAGGTGGACGCCGACGGCGCGCGCATCAGCCTGAGCCTGCGCCGCGCCCTGCGCAGCCAGCGGCTGCAGCAGCTGCAGCCGGGGCAGATCCTCGAGGGCACGGTGAGCGGCCTGGCGCCATTCGGCGCCTTCGTGGACATCGGCGTCGGGCGCGACGGCCTGGTCCACATCTCGGAGCTGTCCGAGGGGCGCGTCAGCCGGGTCGAGGACGCCGTCAAGGTCGGCGACAAGGTGCAGGTGCGCGTGCTGGACGTGGACCCGCAGAGCAAGCGCATCAGCCTGACCATGCGCCTCGAGGACACGCCGGCTGAGGATGCCTCCGGCGCGAGCAGCGGGGCCGGCGACCCGGCGCGCTACGGGCGCCAGATCCGCGAGGAACGCTTCCAGCGGCCGCCGCGCGAGGAGCGCGAGCGCCGCGGGCGCCAGGAGCGGCAGCAGGAGCGGGTGCCGGAGATCTACACCACCGACGACGACTCGGACGAGCCCTTCGTCGGCGACGCGACGCTGGAGGATCTGGCGGCCAAGTTCGGGCGCAGCCGGCCGGAGCGGCGCCGCCGCACGGAGGAGGAGGACGAGGAGGACCGCCTGCTGCGCCGCCAGCGCGAGGCACAGCGCCGCACCCTCCAGTCGCTCTCGGAAGACGAGTAGCAGACGCGCGGAAGCACTCGGTGGTTGTGGGCTCTGGCGGCTTCGCTGCCGGCGCCCACAACCATCGTTTTGTGCAGGCCGCGCATATGACCCGGCTCACGCGGTCGTGCCGCTGCGGAGCGCCACAGATCCCGCCGCCGAGCCGAGGAAGGCGCGCGAACTGGGGAGACTTCGCCTCCCGAACCCCCTGCAGGGGGCGCGGAAACAAAGCCGCCGCGCGCGTCGTCTATTTGACAGCACGTTCGCATCCTATGTATAATTGCCGGGACAAACGCGGCCGACGCGTCCGCGTCATCCCTTCCTTCAGGAGCTGGCTCACGGGCGTGGGGGAAACACGCCTGTTTCTTTGTGAGGAATAACGAGCAATGCCGAAGCGAACCTGGCAACCCAAGCGAATCCCGCGCCGGCGCAAGCACGGCTTCCTGGCCCGCATGGCCACCAAAGATGGGCGCGAGGTGCTGCGCCGCCGCCGGCTGCGCGGCCGCTGGCGCCTGACCGTGAGCGACGAGCGGCGCGCCGTGCGGCGCGGCCACCGCTAGACGGCGTCGCAGCGTCTGCCTCGGGCAGAAGCGAGCGACCGCAGGTCACAGAGATGGAGCTGCCCGTGCACCACGCGACCTGCGACCTGCGACCTGCATCATGAAACGAGCGTACCGCCTGCGCCGGCCCGAGCAGTTTCAGCGGGTCAGGCGCACCGGGCGCCGCTGGGACGACGAGCTCCTCACCCTCAACGCCGCACCGAGCCGTCGCCGCGGTACGCGCTGCGGCTTCGTCGTCGGCAAGCGGTTCGGCAAGGCAGTCGAGCGCAACCGGGCGCGGAGGCGCGTCCGCGAGGCCGTCCGGCTGATGTATGATCAGATCGCCCCTGGCTGGGATCTCGTATTCATCCTGCGCTCCCCGGAGCTCACGACGATCGAGTTTCACCGGCTCCAGGCGGCGATCGCACAGCTTCTGCGGCGCGCTGGCGTGTGGCGCAAGCCCGAGCAGCGCGCAGAAGCACAACTAGAGCAGTAGTATGGGTATCTGGAACGCGTTCGTCCTCTTCCTCGAGCAGATTCTGCTGACGTTCTATAACTGGTTTGCAGGAGCGGGGCTGCCCGGCAGCGCAGGCCTGGCGATCATTCTGTTCACGATCGTCGCGCGCCTGGTGATCCTGCCGCTCACGATCAAGTCCCTCCAGTCCACGCGCAAGATGCAGGAGCTCCAGCCGCTGATGAAGGAGCTCCAGCGCAAGTACGGCAAGGACCCGCAGAAGCTCCAGGAAGAGACCATGAAGCTCTACCGGGAGCACAAGGTCAACCCTGCGGGCGGGTGCCTGCCGATGTTCCTGCAGCTCCCGATCTTCCTCGGCGTCTACCAGGCGGTGATCAGCCTGACGCGCGTCTCGTCCGCCGAGCATGCCGCCGGCGCCATGGCGCGCGCGCTGAGCGAGAACGGCATCAACGCCACCCTCCCGGAGACGCTCGGCCAGCCGCAGCTCGCCGGCGGCTTCCTCTGGCTCACCGACCTCGGCCGGACCGACCCGCTCTACATCCTGCCGATCCTCTCGGTGGTGTTCCAGCTGATGGTGCAGCTGATGGCGACGCCGCGCATCCAGGACCCGCAGCAGAAGGCGATGTCGCAGTCGATGCTCGTCCTGCCGATCGTCTTCGGCTACATCGGGTTCACCTTCCCGAGCGGCGCCGTCCTCTACTGGGTGGTCGGCAGCATTCTCTCGGTGATCCAGCAGTATGTGATCTCCGGCTGGGGCTCGCTGGCCAACTACCTGAAGTTCCTGCCGACCGACGGCGGCCTCCTTCCGCCCGTGACGCCGGTCGGCGCGGCGGCTGCCGCAGGCGGCGCGACGGCTGCCGCGGAGGAGCCTGCGAAGAAGACGGACTTCTGGGATGTGCTGCGCCCGCTGATGGAACCACGGGCAGAGGCCGCCGCCGCCGATGAGCCCACTTCGGCGAGCGAGCAGGCCATCGCCGAAACCAGGCGGCAGCTCACCGGCAACGGTCAGCTGAACCCACGCCGGCGCAAGGCGCGCCGCTAGCCGACGCGCTCCACAGTGGCACCGGTTGGGCGCCGCGCCCGCCAATCCGAGGATGATATGAAAAGCATCGAGATCAGTGCGCGTACGGTGGCCGAGGCGATCCGGCTAGCCCTCGCCCAGCTGGGGAAAGATCGTGACGAGGTCGCGATCGAGGTGCTCGAACCGGGCAGCGACGAGGAGGAGGCGCTGGTACGAGTGACCGTCGTCGATGACGAGGAGGAGGCGCCCCCCGAGCCCGCTGCCCCGGCCGAAGGCGCCGCCACGGTGGACAGCATCGCCCGGCGTATCCTCGAGGACCTGCTGGAGCGGATGGACATCCACGCCTACGTCACGGCCGTGCGCAGCAGCGTGCCGGACCAGCGCGGCGAGCCGGAGGAGACGATCACGCTGCACGTCGAGGGCGCCGACGAGGAGGCGATGAGCCTGCTGATCGGCCGGCGCGGCGAGACGCTGCGCTCGCTCCAGTTCATGGTCAACCTGCTGGTCAGCCGCAAGGTGCAGAAGTGGCCGCAGGTGGTGGTCGACGTCGGCAACTATCGCCAGCGGCGGCAGGAGTCGCTCGAGGGCCTCGCGCGGCGCATGGCCGAGCGCGTTCGCCAGAGCGGGCGGCCGCTGATGCTGGAGCCGATGGGGGCCTACGAGCGGCGCATCGTCCATCTGGCGCTGCGCAACGACCCTACCGTCTATACCGAGAGCAGTGGCGAGGGCGAGAACCGCAAGGTTGTCATCTACCCCGCCAAGTCCTCGTAGGCAGCACAATCAATGGCTCCTGACTATCTCCTGCTCGGCCACTTCACCCGCGACCTGCTCCCGGACGGCAGCACGACCCCAGGCGGCACGGCGATGTACTCGTCGCTCACGGCCCACCGCCTCGGCGCGCGGGTGGCCGTTGTGTCCGCCCCCGCCCCGCTGCCGGCGGAGTGGCCGGCGGAGATCGAGGTCGCGTACTGCGAGCGCCTGCCGGCCCCGACGTTCGAGAACCGCTACACGCCCGCCGGCCGCGTGCAGATCTTGCACGCGGCGGCCGGGCAGATCACCCTCGATGACGTGCCGGCCGAGTGGCGCAGCGCGCCGGTGATCCACCTCGGCCCGGTCGCGGCCGAGACCTCGGCCGAGCTGAGCCTGGCCTTCCCGGACGCGCTGGTCGGCATGACTCCGCAGGGGCTCATGCGCGAGTGGCGCGAGCCGCTCCCCGGCCCGGTCATGTACCGGCCGTGGCGCCCAGAGCCCGAGCTGCTGCGCCAGATCGATGTGCTCGTGCTGAGCATCGAGGACGTGCGCGGCGACGAGTCGCTCGCGATCGACTACGCCCGCCACTGCCGGCTGGTGGCGCTGACGCGCGGCGCGGCCGGCTCGACGCTCTTCATCGAGGGCAAGCCGCACCCCATCGCGGCCTGCCCGGCAGACGAGCGCGACCCGACCGGCGCGGGGGATGTGTTCGCCGCAGCGCTGTTCGTGCGCCTGCACGAGACCGGCGACCCGATCGAGGCGGCCAACTTCGCGGCCTGCGTGGCCGGGCGGAGCGTCGAGGGGCCTGGCGCCAGCGCGATCCCCACGCGCGCCGAGGTGAATCAACGCCGGGGACAGATGTAGGGGCACAGTTAGGGGCGCAGCGTGCTGCGCCCCTAACTGTGCCCCTACTGCGCCCCTATCGCAGGAGTCTCTCCTGCACTCCTACCGCCGGTCGTCGTTGCGCCGCGGTGTCATGCGCGGGCCGCGCGCACCGAGCGGGCCGGCGGTGTGCTCCATCGTCTGGCCCTTGTCGGCCGAGAGCCCGACGCTCGGCTGCTGCGGACCCTCCTCCTTCTTGTCCCGCCCGACCTCAGCCGCGCGCAGCTCCTGCGCCTGCAGCAGCAGCTCCGGCGCCGGCTCGTAGAGGAACTCGAGCGCCTCGCCGTGCTTGTCCACGCCGGTGGCGGCCACCAGCACGCGCGCGCCCTGCGGAATGCCGCCCGAGGCCATCAGGTCGGCCAGCGGCGCCTCGACGAGCTTGAGCAGCTGCTGGCGCAGCGGCCGGGCGCCGAAGCGCGGCTCGAACCCCTTGCGCAGCACGTACTCCTTGGCCTCCTCGGTGAGCTCGACGCTGATGCCGTGGCGCAGGTAGGTCTCGTTGGCCTCCTGCAGCATGCGCTCCAGCACCTGGCGCAGGATCTCGCTCGACAGCGGGCGGAAGGCGATGATCTCGTCCAGCCGGTTGATCCACTCGGGCTGGAAGACGCGCTGCAGCGCCTCGAAGCCGATCTGGTAGATCTGCTGGCCGGTGGCCTCGACATCCTTGGCCGGGGTCCGGAAGCCGATCGTCCGCCGGTCGAGGAAGTCCACCATCTCCTTGGCGCCCACGTTGGTCGTCAGCACCACGATGCTGCTGTGGAACGACACGCGGCGGCCGCCGTTGAGCAGCAGGATCTCGCCGTCCTCCATGATCTGCAGCAGCAGGTTCCACAGCTCCGGCTGGCCCTTCTCGATCTCGTCGAAGAGGACGACGCTGTTCTCCTGCTCAATGATCTCGGGGTTGAGCAGCGGCTTCTGGTCGCGCCCGACGTAGGAGGGGGGCGCGCCGACCAGCGCCGAGACCTCGTGGCCCTGACTGAAGAGCGAGCAGTCGATCTTCAGGAACGCCTCGCCGTCCGGCCTGAGCAGCTGCGCCAGCCGGCGCGCGGTGGCCGTCTTGCCGACGCCAGTCGGCCCGAGGAAGAGCAGCGTCGCGCGCGGACGGCGCGGGTTGCCGGCAGAGAAGCCGAATCGCGCGCGGTTGAGCAGACGCACGATCGCTTCGATCGCGCGCTCCTGGCCAAAGATCGTCTGCCGAAGCTTCTCCTCGACCTCATCAAGCGGATTTGCGGACCCGCGCACTGCCCGGCGCATCCCTGCAGGTATCTGTTCCATCTTGTCTCCAGTTCGATTGATTGCGTGCTGCGGTGGTGCTCGTGAGTATTGGGGGGGAGAAGCGTCGCACTCAGGCGATAGCGTCGCTGATGGCTTCGCCTTGTCGCCTTATCTTTGATTATAGACTTGCGAGAAACAAGACGCAAGGGAAGATGAGTGGCGGATCGGACTCGGGATCGTTGCGGGCCGGCCCGCCCGCTGGCGTGGCTCGCTCGCGCGATCTGCCGCTGGGGCGTGTGTGCGGGGAGCTGGGTTTCGGGGCTGAAAGGGGGCGATCGCCACGGTGTGAGGTGGGACGCAGCAGGCGACGCCCTCACGAGCAGGCGTAGCAGGCGACGCCCCTACCCGCGACTGCGGGCCTTCATCGCGCGCTCGATGTCCCGGCGCGCCTCGCGCTTGGCGATATCCTCGCGCTTGTCGTAGAGCTTCTTGCCCCTGGCGAGGCCCAGCTCCACTTTGGCGCGGCGCCCCTTCAGGTACAGGCGCAGCGGCACGAGCGTGTAGCCCTGGCGCTCGACCTGCCCGACGATGCGGCTGATCTCGCGGCGGTGCAGCAGCAGCTTGCGCGGCCGGGTGGGCTCGTGGTTGAAGTACTTCCCGGACTGCTCGTACGACGCGATGTGCACGTCGTACAGCCACACCTCGCCGTTCACGACGCGCGCATATCCGCCGCGCAGGTTCACCCGCCCGTTGCGAATGGATTTGATCTCGCTGCCGGTCAGCACGATGCCGGCCTCGTAGGTCTCTTCGATGAAGTAGTCGTGGCGCGCCTTGCGGTTGTCCGCCACGGTCTGCTCGGCTCGCCGCTCACCGACAGCCATAAAAACCTCCGTCCGGCCATTATAGCACGCCGCGCTCAGCGCGCGTGCCGGCGTCCTCAGCCGCGATCGCCTCGAGCGCATCGAGCGCATCGTCGCGCAGGCGCTGCATCTGCGCGAGGAACTGCGGGCTGCGCTGCTTCGCGCGGTTCAGCCCTTCGATCAGCGGCCAGATCTCGCTCCAGGCGCCGTCCAGCCAGTCCACCTCCAGCGCCGCCTCCAGGCCATGGTCGGCGAGGAGCTGGCGCACGTCTTCGCGCAGGCGCTCGAAGACGGCGGCCGCACGCGCCTCGAGCGGCGTGCGCCGGTAGGAGGGCGTGGCCGCGGCCAGCAGGCCGTAGGCGAGCACCTGCTTCAGCCGCAGGTTGAGGGTGTGGCCGATGCGGTGCTCGGGCGCGTCGAGCGCGGGCACGTCGACGAAGAGGAAGCCGTCGACGAAATCGGTGCGCGGCCCGGTGCCGCGCCCGCGCCCATCGAGATCGTCCAGCACGCCGCCGCCGCGCATGATGAAGGGCCGCGGGTCATCGCGGCCGGCGCCCGGCCGCTCCTCGAGCACCAGCGCCGACGCGGCGAGGTGCAAGACGCTGAGGACGCGCGCCTCGCGCCCCAGGTCGCCCTGGACGGTCAGGTGGTGCGGCACGACGCTCCCGGGCGGCAGGATGCGCAGCGCCACGACCGCGTCGATCAGGCGGCCGGCGACGCTGTAGGAGCGGGCAGGCGGCAGCCGCACCAGCCAGGTGCGCAGCGAGGCCGAGTAGGCGCCGTCCATCCCCAGCCGGCGCACCGTCGCGCCGAGCAGCGCCGCGACCGCGCCGCCGGCGGCCACGGGGAGGTAGATCTTCCCGCCAACCGGCGGCAGCGCGCTGTGGCGCTGCTCCGTGGCGGAGATCTCGCGGCCAAGCTCGTTCAGCGACGCGATCAGGTCCCGGTCCTGGGTGTCGGGGAAGTCGCGCAGCGTGAGGTAGGCCTCGGTGCGCAGCAGCGCCACGCCGGCCGGCGAGAGGCGCAGCGGCGGGAGCGGCAGCCCGACGACACGCCTGGCGATGCGCGGCTCGAGCAGCCCGTCCTCCGGCAGCCGGTAGCTAGCAGACGGCGCGCGGGCCGGCGAGTCGCTCGCGCCCACCAGCGCCTTGTCGTCAGGGGAGCGCCCGCCGCCGATGAGATCCCTGGCGGCCGCCGCAAGGCGCTGCTCCACGCTGTCGAGCAGCGAGACGGTCTCGGCCAGACGCTGCCAGACCGCCCACAGCGCCAGCCCGGCCAGCACCAGCGCGACCAGGCGCTGCCAGGAGGCCGCGTCCGCCATCATGCCGGGCAGGAAGAGCGCCATACCGAGCAGCAGCGCCGCCGCCGGCGGGAGCAGCAGCGCCAGGGCATGCGTGAGCTCCTGCTTCTCGCCAGATGGCGCGAGGCCGAGATAGCTGGTGAGGTCGCGGTCCACGATCCGGGCGCGCACAAAGGTTGGCCGGATGAACAGCTCGGCCTGGGCGATCATGAGCAGCGCGATCAGCCCGCCGGCGATCAGCCCGATCCAGCCGGTCGGGATCTGGGCCACCGCCGGCCCCACCGGCAGCAGCAGCAGCGGCAGCACGTAGCGCGCGACTCGCTGCAGCAGGCGGCGCTCGCTGTGGATGCTCGCCCGGAGCCGCTCGATCAGGACATCGAAGCGCATCGCTTTGCCTTACCGCACGCGGTTGATGGCGTCGCGGAGCCGGATCGCCTCAGCGCGAGCGGCCTGGGCGAAGTCCGGCCCGCTGCTGGCGTACAGAATACTGCGCGAGGCGTTGATCAGCGCGCGCTCGCCGGCGGCGTCCACCGCGGCCCGCACCGCCGCCTCCAGATCGCCGCCCTGGGCGCCGACGCCCGGCACCAGCAGCGGCAGATCGGGGCAGGCGGCCCGCACGGCGGCGATCGCTTCGGCATGAGTGGCGCCGACCACCAGCCCGACATTGCCGTTGGCGTTCCAGCGGTCACGCGCCTGGCGGGCGATTTCCAGGTACAGCGGGCCGCCGGTGGCGAGCTCCAGGTCCTGCACGTCGGCGCTGCCGGGGTTGGAGGTCTTGCAGAGCACGAAGCAGCCGCGCTCGGCGTGGCGCAGGAACGGGGCGAGCGTGTCGCCGCCCAGGTAGGGGCTGAGCGTCACCGCGTCGGCGCGGAATACCTCGAAGGCCATGCGGGCATAGGCCTCGGCGGTGGAGCCGATGTCGCCGCGCTTGGCATCCAGGATCATCGGCACATCGCGCGGTAACTCGCACAGGCGCTGGAGCGTCTCTATTCCTGGGGCGCCGAGCGCCTCGAAGAACGCGATGTTCGGCTTGTAGGCGCAGGCGATGTCGGCGGTGGCCTCGATGATCGCCGCGCAGAAGTCGTAGACGGCCTGGGCTGAAGAGCCGAGGTGCGCGGGAAGCCGTTCCGGCAGCGGGTCGAGGCCGATGCAGAGCAGGCTGCGCCGGCTGCGGCTAGCGTCGAGCAGGGCGTCGATAAAGCGCATGGTTTCTTCTCCTCAGGCCGGTTGTGCGCGGTGAATCCTACGGGCGGCGGCGGGCGCTGTCAAGATTCGGGCGGCCGTCACACTAAAACGGTTTTGACATGCGCTTCCCGTTTGTGATATGCTACGCAAGCGCCGAGCCGCTTGTCCACATCATGCTGTGGAGAACATGCGTTCTGTGGCTTTCCAATGGGGTAAAACCTGTGGATAAGTGGAAAAGGTGCGGATAAAATTGGTGGACAAAGGGATTGACTTTAACGAATAACTAATGATATAGTAACGCAGGGTACAAATGGGGTGCCAAGCACGCGTCCCTCTTACACGAGAGCACCTCGGGGCTTGGAGTGGCTGGCTCTCAGCCCCATCTTGTTGCCTAAAAACGGGCGACATTACGAGTAACTCGTCCCGGTGGCCGGCCTGTCGCCCAGCAACCTTGACAGGTCGTGTATTATGTCATCAAGAAAGCCAGGATCCATGACCACCACGATAGGAGCGACAGCGCTACAGGAGTGGGCGCAAATGCTTGAGCAGCTGCTTGAGACGGCTCGCGCCCAGGGCTACCTCACCTACAGCGACATCCTTGAAGCCCTTCCCCAGCCCGAGCACCACGTCGCCGATGTCGATCAGCTGTACGCCGCCCTCCAGGCCGAGGGCATCCGCGTTGTCGAGTCGCCGGCCGAGATCGCCGAGCCACAGCCTTCGGTGGAAGATGAGCTTTACTCTGACCTCCCCGACCTCACCGACGTCGCGCTAGACGACCCGGTGCGCATGTACCTCCAGGAGATCGGCCAGGTGCCGCTGCTCTCGGCAGAGCAGGAGGTCGTTCTGGCGAAGCAGATGGAGGCCGGGCACCGGGCGCGCTGCCTCCTCGAGCGTGAGGAGTACACCTCGTGGCAGGAGCGGCTGCAGCTGGAGCAGCAGGTAGCCCGCGGCGCCGAGGCGCGGCAGCACCTGATCCAGGCTAACCTCCGGCTGGTGGTCTCCATCGCCAAGAAGTACACCTCCTACGGCCTGACGATGATGGACCTGGTGCAAGAGGGCAACATCGGCCTGATGCGCGCCGTAGAGAAGTTCGACTACACCAAGGGCCACAAGTTCTCCACCTACGCCACCTGGTGGATCCGGCAGGCGATCACCCGCGCCATCGCCGACCAGAGCCGCACCATCCGCCTCCCCGTCCACATGGGCGAGGCGATCAGCCAGGTGAAGCGCACCTCCCACAAGCTGCAGCAGACGATGCAGCGCGAGCCGACCCCCGAGGAGATCGCCGACGCAATGGGCATTAGCTCGACGAAGGTGCGCCGCACCCTCGAGGCCTCCATGCACCCGCTCTCGCTGGAGATGCCGGTGGGGCAGGAGGGCGAAGGGCGCATGGGCGACTTCATCGAGGACGACCGGATCTCCACGCCGGCCGAGGCGGCCGCCTCCTCCATGCTGCGCGAGCAGCTCGAAGAGGTGCTGCAGAAGCTCCCCGAGCGCGAGCGCAAGATCATCCAGCTGCGCTACGGCCTGAAGGACGGCCGCTACCGCACGCTCGAGGAGGTCGGGGTCGAGTTCGGCATCACGCGCGAGCGCATCCGCCAGATCGAAGCGGTAGCGCTGCGCAAGCTGCGCCACCCGCACCTCGGCAAGAAGCTGCGCGGCTATCTCGACTAGCGACACACGTTCTGCGGAAGAGGGAGTTTCTGGGGAGGCAATGCCTCCCCAAACTTCATCTCGGCGGCGCGGGGCCTCGCCGCCGAAGGCCGCGACCCCCGTATGGCAGCGACACTCAGCAGCGAAGATATCGCGTCCCGCCTCGAAGCGCTGGTCGGCTGGACACGTGAGGGCGACGCGATCCGGAAGACGTTCAAGCTGGCGTCGTTCCCGGCCGCGATCGCCTTCGTCACGCACGTCGGCTTCCTGGCGGAGGCCGCCGGGCACCACCCGGATATCGACATCCGCTGGCGCAGCGTGACGCTGACGCTCACCACCCACGACGCCGGCGGGCTGACGGAGAAGGACTTCGCGCTGGCCGCGCAGATCGACGAGATCCTGGGGTAGCCGATGGTCCGGCGGCGCCTGCAGCAGCTGTTTGCCGCCCTCACCGCGTCCGTCGCGCCGGACGAGCGCGCGCTGCTGCGCGCGACCCTGAGCCCGGGCGAGCTCGCGCTCTTCGAGCGCATGCCGGTCTTCGACCAGCGCCACTCGCTCGACGTCTACCACACCCTGGTGCGCGCCGGGCACCGGGACACGGGGCTGCTGAAGGCCGCGCTGCTGCACGACTGCGGCAAGGTGGACGACGACGGGCGGCCGATCCCGCTGCTCTACTACGGCCTGTTCGTCGTGCTCAAGCGCCTCGCGCCGGGGGCCTACCGCCGCGCGGCGCGCAGCGGGCGCGGGGTGCTGCGGCCCTTCGCCGTCCACGCCGACCACGATCTGCGGAGCGCGCGCCTGATCGAGCAGGCCGGCGGCTGCGCGCAGGCGGCCGAGATCCTGCGCGACTACGCCGCACAGCGCGCCACTCCGCTCACCGCCGCGCTCTCGTGGGCCGATAACCAGAACTGACGCGCCGGCAGCCCGGGGCCGCGAATCATATGATGTACGACCGAGTCGACTACACCATCCAGCTCCCGGTGTTCGAGGGACCGCTCGACCTGCTGCTGCGGCTGATCGAGCGCGAGGAGCTCGACATCACCGAGGTGGCGCTGGCGCAGGTCACGGACCAGTACCTGGAGCACGTGCGCGCGATCGAGGACCCCGACCCGGCGGCGCTTTCGGCCTTCCTGGTGATCGCCGCGCGGCTGCTGGTGATCAAGTCGCGGGCGCTGCTCCCCCGGCCGGCCAGCAGCGCCGATGAGCCGATCTCCGACGGCGAGGCACTGGTGCGCCAGCTTCAGGAGTACCAGCGCTTCAAGCAGGCGGCGCTTCTGCTGCGGGCCTGGGAGGAGCAAGGGCGACGCACCTACACGCGCGTCGCCACGCCGCCGCTGCCCGTCGCCCCGCGCCCCGCCGCGCTCGACGCGACTCTGAGCGACATGATCGCCGCCGTCCAGCGGCGTATGCAGCTGCTCCTGCCCCTGGAGCCGCCCGAGACCCCGCTGCCGGCGCCGAAGATCATCACCGTGCAGGAGATGGCCGAGCGAATCCGCGATCGGCTGCGCGTGAGCGAGTGGTTCAGCTTCGAGGACCTGCTCTCCACCACCGTCACCCGCGTCGAGATCGTGGTGGCGCTGTGGTCGGTGCTGGAGCTGCTCAAGCGCCGCGCGGTCGTCGTCGAGCAGGCCGAGCTGTTCGGCCCGATCATGATCGGGCGCGGGCCGAACCTGAGCGACGCCGCGCTGCACGAGCTGAGCAGCGAGACGGTGGCGTCATAAGCCTTGCGCCGGATACAAGCGCCGGCGCCTTGTGCTACAATTACGTCAATCCGATAAATCTGGGAAGCGATTGTGGCACACGAGTCCCCAACCGCCCGCACCGAGGCGCTGATGACCGACCTGGCGCGCAACCTGCCGCTGGGCGACCTGCTGGCTCTCGGCACGCAGCTGCGCGCGGACATCACACCTGAGACGCTGCTCCAGGACGTCGCCGACGCCATCCGGCGCTCGCTCGGGTACCGGCGCGTCTACGTGCGGCTGCGCAATGCAGACACCGACGAGCTGGAGGCGTGCGCCTTCTCCGGGATCCCCGAGGACGAGATCGTCACGCTGCGCGAGCGGCCGCTGGCGCCCGCCGAGTACCAGGCGCTTCTGCAGCCGAAGAACCGCCTGAGCGAGTCGTACCTGACCCCTGGCGAAACCACCCCCGTGCCGGACGGCCCGAGCGACCACGACAGCGGCACGCTGCTGGTCCCACTGCGCGGCCGGAGCGACCGGCTGATCGGCGCGATCTACGTCGAGCCGGCCGACGACCTGGCGGCGATCGAGCTGCCGAACATCAAGGTGCTCGAGGCGATCGCCCGCCAGGCCGGCCTGGCGCTCGAGAACGCCCGCCTGGCGGCGCGCACCCAGCGGCTGCTCGCCAAGGAGCAGCTGCTCGTCGAGCTGGGCCGAGAGGTCTCCGACACGCTCGACCTGGACGTGATCCTGGCGCGCACCGTCGAGCGGCTCAAGGTTGAGTTCCAGGGGAGCGCGATCGCCCTGCTGAACGACCAGAACGAGCTCGAGATCGTCGCCGCGGTCGGGCGGATCGACGAGGCGGCGCGCAACGTCCGGCTGCGGGTCGGCGAGGGGATCTGCGGCTGGGTGGTGCGCGAGGGGCTGCCGTTCCTCTCCAACGACACCTGGAACGAGACGCGCGTCACGCCGGCGGCCCACGACATCGGCACCAACCAGTACATCCGCTCGTACATCGCGGTGCCACTGCGCACCGGCGGGCGGGTGATCGGCGTGCTGACGGTCGAGTCCGACCAGGTCAACGCCTTCACCTACGAGGACGTGGACCTGCTCGAGGCCGTGGCGGCGCAGGTCGTCGGGCCGATCAGCAGCGCGCGGCTCTACCAGGAGGCGCAGCTTCTGGCCGAGCAGGTGCGGCGGCGCAACAAGGTGCTCGAGGTGATCAACACCCTGGCGCGCATGGCCGTCTCGACGCTCGACCTGGAGCGGCTGCTGGCCACGGTGACGGCCGAGATCCAGCAGGGCTTCGGCTACGGCCACGTCGAGCTGTACCTCGTGGACGAGGAGCGCGGCGAGCTGGAGCTGGTGGCGCAGGCCGGCACCGAGGAGCCGGTAACGCCGGGCCACCGCCAGCCGCTCTCCAAGGGGCTCCTCGGGCGCGCCTACCGCACCGCGGCGACCGTGCGCGCCGACGACGTGCGCCAGGAGCCGGACTACCAGGTCAACACGCTGGCCGACGCGCGCTCCGAGCTGTGCGTCCCGGTGGTGGCGAGCGGCCGCGTCCTGGCGCTGCTCAACCTCGAGTCGCGCCAGGTGGCGGCGTTCAGCGACGAGGACCGGGCAGCGCTCGAGACCGCGGCCGACGTGCTGGCGAACGCGATCGAGAACGCGCGCCTGTACCAGCGCGCCCAGGAGGCGGCGGTGCTCGAGGAGCGCAGCCGGCTGGCGCGCGACCTGCACGACTCGATCTCGCAGCAGCTCTTCAGCATGACCCTCACCGCCCAGGCGGCGCGCGCCCAGCTGGAGAAGAACCCGGCGCGCGCGGCGGCCCAGCTCGAGCGGCTGCAGGAGACCGCGTCAGCGGCGCTGGCCGAGATGCGCGCGCTGATCTTCCAGCTGCGCCCGCCGGGCCTCAGCGAGCAGGGGCTGATCGCGACTCTGCAGCAGCACGTCGCCATGCTGCGGCGGCGCGAGGGGCTGACGATCGACCTGTTCGTCAGCGGCGAGGAGCGCGACGCGCGCGGGATCGAGCAGGCGATGTACCGCATCGCGCAGGAGGCGCTCAACAACGTCGTCAAGCACGCCGGCGCCTGCCAGGTCGAGGTCGCGCTGGACCTGAGGCCGGATCAGGTGGTGATGTCGATCGTCGACGACGGGCGCGGCTTCGAGCCCGGCGCGGAGAACAACGGCAACGGCCGCCACCTGGGGCTGGTGAGCATGCGCGAGCGCGCCGCCGAGCTCGGCGGGCGCCTCGAGCTGCAGTCGGCGCCGGGCAAGGGCACGCGCATCAAGGTGATCGTGCCGCGCGGCGGGAAAGAGGCCGTCGGGGCGGCGGAACGCTAGAGCGTCGGGGCGCTGCGGTGCTTCGATGGCCACGGGCACACGCAGACGCGCGACGTATGAGGGATGACCAGCGGGCGAGCGAGACGAGGAGCGATACAATGGACCCAATCACCGTCCTACTGATCGACGACCACCGCGTGGTGCGGCAGGGGCTGCGCGACTTCCTGGAGCTCCAGGAGGACATCGAGGTCATCGGCGAGGCCGCCAGCGGCGAGGAGGGAGTGAAGCTCGCCCAGGAGCTGCTTCCGGACGTGGTGCTGATGGACATGGTGCTGCCGGGGATCGACGGCGTCGAGGCCACCCGCCGCGTCAAGAACGTCAGCCCGTCCACGCGCATCATCGTGCTCACCTCGTTCGCCGACGACGATAAGGTCTTCCCGGCGATCAAGGCCGGCGCGATCTCCTACCTGCTGAAGGACGTCCAGCCGGAGGAGCTGGCGCGCGCCATCCGCGCCGCGCAGCGCGGCGAGGCGGTGCTGCACTCCGAGGTGGCCGCCAAGCTGATGCAGGAGTTCAGCGCCCCGCGCACCGCCGACGACCCGGTGGAGCAGCTCACCGAGCGCGAGATGGACGTGCTGCGCCTGATCGCGAAGGGCAAGAGCAACAAGGAGATCGCCGACACGCTGGTGATCAGCGAGAAGACGGTCAAGACCCACGTCTCGAACATCCTCTCGAAGCTCCATCTGGCAGACCGCACGCAGGCGGCGATCTACGCCCTGCGCCAGCGCCTCGTCCCGATGGACTGAGGCGCGCCACGGCGCGAACCCGCCCGCGGGCTTCCCCAACCCATTCTCAGTACAAAACGCTCCGCCTTTCGGCGGAGCGTTTTGTACTGAGAGGGCCTTAGCGCGGATGAAGCGCGCGAACGATGCCGCCGCGCCGCCATGCGCCTATAGTAGCAGCAGAGCAACGACACTGGTCGGCAACGCGCCGACGCGCCCGTGGGAGAGGCCCGAGCCTCGCCAGCACCACGGCGCCGGCGCCGCGCCCTTCGTCAAGGAGGTCCGGGTGCGACCGGCAATTCGCCGCGCCAGAGCCGCGCGGCCGCCGAGGGGTGACGCCGCCTGAGCGGCTTCTGGCGTGAGGAGCGGACGGTATCGGTGGGGTTTCTGTGAATACCAGATGGGGAAGAGCAATGTACTTCGACCGACACGACTACCTACGCGCCCAGGAGCGCCACGAGCGCCTGCTTGTCGAAGCCCGCATCCTACGCCTGATCCGCGCGGCTCAGGGCGAGCCCGCCCGCCAGCCCGCGACGCGGCGCCAGTCGCTGCTCCTGCGCGTGATCGCGCTGCTGCGCGAGCGGCCGCCGGTGCGCGCCTGAGCATCTCAGCCCTTTTGCCGAGATGCTCGTCCCACCTGAGATGTGCGGCCGCTCGTCCTCCGGCAGCAGAGGCGGAACCGTTCCGGCGGACGATGCGGCCGAAATATCGTAACGCCTATACTGGCAGCATATTCGCCTGGCAGGCAGCCAACCAGAACAACGAGCGCCGAGGAACGCAGCCATGATAGCGATGACCGAATACCGCGCTGGGGTCAACGTCGAGACGCTCTACAACGAATATCAGCGCCCGGTTCTGGCCTACCTGACCCGCCTGGTGAGCGACCGCGAGGCGGCCGAGGATCTGTGCCAGGAGACCTTCATCAAGGCCCTGCGCGGCTGGGAGAACCGCGACACCGGCGCGAGCGTCGCGGCGTGGCTCTACCGCATCGCGACCAACACGGCCTACGACTACCTGCGGCGGCAGCGGCGCATTCGCTTCACGCCGCTGGCGGACACCGATGACCCGAACGGGGCGGGCGCGAGCCTCGAGTCGCACCTGGACGAGCGCGAGCCGGTGCTGCGGGCGCTGGCGCAGCTGCCCACCATGTACCGCCTGCCGCTGGTGCTGCACTCGTGCGAGGGGCGGAGCACCCAGGAGATCGCTGACACGCTCGGGGTGTCCAACAGCGCCATCAAGACCCGCCTCTTCCGCGCCCGCGAGCGCTTCCGGCAGGTGTACCAGGGGTAGCACGGCCACCCGCGGCGCTAGCTCGCGCCCCGGCCGGCGCGCTCGTACACCGCCAGCGTCAGCTCGGCGGTGCGCCGCCAGGAGAACTGCGCCGCCCGCCGCAGGCCCGCCGCCCGCATCTCCTCGCGCAGCCCGCGGTCGGTGAGCACGCGCCCCAGCGCATCTGCGAGCGCCTGCGGGCACGCCACATCGGCGATCAGCGCCGCCTCGCCCACCACCTCGGGCAGGCTCGACCCTCCTCCGCACACCACCGGCACCCCGCAGGCCATCGCCTCCAGCAGCGGCAGCCCGAACCCCTCGTAGCGCGAGGGCAGGACGAACAGCTCGGCGCCGGCGTAGAGCGCCGCGAGATCGTCCTCCGGCACGTCGGGCAGGAAGCGCACCCTCTGGCCGAGCCCGGCGCGCTGCGCCAGCTCCTGCGCCTCGGGGTAGCGCGGGTCGAAGTGACCGGCGATCGCCAGCTGCGGGCCGCCGGCGCTCGGGCGTTCGACCAGCTTCGCCCACGCCGCCACAAGCGCCGGCAGGTTCTTGTGCGGCTTATTCGAAGAGACGCACAGCGCGTAGGGCCGCGCGAGGCCGTAGCGCGCCAGCACGGGCTGGACTTCCGCAGGCTGCCGCGGCGCGAAGCGCTCGTCCGCGGCGAGCGGCGTGACCGTGATGCGCTCCGGCGCGACGCCGAACGCCGCCGCGATGTCGGCGCGGGCGCTCTCGGAGATCGCGATCAGCTCGCTCGCGGCGCGCAGCGCCAGGCGGCTGAGCAGCTCGAACAGCAGCCGCGCGCGCCGCGACACCTCGCGCGGGAACAGGCGCGGGATCACATCGTAGAGCGTCACGACCGCCGGGCAGGGCAGCGCCGCATAGGGCATCACGTAGTACGGGGCGTGGTACACATCGGCCCGCAGCCGCCGCAGCAGGGCGGGGATCTGCAGCTGCTCGCCCGGCGAGAACGGCCGGGCGCTCGTCTTCACCAGCTCGACGCCCCGCGCCAGCTCGCCCCAGTCGAACCGCGTGTTGCGCAGCGCCGGATTGTGCAGCACCAGCAGCGTGTGCCCGTGCTCCAGGGCGGCCAGCGCGCGCACCAGGCTGAAGACATAGCGGCCGATGCCGGGGAAGTGATCGGCGACATGCCGGCCGTCAATGGCGATCCGCATACCAGCCCCAGACGTAGCCAAGCGCGCTGGCGTAGGAGGCCAGCGCCTTGAGCGGCTTGAAGCCCGGCCGCCAGCTCGGCGCGGCGAACGAGTAGGGCAGGAACATGTTCGGCACCAGAATGGCGGTGCGGAACAGCACGAAGGCCGCCGCGTGCAGCGGCGTGTGCAGGGCCCGCCCGCGCGCGCGCGACGGGTCGCGGCGCACCTCCTGGGCGTGGCCGTAGCCGTACAGGAACTGCTTGCGCAGCAGCGCCCGCAGCGTCGCCGGGGCGGGGTGGTAGGTCCAGGCGTGCGGGACCAGGATGAAGCGGTAGCGGTCCGGCGGCCGATGTTCGCCGCCGGCCGAGCCAGCGACCGTCATCCGGCGCACCCGCACGAAGAACTCCGTATCCACCCCGCGCAGCAGCGTCTCGTCGAACCCGCCGGCGCGCTCGAACACCTCGCGCCGCATCGCGCAGCAGGTGGTGGTGATCTCGCAGTAGAACGAGGGCGGGTCCGGGTTGCTCTCGAGCGGCGCCTCCACCACCGGGTGGACGATCCGCGGCACCTCGCGGGCGGCCCAGCGCTGGAACCACGGCGCGCCGGGCGGCAGCAGCTTCGACGCGCCGGTCACGCCGATCGTCTCGTCCTCGAGCAGCGGGGCGACCAGCCGCTCGAGCAGGCGCTCATCCCCCGGCAGCGCGTCGTCGTCGATGAACACCAGCAGCGGGGAGCGCGTGCGCGCGACGCCGAGGTTGCGGGCGCGGCCGTTCGGGCGCACCTGGCGCACCACCTCAACCTCGGCCGGCCGAAGCGTCTGCCGCGCCAGCGCGCTGAGCAGCGCATCGGCCTCGCTCTCCAAGGATGGGATGATCACCGCTACCGGCGGATGGTTGCCCATACTCCCCAACGCCATCAGGCCATCGGCCACGCTGTGTCATGATAAAGGGAGCAAGGGGCGGGTCACCCCGCCGCTTGCTCCCTCAGGTCTCCTGAGATCGCTGGGAAGCTACTTGGTCTTCGCCGACTTCTTCGCTTCCTTCTGCTTGGCTGCCTTCCTCACGTTCTTCGGCGACTTGTCCCCCATGACAGCGCTCCTTTCCGTGGCAGGCCTCAGTGTAGTGAGACGATTATAGCACACGCGTCTAGCCGCCTCCTGCGGCTGCGCGGGCAGGCCCGATACCGACGGAGCACTTCTGGCGCGATTGCTGCTATACTTTGTTGGCCAGCCACTGGCGGGCGCCTGCACGTGGCAGCGCGCCCGCGGGGCAGGCGCCATTCCTGACCGATACGCTGAGGACGTATGCTGCCGGATGTGACTCCTGATAACGCCGTGCGCGCCCGACCGCAGCGGTACGTGTTCCGCTGGTGGGCTGCGCTGCTGCTGCTACCGCTCGCGGCCTGCTCCCTTCCCGAGCCGCCGGAGCCGCTCACGCCGCGCCCGACCGCGGCCACGATCCTCGAGATCACACCCGCCCCGACCCAGGACATCGACGCGACCGCGACGAGCTACGCCCGCCGGCTGGTCCCGACGCCGACCCCGTCCGGGCTGTACGTCGTCCAGCCGGGAGACACGCTCAGCGCGCTCGCGGTGGAGTTCGGCACGACGGTGGATGAGATCATGGCCGCCAACGGCCTGACCGACCCCGACGCGCTGATGGTGGGCCAGACGCTGATCATCCCCTCGCTGGTGCAGAGCTCGCCGGCGTTCGAGGGGCTGCCCGCCGCCAGCGCGACGGTGACGGGGACGCTGGAGGTGACAGCGACGCTGACGCTGAGCGACACAGCGGCGGTGACGGCAACCGTGCCGATCACCGCAACGCCGACGCTCTCGACCCCCTGAGGCGCCGTGAAAACTCGCACGAAATTGCGCGCAGAATCCCTTGACAGGCCGCCCTCAGTAGGCTAGAATACCCCTGCAAATCCTTGATATGCCGTCCAGGCGAAAAGGAGGTGATGCCAATGAGTAATAAGCACGAGGGCATCACCGGAGGTGCGGCCTAGCACGCGCTCGGTGATGCCCGTTCTTGAGTAAAAGCCCCCGCTTGTAGCGGGGGCTTTTGCACGTCCTGCGCGCGGCGGGCTCCGCAGTCATTCGCCACAAACAGGCCCGCGCTCCGTTCGACAGAGGCTGCAATTCGCCACAAACAGGCCCGCGCTCCGTTCGACAGAGCACGGGCCTGAGTTGCTCGATGAGCAAGGGCGTTACTCCTCGCTCTCCTCCTCCTCGCGCTCGCGCACGAGCTCGGGCTCGGCGGCCTCCTCCTCGGCAGGCGCCTCCGCCTCCGCCTCCTCCTCGGCGACGACGCGGGCGGCCGTGAGAGTCACCACCATCTCGTCCGGGTCCAACTCGATCGTCACCTTCTCCGGCAGCTCGATGTCGCGCACGTGGATGTTCTTGTCGAAGCTATCCAGCCCGCTGATATCCACCGTGATCGCCGAGGGCACGTCGGTGGGGAGCGCCCGAACGTTGAGCGTCGAGTGCACCAGGTTGATGATCGCGTCGCCCCGCGCCACCAGCGGGGACTCGCCTGTGACTTGGACCGGAACCGCCACCACCAGCTCGGTGCGGAGGTCGACCACCCGGAAGTCGGCGTGGAGGATCTCGCGGGTCACCGGGTGGCGCTGCAGCATGTGGATGAAGGCCGACAGCGGCCGCTGCCCGGGGATCTGCAGGTCCACCACGCTTGTCCGCCCGGCCTTGCGGTAGAGATCGTTGAACACCCGCGCATCCACCTGGACGGCGATCGGCTCGACACCCCGGCCGTAGACGGTCGCCGGCATAATCCCCCGGCGCCGCAGGGCCTTCACCTTCTTGCCGAGCACGGTGCGCGGCTCGAGGCTCAGCGTGAATCGCTCCGCCATGACTGTGAGCTGCTCCTATGAGTTGCAAATACCTTCGCCAAAGCTAAGGGAACTTGCCCGATAGCTCCAAAAGCGGCAGTTTAGCACACTGGGACCAAGCGCGCAAGTGCCCTCGGCCGGCGCGCGGCTGGCCTGTGCAGATGCGCTCTAGCGGGCCGGCTCGCCGCGCAGCTTCGCGCGCTCGCGCCGGTACGAGCGCCTCGCGTACCAGATCAGGAACGGCACCACCACCGGCCACCAGGGCCGGAGCGCGAGCAGGTTCTGCCAGAACAGCCAGAACGGCAGCGTCTCGACACGCAGCACCACCTTCGCTTGATCGAGCACTCCCGGCATCGGCGCGGACGTATCGGCGCTTGGGGCCATCTTGCGGCGAAACATGTGACACCCCTTTGCAAGTGACGCGGCCAGAGCGGCGAGAGAGGGAGAGGCTGGGGAGGCTTCGTCCTACCGCGTCAGTTGTGTCAGTAGCCAACAGGACTAACCAATCTGGGACCGAAGGGCTATTGCATCTCTTTGATATACTGAAAGCGAGTCAGCGTGCGGCGCCCGCCGCGCGTGGCTCATCACTTCCGTCTTCGTCGTCCTACTACATCCACGCAAAGGAGGTGATCATTCGCATGCGGCGCCTATCTTCGCTTCATCACATGGTCCGGCGCCGAATCTACCGCGTGCTCCTGGCCTACAACACGGGACAGGGCCTCGTTGAGTACGGCATGATCCTGGTGCTGATCGCGGTGGCGTGTGTCGGCATTCTCACCCTCGTTGGCCAGACGGTCAGCGGGCTCTGGTACCAACGCATCGTCGAAGGCCTGGACGAAGTCCTCAACTAGCGTTGCTGCACTTGTTCTTCGCACCTCGATCGCCCCGGCGTCCGCTGGGGCGATCGTCGTTGTACACGGGCGCTACCAGGGCGGCCGGGGCGCCACGCGCAGCGCGCGCTCGGCGTGGTAGGTGACGAGGCCCGCGGGGCCGCCGCGCACCCGGCGGACCTGGCGGCGGGGCGCGATCTCCACCTCGACGCTCGCGTCCGTCCGTCGCGCGCTGAAGAACGCCGCCAGCCCGGCCGCCTCCAGCAGCGTGCGCTCCGGGACCTCGCGCCCGCCGCTCTTGATGATCACGTGGGCGCCCGGGACGCCGCGCGCGTGCAGCCACAGGTCGTCCGGGGCGCCGAGCCGGAACGTGACCTGCTCGTTCTGGCCGGCGCTGCGGCCGACGTAGATCGTGTAGCCGTCGCTGGACTCGAGGCGCAGGGGCGGCAGCGGGCGGGGCGGCTTGGCCTTGCGCGACTGGCCGTCGGCTGGCAGGTACCCCTCCGCCACCGCCTCGCGGGCGATGGCCTCGATCTGCTCGTAGCCCTCGGCGAGCTCCAGCAGCGCCAGGGTCTCGTCGAGCCCGGCGAGCTTGGCCTCGACCTCGCGCAGGCGCTCCGGGACGCCCTCGAGCGCGCCCTTGGCCTTGTCGTAGGCGCGGAAGCGCTCCTGGGCGTTCTCCACCGGGCTCTTGCGCGGGTCGAGCGCGATCGTCCGCCCCTCTACCACTAGCTCGGACTGCCGCGGGGCGAGCTCGTGCATGAAGGCGAAGATCATCTCGCCCTCCCAGCGCAGCCGGTCGAGCTCGCGGGCGCGCTCGAGCTCGGTCGCGAGCGCGCGCCGCTGGCGCTCAAGCCGCTCGCGGGCGTCCTGCAGGCGCGCGCGCAGCGCGCTCCGCCGCTGGTGGTGCGCCGTGAGCTGCTCGCGCGGGGCGTAGTAGGCCTCCAGCGCGGCGCTGATCGAGGCGACCGGGCGTGCGCCCGGCAGGTGGGTGAGCATGTAGGGGGCGAACGCCGCCGGCCCATCTTCGCCCGGCGCCAGGCTGGGCTCCGGAGGCGCGGTGACGAGCGCCCGCACCTGGGCGGCCACCTGCTCCCAGGGCAGGTCCGGCGCGAGCGGCGCATCAGCGCGGCCGACGGCGCGGAACACCGCCTCGCGCGCGGCGAGCGGCGACAGGCCGCGGTAGGCGCCGACCAGCGCCCTGGCCAGGTCCTGCGCCTTGGCGCGCGGCGCGGGCCCCGCCGCTGGCGCGCCGCCCCCCTCGGCCAGCAGCGAGCGCACCCCGTTGGCCGTGATCGTGCGCGGGTCGCGCTTCTCCTGGGGCGGGGGCAGCTCGTAGGGCTCGCGCGGCAGGATCGGGCGGCGGCTCATCTGCGGCGTCACCGGGCGCGCGCAGCCGAGGATGACGTTGTCGTCGCCCACCAGCACGATATTGCTGCGCTGATCCATCACCTCGACGACCAGCTCCGAGCGAACGACATCCTCGTCCGGCGCCGGGAGCCCTGCGGCGTGCCCGTCCTCCTCCTCGTCGTCGTCGAGGTCGGGCTGGGCGTCTAGCTGCGCGCCGGGCGCCCCCTCGGCGCCCGTGTTGCGCTTCGGCGGGCGTTTGGCTATACTAATCACCAACACCCGCTCGAGATCTGGCTGCTCAAGCCCGACGATCCAGCCGCGCAGCACGTACTTGCGCAGCAGCAGCAGCAGCGGCGGCTGGGTCTCTACGCCACGCGATGGCTTGGCCTCGCTCAGGTGGACTCGCGCGAAGCGCGGGTGCGCGGAGATCAGCAGATAGTGACGGCGGTGCCCGGCGTAGATCTCAAGCGCAACGCTGAGCGGGCCAGTCATGACCACACGCTGGACACGTCCGCCGACGACCGTCTCGCGCAGCTCACCGGCCACGGCCGCGAGAGTCAGAGCATCGAAGTACATAGCTGTGGGATTATAGCACGCGCGATAGGAGCGTCCATGGCGATCGGCGATCTCAACCCGCAGCTGCTGGGGCTTCCGCCGCACCCGCTGCTGGTAGTTATCTCCGGCCCGTCGGGGGTCGGCAAGGACTCGATCTTGATGCGCATGCGCGATGCCGGCTACCCGTTCCACTTCGTCGTCACCGCCACGAGCCGGCCGATACGGCCGGGCGAGCGCCCGGGGTACGACTACCACTTCTACAGCCCGGCCCAGTTCGAGGCGCTGATCGCCGAGGGCGAGCTGCTGGAGTGGGCGATGGTCTACGGGCACTACAAGGGCATACCGAAGGACGAGGTCCGGCAGGCGCTCGCGAGCGGGCGCGACGTGGTGCTGCGCATCGACGTGCAGGGCGCGCAGACGATCCGGCGGCTGGCGCCCGAGGCGGTGCAGATCTTCGTCGCGCCCGGCAGCTTCGAGGAGCTGCGCAACCGGCTGCAGTGGCGCCGGACCGAGACACCGGATGAGATGGAGCGCCGGCTGAGCGTGGCGCGCGAGGAGATGAACGCCGTCGACCAGTTCGACTACGTCGTCTTCAACCGCGAGGACCGCCTGGACGACGCGGTGGAGCAGATCCGCGCGATCGTCCGGGCCGAGAAGCAGCGCGTGCGCCCGCGCCGCGTGCGGCTGTAGGGGCGCGGGCCAGGCGCGCCGATGGCGCGTGCCAGTAGAGATGCGCCGCCGGCGCGTCTCTACTGGCACGCGTTCTGCTGGCATATCGAGGAGTCACAATGTCTATTCAGGATCAGCTGCAGCAGGATCTGAAGAACGCCATGCGCGCCGGCGAGCGCCAGCGCGTCGAGACCATCCGCATGGCCCTGGCTGCGATCAAGAACGCCCAGATCTCGCAGGTCAAGGCGGCCTTCGACGCAGCGGGCGGCGAGGCGGGCGGCGAGGCCGCACAGCAGGCCGCGCAGCAGGTCGGCGGCCTGACCGACGCGGCCATTCAGGACGTGCTGGCCAAGGAGGTCAAGCGGCGGCGCGAGGCGGCCGAGCTGTACCGCAAGGCCAACCGCGAGGATCTGGCGGCGGCCGAGGAGGCCGAGGCGGCGATCCTCGGGGAGTACCTGCCGCGCCAGCTCACCGCCGAGGAGCTGCGCCCGCTCGTCGCCGCGGCGATCGCCGAGCTCGGCGGCGCCGGCCCGGCGGATATGGGCAAGGTGATGCCGGCGCTCATGCAGCGCTTCAAAGGCCAGGCGGACGGCCGGGTGATCAGCCAGGTTGCGCGCGAGGTGCTCACCCAGAAACAGTGAGAGTCGTGGACTGTGGCTCGCAGTCGTGACAGCGGCTGTGGCGGCCCGAGCGCATGACAGCCTAGAATCTCCGTTCTTGTAGGGCGAAGCTATGCGTCTTCGATGGAACTTCGGCCTGTGGCGCGGCCGGCGGGCGCCTCTCGCGGCGGCGCAGCCGCGGAGCAAACAGCGGCGGATGCTGCACCTGGCGCTCGCGGCGGTCGGGCTGGCGCTCGCGCTGTGGGCGATCATGGTCGTGCGCACACCCCCGCGCCCCGGGCTCGTCCCCGGCCAGCCCAGCCCGGTGAGCATCCGGGCGAACCGCACCGTCACCTACATCAGCGCCTGGCGCACCGAGCAGGAGCGCACGCGCGCCGAGAGCGACCCTGCGAACGTCGTCTACCGCCGCGAGCCGAACATTCCGATCGAGCAGCGCGCCCAGCTGTCCGACCTGCTGGCGACGATCACGCAGGTCCGGCAGGACCCGGCGCTGACGCCCGCCGAGCGGCGCGAGAAGCTGACGAGCCTGCCCAACAGCACGCTGGTCATCTCCGCCGAGCTGGCCGCGCAGATCGCCAGCCTGAGCGACGAGCGGTGGGAGGTCGTCCGCCGCCAGTCGCTCGAGCTGTACGACCGCGCGCTGAGCGAGAACAACTACGCCCTCAACGACCAGACGGTCAGCGAGCTGCGCACCTTCTCGATCCCCTACTGGGCCTCGCTCAACGCCGACCCGGCCGAGCGCGAGCTGATCGCGCTGTTCAGCGGCTCGTTCCTGCGCGCCAACCTCGTGCGCGACGACGCGGCGACGGCCGAGCGCAAGCAGGCCGCGCGCGACGCCGTCGAGCCGGTGCAGGTCACGATCCTCGAGGGCGAGAGCATCGTCCGGCAGGGAGATGTGGTGACGCCCGACATCCAGGAGAAGCTCGAGGCGCTCGACGAGCTGCGGACCGAGACGAACTGGCGCGCCGTCGGCGCCAAGGGGCTGCTCGCCGCCCTGCTGGCGCTGACGGTCATCGTCTACCTCGCGCGCTCGCGGCCCGAGATCGGCGCGAGCGCGCGCTCGACGTTTGTGGTCGTCGGGCTGATCGCGGCGACGGCGCTCGCCGCGCGCTTCATCATACCGCTCGGCAACACGTGGGCGATGGCCTTCCCGCTGGCGACGACGGCGCTGCTGCTCGCGGCGCTGTACGGCAGCGGGCTGGCGCTGGTGGCGGCGGCGCTGCTGAGCCTCTTCACCGCCTACCTCGCCGACCTACAGCTCGGGGGCGCGCTGGCCCAGCTGCTCGGCTGCGCCGCCGGCGTCTTCGTGGTCGGCCGCGGCGAGCGCTCGCTCACCTTCGTCGCCGCCGGCCTCGCGGTGATGCTCGTCAACGGGCTGACCCAGCTCGCCATCTACCTGAACGCCGCCGACGTCCTGAACACCACGCAGCTGGTGTCGATCGGCCTGTTCAGCGCCGTCAACGGCTCGCTCTCGGCGATCCTCGCGCTCGGCCTGTACAACCCGGTGGCGCACCTGGCCGGGATCGTGACCCCCATCCGCCTGATGGAGCTCGCCCACCCGGCCCAGCCGCTGCTGCGCAAGCTGATCCGCGAGGCGCCCGGCACCTACTACCACAGCATCGCGGTCGGCAACCTGGCCGAGAGCGCCGCCGAGGCGATCGGCGCCGACGCGCTGCTGCTGCGCGTCGCCTCGTACTACCACGATATCGGCAAGACGGTCCGGCCGTACTTCTTCACGGATAACCAGAGCGACCGCGAGAACGTCCACGACGACCTGGACCCGCACACGAGCGCCGGGATCATCGCCGACCACGTGCGCGAGGGGGTGAAGCTCGCGCGCGCCGCCGGGCTGCCGCCGCAGATCGTGGACTTCATCCCCACCCACCACGGCACCAGCGTGATCCGCCACTTCTACCAGCGGGCGCTGCAGCAGGAGGACACGGTCGACCTCGAGGACTACAGCTACCCGGGGCCGCGGCCGCGCACCCGCGAGCAGGCGATCATGATGCTGGCCGACTCGGTCGAGGCGACGGTGCGCTCCAAGGTGCAGAACGGCAAGGTGATCTCGTCGCGCGAGGAGCGCGGCAACGCCCCGAACGGCGCCCAGACGATCGAGGAGCTGGTGACGGCGATCATCGACGAGCGCGTGCGCAGCGGGCAGCTTGACGAGTGCCCGCTCACGATCAAAGATCTCGCCGCCATCCGCCAGGCGTTCATCACCACCCTGCAGGGGATCTACCACCCGCGCGTCGACTACACGCCGCAGGACCGCAAGGTGACGGGGTGATACGGCCACAGGCCCCGCTGAGCGGGGCGCCGCCCAGACCGTGAGCATCGCAATGGATATCGAGGTCCAGATCGAC
>ERZ777003.137-NODE-137-length-147535-cov-18.141002_pt1 | contig 147535 bp, 115 predicted proteins | sample MGYA00374956_ERZ777003 | MGnify/ENA primary metagenome ERZ777003 (study PRJEB29302, sample SAMN06268252) | bioreactor metagenome | isolation source: Joint BioEnergy Institute, California, USA | place: USA:Joint BioEnergy Institute, California, USA | collected... | reverse complement strand
AGCGAAGTCGTAACGGTTTTTCTCATTTCATGCAATTTGAAGACGCGTTCTTAGTGCGTGTCGTTGGCGGCGACCGGCAGGTGGCCGTACAGCGTTTCGCCGCCCCGCAGGATGTAGAACTTCAGCGGCGAGAAGCTGTAGAAGTCGGGCCGGTTGAGGATGTAGGCCACGTTCTCGTGGCTGATCGTTTCCCAAACGTGCATGCCGAGCAACACGTCACCGCGGCGGATGCCTTGCCGGGCGGCAGGGCTGCCGGGCCGCACTTCCGTGACTTGCAGGCCGCCGCGATAACGGGTCGTCAGGCGGCGGAAACGTTCGGCATCGATCGGCTCCAGCCGCAGGCCGAGCCGCGTCCAGGTCAAGTCGTCGACCAGAGCCACGGGCTGCATGGCTTCTTGCAGCGGCAAACGCACCCGCTCGGTCGTACCGTTGGCGCGGGCAATGGTCAGCGACAGTTCGTCGCCAGGCTGCCGCTCCAGCAACACGCAGCCAAAGTCGAGTGCCCGTTCGACCCGGCGGCCGTTCACGTCGACGATGCGATCGCCGGACCGCAGTTGCTCCGCCACGGGGCTGTTGGGGGCCACTTGCTTGATGATCGGGCCACCTTCGGTGTCGTTGATCGTCAGGCCATGGAACACGTCGCGGCTCACGTGGTCCTGGATCAGGCGGGCGGCGACCTCCATGGCCTTGTCGACCGGGATGGCAAAGCCAATCCCCTGGGCGCCGGCGCGGACGGCCACGGTGACGCCGATCAGTTCGCCGTCGATATTGAGCAGCGGACCGCCGGAGTTACCTGGGTTGATGCTGGCGTCGGTCTGGATCAGATCCTTGTACACCTGCGAGTCGGTAATCTGCACGTCGCGGTGCAACGCGCTGATCACGCCGCGGGTGATGGTTTGTTCGTAACCGTACGGGTTGCCCATCGCGATGACGGGCTCACCCAGCATCAGATCGCGCGAAGTGCCTACGCGGATGGTGGCGAGCTTGGTTTCCGGCTCGATTTTGATGATCGCCAGGTCATCTTGCGAATCCTCGGCGATCCGCTTGGCCGTATAGACGCGACCGTTGTGCAGGGTCACCTGGATGCGCTCGACGCCTTCAACAACGTGGGCGTTGGTGAGGATATAGCCGCGTTCGTCAATGATCAGCCCGGTGCCCATACCGTTGACGCGGCGGGCGGTCTCAGGCAGGTCGTAGCCGGACGATTGGACGATGGTTTTCTCGCCGCGGATGTAAACGACGGCGGGGGCGGCCTGTTGGACGGCTTTAACAATCGCCGTGCGTCTCAGTTCCGAGGCCTCGGCCGAGTGGCCGCCCAGCCACCACACGCCCGCCAGGGCGAAAGCCGCCAGCGCGAGCCCGACCCGTCTGCGCCGCAAACGGCCCAGGCCGTTGCCGCGCAGGGCATGATGGCTGCATTGCGGACGACGGCGGCGCAGGCTCGTGTGTGTGGTTCGTCGCATAGGGCCGGAGGGTGTGGCGCGGGATGTTGCCAGGAGTGCTAGCTGCGGCGGGAAGGTACGCTGTAGCACACACCTGGATTGATCGGCGTCACCCCTTCAACCCATTAGACACCGACACGCTGGCATCAAACCTCGCCTAGCTTGTCAGCGACCCTGCCAAGACAGGCAAAACGTATCGGTTACGCGAGCATTGCCGCTGGCACAGCACGCGCTATCGGTTGAGGTGATCGATGGCTGCTTCCAGCGGCGCAGGCACTCCCAGGCCCCGCGAGCTGCCAGCAACCCAGTCGCGGAACGAGGACCGCAAGGCACACCAAAGTTTAGGATGGGTGAAGCAATCGGGGAGCGCCTCGGCGCTTGCCCGCTCGACCGCCTGCCGTACCTGGTTACGGAGCTCGAACGGGATGGACTGCTGCCGCAACCCGGTGTCAACCGCGTCGGCGATCCGTTGCCGCTGCAACGGGCCGCACTCCTGAGACAACGCGGCAAAGACGTTGGCCATGTCGGCAGGCACCAGCGCCAAGTTCGTCATCGGGGAACCTTTCCAGGCAAGAGTTAGCGGTTTCGCAACAAGCCGCTGCGGTACCGGTGAGTCCTATGCACCGCAATCGGGGAGAACACGCCGTTAAGTTCAGTTTAGGTTACAAAAATAGAATACGCCGCGCGACAACTACAAGTCGTCTCAGCTTGCCTGCGTTTGACGCTGGTCAGGAAGCAGTGACCGAGAGATGGCTCGGGCCGCCCTGCCCTGCACCGTGTCACGGTACAAGCTGATACTTGCCGTTGGCGAATTGCTTGTGACAGGCATTGCACTGGTTGAGGAGATTACGCCACGCCGACGCAGCGCTCGACGAGTCCGCAGCCCGGGCAGCCTGGTAGAACGCCTGGCCAGCGGTCCGGGTGGCCACGGCGTGGGCCTTCCAGTCGGCCCCGCCTTCTTCCGGTGCCCGGAACAGCAGCAGGTTGGAGGCTTCGGCCAGGCTCAAGGCATCGCCCTTGATCGCCTTCCACACTGCCCGGTCCTTTTCGTCTTTGGCCATTTCGGCCTTGAGCCGTTTGTAACCCGGCTCGAACACGTACTCCATGAACTCGTGCATGCTCGGTTCAACCGGCTGCACACCTGCCTGGGCCTCGCTGGTTGGTTCGGCTGCGACCGACGTCGTCGCTGCGGGCTGCAAGGCGGCCAACAGCGCTGCCGCGCTGATAGCCACGCACGAAATCAACCATGACCATGGGCGGGCATAGAACATACGTATCTTCTCCAGAATCGGTTCAATGGGCTGGTTGTTGGTTCTGCGGGCAAGCGTCGTTGCCGCGGGGCCAAATGCCTTCGGACGACGATCACGCCCAGCGATGCCTGGGTTCCTCGCGGCGCGGCCCTTGCAAACATAGGTCAGGGGCGAAGGTTACCTGCGAGGCAGCAATCGTAATGCGAACATCGTAACCGCCGCCCAGGACCATTGCACCCCCCAGCGGTCGGCACGGCGCATGAAAAATCCCCCCGCGGCGTAGGCACCGCGGAGGGATAATGCGTTTCAGGGAGAGGCGTCATTCGGCAGCGCCGTTACGACCGCTACTCCTTGTAATTCCACTCGCGGATGTCGACGAAGTGGCCGGCCACCGCCGCGGCCGCCGCCATGGCTGGCGATACCAGGTGGGTGCGGCCGCCTTTGCCTTGGCGGCCTTCAAAGTTGCGGTTGCTGGTGCTGGCGCAGCGCTGGCCGGGTGAAAGCGTATCGGGGTTCATGCCCAGGCACATGCTGCAGCCGGCTTCACGCCACTCGAAGCCCGCCTCGCGGAAGATGCGGTCGAGGCCTTCGGCTTCTGCCTGCTGCTTCACCAGGCCGCTGCCAGGCACCACCATCGCGTGCACGCCGTCGTGGACCCGGTGACCGCGGACCACCTTGGCGGCCGCCCGCAAGTCTTCAATCCGGCTGTTGGTGCAGGAGCCGATGAACACGCGGTCGATGCGGACATCGGTAATCGGCGTGCCGCCCGTCAGGCCCATGTACTCCAGCGCCCGGGCAGCGCTGCGCTGATCGTCCGGATTGGCGAAGTCGCTGGGGTGCGGAATCTTGCCGGTGACGGGAGCCACCTGGGCCGGGTTGGTGCCCCAGGTCACTTGCGGCTCGACGTCCAGGGCCCGGAAGACCTCGGTGCGATCGTACTTGGCGCCCGGATCGCTGGGCAGTTGCTGCCAACGCTTGACGGCCGATTCGAAATCGGCCGGGGCGAACTCGCGGCCGCGGAGATAGTTGTAGGTAATTTCGTCCGGGGCGATCATGCCGGCCCGGGCGCCCGCCTCGATCGACATGTTGCAGACGGTCATCCGCTCTTCCATGCTCAGGTTGCGGATGGCCTCGCCGGTGTACTCGATGCAGTAGCCGGTGCCGCCGTCGGTGCCGATCTGGCCGATCAGGTACAGGATCAGGTCCTTGGCCGTGACGCCGTGCGGCAGCTTGCCTTCGACCCGCAGTTCAAAAGTCTTGGGCTTGAACTGCGGCAGCGTCTGCGTGGCCAGCACGTGTTCGACTTCGCTGGTGCCGATGCCAAACGCCAGGGCGCCAAACGCGCCGTGCGTGGCGGTGTGGCTGTCGCCGCACACGATGGTCATGCCCGGCTGCGTGAGCCCCTGCTCCGGACCGATCACGTGCACGATGCCCTGCCGGGGATCGTTCAGGTCGTACATCCGCACGCCGAACTCTTTGCAGTTGGCCCGCAGCGTGTCGACCTGCTTGCGCGAGATCTCGTCGGCGATCGGCAGGTTGCGATCGGTGGTCGGCACGTTGTGGTCGGGGGTGGCGACGGTGAGCTCAGGACGCCGCACCTTCCGGCCCGCCAGCCGCAAGCCCTCGAACGCCTGAGGGCTGGTCACCTCGTGAACCAGATGCAGGTCGATATACAGCAACGTCTGCTTGCCCGGCTCGGCGTGGACTACATGGGAGTCCCAAATCTTTTCGAACATTGTCCGCGGGCTCGACATCACCATGCTGGCACTCACTTCTGGCTGACGGCTTTCATAACCACAACATCAACAAACCCCAGGGGGCGATTCACCCGGCAGCGGGGGGCCGTCCATTGGGGCCCTGGTCGCCGGGGTACGCCACACGCCGGGACTCCCCCCACCGGAGCTGCAAGCCGGTGGCGGGTAAACTGTGAATTATAGGAAGCTGCCCTGCGCCTGCGAAGGGGCTTGCCCCGCCGCATCTTCACAGCGGGCAGATTCCTGCTAAATTGAATATTCCCAAGCAACAGCGTTTGCCGGTCGCACCTGCGCTGGCGGCCCTTGCCGACCACTTCGTTTCAGCACGTTCGCAATTCGGTTGTTCGGTTCGAGTGCCCGCCTGGTCCGGGCCTGTGGTTCGATTGTCTCCGTGGTCGCACCCGCTTAAGCACTCTGTAGGAAGACTCCACCGGAAGAAACCATGGCCACTGACAGCATCCCTGTGACGACCCCCACTTCTGGCGCCGACGGTGCCAAGGAAGTCGATCAGTACTTCAAGGCGCTGGTCAAGCTGGAAGGCAGCGACCTTCACATGAAGGTGGGGCACCCGCCCTACGTGCGCGTGAAGGGCCAGTTGCGGCCGCTGAAGACGCCGCCCATCGGCCCGGAGAAGATGCACGAAATGCTGTGGAACATGATGAGCGAGCGGCATAAGCGCATCTTCGAGGACGAAGGCGGTGCCGACTTCGCCTACACCGTCTACGTGGATGGCGTCCGCTGGCGGTTCCGTGTCAACCTGCTCCAGCAGATGGGCCACATGGGGCTGGTTGCCCGCCGCGTGAACAACTTCATCCCCAACTTCGAAGGGCTGAACCTGCCCCCGGTGATGCAGAAGCTCTGCCAGTTCGACCAGGGCTTGATCCTGCTGGCGGGCGTGACGGGCTCGGGCAAGAGTACCACGATTGCCTCGATGCTCAACTGGATCAACCACAACTACCGCAAGCACATCCTCACGCTCGAAGACCCGATCGAGTTCATGTTCACCGAGGATAAGTGCTTGATCAACCAGCGCGAGATCGGCGTCGACGTCAAGGACTTCAAGATCGGCATGAAGCATGCCGTGCGTGAAGACCCCGACGTCATGCTGGTGGGCGAAATGCGTGACGAGGAAACGTTCATGACGGCCATTCACGCGGCCGAAACGGGCCACTTGGTCTACGGAACGATCCACGCCGCCAGCGCCCCCTCCACCATCGGCCGTATTCTCGACTTGTTCCCGCAGTCGATGCACCCGGCCCTGCGAAGCGCCATCGCCTTCAACATGAAGGGCATCGTCGCCCAGAAGCTGCTGCCCTCGATCAAGCCGGGCGTGAGCCGCGTGCCGACCGTGGAAGTGATGCTGTTCAACAGCACGGTCCGCAAGCTGATCCTGGAAGAAAAGGACGACAAGCTGGCCGACGCCATCCGCATGTGCGCCGCCGAAGGCATGCAGGACTTCACGATGAGCCTCAAGGACCTGGTCGAGAAGGAACTGATCGACCGCGAAACGGCCTTCGAGGTGGCGCCCAACGTCGACGCCCTCAAGATGGCCCTCAAGGGCATCAACGTGTCGGCCCCGGGTATTTTGTAACCGGTGGCTGTGTAGCCTGTGGGGGACCTGCTTGCAGCACCACGTAGCCTTGAGGCTTGCAGGACGGTTGCTCGCAACCACCACTTGACTCCAGAAACGAAAGAAGCCGACGGAACGCTGAATAGTGCTCCGTCGGCTTCTTGATTTATCCTGATGTAGGCTGAATGAACACTACGATCGACAGTGTTCAATAGATCTACCGGAACACCCTGCAGTTCAAATACGCGAAGTACAAAGGACACATCTTCGTTAGTCCTCGAGCAAAGTAGGGCTGGTGCTTGCAACCACCATCTGAACTACATGGCGCTGCACGAAGTACGGCGGACATCAAAAACAATAGGCGGGTGCAAGCACCCGCCCTGCCCGATCAATCGACAAGTTGTTCGAGAGATAAAACCTCTTTGACGTTCACTTGGCCAGCCGCGTCATTTCAAACAGATGCGTGGCCTGCGGTCCCAGGAAGCCTTCAAACCGCATTTCCTGGCCGGTTTCGGGATCGCGGACCGTGCCGCGTTCAGCCAGTTCAAAATAGGCATAAGTCCAGGGCATCTTGGCCTCGCGGCCGTTGTCGCGCACATCGACCTCGATCACGGCTGCCGCCGTGGCGGTCTGCCGTAGCTTGCTGCCGGGCTGGCCTTCGATCTCATCTTTCATCGGGATGCCTGCCGCCTTGAGCGCGGCCACGGTTTTCTCGATGTCGGCCAGGCTATCGACGCCGTGGCTGTTAATTAGCGACGTGAAGTGGTTCACATTGTAACCGTGCACCAGCACCCAGGCGGCGTACTGGCTGGTCTGATTGACCAGTTCCACGTCGCGTTTCTCGGGTGGAGTCCAGGGAAGCTGTTCGATCCAGTTCTGGGCCTGGTCCAAGAGGGCCTCGTACTGAGCGGGGCTGGGCTCCTGCTGGGCCAAACCGGCCAACGCCGCCAGGAACGCACTATCTAGGGGATCGCGATGCCTGCTGACCACGTTATCGATGGTCGCCCGAACTTCCTCAGGCAGTTCCCAGGTACGCAGCTCGGAAACAAAGAGCTTGGGAAACTGCGGGTGCGGGTGCTGAAAGTGGATGGCCGACAGGTACTTGTCGGGAAAGTCGTAGCAACCGGCCGCCCGGTAGCCCAGGGCTTCAAACAATCGCGAGACGCTGCTGATGCCTACGGCCGGCCGCTGGCAGGCGAACGTGCGAAACGCGATGTGGTCGTTCACAAAGGTACCGCCGTGCTGGGCGACCACACGCTCGTAGCTGGCAACGTGGATGACGCGGCCGCGGTATCGCTGCCACAGGCGGTCGAACAGGTCCAAGGCAAATCGCTGCTGCGCGTTCTGGCCTGCGATGGCGGCATGCGGCGCGGAAATGGACGAAGTTTCAGACGTCATGGCGGCGACCTCCCCTGGAGCGGCGTTGTGGTGTGTGGTTCTGAAAAATTGCGACCGGCAATAGCTGCGCTGCGTGTAGGGTACCAATGCGCCGGCTACTAGCAAGTTGGTCGCACCACGCATCGGATGTCGGCAGCGCACGGTGCCAATCTGTCCGGCGTGGTCGTTTTCGCTACTTGCATTTTATCTAGCCGGTGGCGCGGGGGCCTTGCCCTACTCCCGGCATGGTTGCCCCGTACAATTCCCATAAAGCTTCGTTGCTGCGGCCGGGCCATAAACCGGCTCGGCAACCGAGGACACCAGGTCGGGCGCTGTGGATTCGCGCACTGCTGGCCGATTGTCGGCCGGTTGCGGCATGTCCCAAACCAGGCTGGGTTAATGGCGGCCCCGGGGTGTCGTTATTTCACGTCGTTACTGCGTCAAGGAGGCCACGATGGCAGACTGGAGCGAGTCGCTCTCTGCGCTCAACGCGCCGGAGATTCATCCCCCGTTGCCTGGTCCCAAGGCGAAGCAACTGATCGAACGCGACAACCGGTATACGTCGCCTTCGTACACGCGGATGTACCCGCTGGCTGTCGCCCGAGGGGCCGGCGCCGTGCTCGAAGATCTGGACGGCAACCGCTTTCTGGACTTCACGGCGGGAATTGCCGTCTGCACCACCGGGCATGTGCATCCGCGCGTGGTGGCCGCCATCGAACAGCAGGCGCGCAACCTGATCCACATGTCGGGCACCGACTTCTACTATGGTCCCCAGGCCGACTTGGCGGAGCGCCTGGCCAAGCTCGCGCCCGGCGGGCGTGAGCGGCGGGTGTTGTTCACCAACTCCGGGGCCGAAGCGGTCGAGGCCGCCCTCAAGCTGGCCCGGTATCACACCGGTCGCAGCAAGCTGATCGCGTTTCACGGCAGCTTCCACGGCCGCACGATGGGCGCACTATCGCTGACGGCCAGCAAGCAGGTGCAGCGCAAGGGATTTGGGCCGTTGCTGGGCGAGGTGTACCACGTCGGTTATGCCAACCCTTACCGGCCGCAGTACGATCCGGTGTTTGGCGACGTCGGCGAAGCCCCGGCCCGCTTCCTGGAAGAAGTGTTGTTCAAGCAGTTTGTGCCGCCCGATGAAGTGGCCGCCATCGTGGTCGAGCCGATCCAGGGCGAGGGCGGCTACATTGTGCCGCCGCCGAACTTCCACCGCGAACTGAAGGATCTTGCCCAACGTCACGGCATCCTCTACGTGGCCGATGAAGTGCAGACCGGCATGGGCCGCACGGGCAAAATGTTCGCCATGGAGCACTGGGACGTCGTGCCCGACATCATCTGCGTGGCCAAGGGCATCGCCTCGGGCATGCCGCTGGGGGCGATTATCGCCGATGCGGAGATCATGAGCTGGCCGCCGGGCGCACACGCCAGCACGTTTGGCGGCAATCCGCTTTCGTGCGTGGCAGCCCTGGAAACCATCGCCCTGCTTGAGGAGGGGCTTTTGGAGAATGCTGCCCGGGTGGGCGAGTTTCTGCTGGAGCGGCTGGGACCACTGGCCGACACACATCCGCAAGTGGGCGACGTTCGCGGCCGCGGCCTGATGCTGGCCCTGGAACTGGTCGAGGACCGCCACACCAAGAAGCCGGCGGTCGCCATGCGCGATCGGCTCATTCAGTGCTGTTTCCAGCGGGGACTGCTGCTGTTGCCGTGCGGTCAGAGCAGTATCCGACTTTGCCCGCCGCTGGTCGTGCGTGAGGAGCAGGCCAAAACGGCCGTCGACATCCTGAGCCAGGCCCTTTACGACTGCGAGTGAGCTGCCGCGGCTGCCCTCGGCTGGTTGGGCTGCCAGGCGGACTTCGGCTCGGCTTGGCCTTTTGTGCCGCAACGTTCTCAATCTTCGCGTGTTTTGAACGAAATGCCCAGGGAGTCTGGCTTCCGCCAGGGCGATGCAAGCCGTGCGGAGTGAGGCTGCCTCGGGGCAGAAATACGCGGAATTTCCGTTCAATAGTGCCGAACTCACGGCTGGGAACCTGCGTAGCATTGGCGAACAAGTTGGGCTTGCAATCCCCGGCAATAGGTACAGAATTTGCCGACACTCGACCTGTTGCCCGGTGGACTGCCAGATTGGCCGCCCCGTGCGGCTCCCGGAGCAACACTCTTAGGCGGGCAGATCAGGGGATGGCCACGCCCTGGGGCCCTGGAAGTGCAAGCGGCATTGGCAGCCTCGCGGCTGCGCGGTACGCCGAACGTGGTTGGTGGCCTGGTTCGTTTGGAGCACGAAGCCTCCTACGGGAAAGACGATGGTCTATTTCGATCCTTGGTATTTTGTTGCAATCGCCCCCGCACTGCTGTTGGCAATGTGGGCTCAGATACGCGTGAAATCGGCTTATGCGGCGGCTTCGCAGGAGCCGGCCGGCCAGAGCGGCGCTCAGGCCGCGCGCCAGATTCTCGATGCCGCTCATTTGTACGACGTGGCCATCGAACAGACACCAGGCCACCTGTCCGACCACTACGATCCCCAGCAGAAAGTGCTGCGGCTCAGCCCCGAGGTGTACAACGGCCGGTCGATGGCGGCGGTCGGGATTGCCGCGCACGAAGCCGGGCACGCTATTCAGGACGCAGAGCGGTACGCGCCGCTGGTGATCCGGAATGCGGCCGTGCCGGCGGCAAATTTCGGCAGCGGGCTGGGCATCATGATGATCATCTTTGGCGCGCTGATGCAGCTTCAGCCGCTGATTTGGGTGGGCATCGTCGCCTTCGCCGCGGTGGTTTTCTTCCAACTGGTGAACCTGCCGGTGGAGTTCGATGCCAGCAATCGGGCCAAGAAGCTGCTGGTGGGCTACGGCATCGTCAACCAATATGAGATGGAGCCGGTAAACCGCGTGCTTAACGCGGCCGCCTGGACTTACGTGGCTGCCACGTTGCAGGCGGTGATGATCCTGCTGTACTACATCCTCCGGTTCGGCAACAGCAACCGCGACTGACGCGGCGTAATCGCTACCGCTGCTACAAATCGCGAAGATCCTTACGGCCCTCCGTCGCCTAGTTTAGGCGGCGGAGGGTTTCTTGTTGGCGACGCAGGCCGAATCGACCCAGAAAAGTAGGCCCCGAGCGCCTTCGGTTGCGTTCAATCGATGTTGCCGCCTGGCGCGGCTCTGCCGAACGCGCAGGCACTCTCGAAGTGCAGCGCGACCGCCATATCCTTGCGCGGCGGGCATTTTCTCCCCCACGCGCGTGGTCGCAGGCTATGGTTACAAGACCGGAGCCGTTACGCCTTACCACAGACGGAAACTTTCGCAGAACGGTACTCTTTGCCCTATCGAGCAAAAACCTACCGTTTACCTGACCGGTAAATTTTAACATGGCCCCTGGTCGATCTCCCTAGTCGCCGGGCAACTGCAACGTGAACCTGCCGAATAGGGCAGCCGGCGTTTCAGTGCAGTTTGCGATATCCTCGGCTGCCGGGGACGGGCTGGGCCCCCCTGGCAACTGGCAACATCTTCACCACCCGGTCTGGCACGCAGACCGCAAGCCACGAAGGGGAGAACCGCTCCGTGACGAAGAGCAAGGTGTCGAACGAATCGATCACGGTCGATCGTCGAGGAGCGAAGGACCGCCGCAAAGGAACTGATCGCCGGAAGAAGGATGAGCCGGTCGCCGTCGAACGCCGCCAAGGCGAACGCCGCAAGGTGCAACGCCGCCGCCAGATCGACCCCACAACCTGCGAACGCGATTACACCAACGACGAAATCGAGTTCATGAACGCGCTGGACGCCTACAAGCGTCGCAGCGGGCGGATGTTTCCCACCTGCAGCGAAATCCTTGAAGTGATTCGCGAGTTGGGATACCGCAAGATGGAACCGGCGCCGGCCGACGAGCAGCCGCAGGCCGACGCCCAGCCCGCGACCGGCGAAGCAGCCGCCCCGGTTACGGCCTAGCCGACCTAGCATGGTGGTCGCTCCCAGCGGCAGCTACGAGCCTATCGCCACCCTGGGGGGCGTCATGCTTGCCCGATGAGCACAACACGAGCCGCCAGGGCCTCCCGCACCAGTTTCGGGGGCTGGCGGCTTTGTTCACATTTACGCTTAGCAATTTAGCCAAGTGGGCGGCACGGCTGGCCGATCGCTTAGGCAGGAGGGCGTCGCCGCAGGCCACTCCCCATTTGGCTGAGTTGACCCTCGGCACAACGGCCCCCTACATTACCAGTTTTTCCGGTCTCAGGGGACCTCCGGACACGACACATGGCAGACGTGGTGGTATCGCCGGTCAGGACCGGCCGCGATCGCAAGGACTTCTTCAACTTGCCCTGGGATTTGTACCGGGACGATCCCAATTGGATCCCCCCGCTACAGCGCAACCAGAAGCAACTGTTGGGGTGGAAGTACCACCCGTTCCAAAAGATCGCGGAGATCGAGACATTTGTCGCCCGGCGGGGAAAGACCGTGGTCGGCCGCGTGGCCGCGATCCTGAACCGCGAGCATAATCGCGTGCACAAGGAGAACCGCGGTTTCTTCGGGTTCTTCGAGTGCCGCGACGATCAAGAGGCGGCCAATGCCCTGTTCGATGCCGCCCGGGCCTGGCTGGCCGAGCGCAATGTCCACGACATTCGCGGTCCGGCGAACCCTTCAATGAACTACGAGTGCGGCCTGCTGATCGAGGGATTCGACAGCGCGCCCACCTTCATGATGACCTACAACCCGCCGTACTACGCGAACCTGATCGAGGGGTACGGCTTCCGCAAGACGCATGACCTGCTGGCCTACATGGGCGAGCTTTCCCAGTTGCCGGAGGTGCAGGCCCGGTTTGAGCCGCTGTTCCAGCAGGTGGTCGAACGTACCGGCGTGACGCTCCGCGAGATGGACAAGTCGCGTTTCATGGAAGAAGTGGAGCTCTTCCTGGAGACGTACAACCGGGCGTGCGTCCACATGTGGGGCTTTGTGCCCTTTACGGCCGACGAGCTCAAGTTCACCGCCAAGAACCTCCAGCACCTGGTGCTGCCCGAGATGGCCCTGGCCGCCGAGGTGGAAGGCAAGACCGTGGGCTGCGTGCTGGGGCTGCCGGACTTCAACCCGGTGATCAAGCAGATCAACGGGCGGCTGTTCCCGTTTGGCGTGTTCAAACTGCTGAAAGCCCGGCGGCGGCTGCGCCGGATCCGCATCATCAGCATCGACGTGGTGCCCGAGTTCCAGCGCTGGGGCATCGGGCTGGTGCTGATGGGCGGCCTGATCCCGCGCGGCTTGAAGCTGGGCCTGCAGGAAGCCGAGTTCTCCTGGATCTCGGAAACCAATGACCTCGCGCGGCTGGGCCTGGAGAAAGGCGGCGCCAAGCTCGTGAAGCGGTACCGCCTGTACGACTATCCGCCGCCCAATCCGCCGGTGGAATAGTCTTCGCCCGGGGCTCCCTGCCCCGCGCCCTGGCTTACGACGCTGAAACCGGAATCCACACCAAGCGGACCGAATCCACCTGGATGTCCGACTTGCGGGGACGAATGGCGACCGTTTCCAGCTTGAGACGGTCCGGGTGGTATTCCTGCGCGATCTTGGCCAGCTCTTGCTCAAGCTTGCTGTTCAGCTCGGCATATTCCTGCTGTAGCCGGGCCAGTGCCGCCTCGGCCTGGGCGACGTCGGCGTGCTGTTGCTGCGCCTTACTGACCGACCGAGCCGTGTGCGAAACCTTGCTCACGTTCGTGCGGCTGAACAACTTGCGGCCGAACAGACTGCCCAGGATCGATTCGCCCAGCGAAACCGTGGTTGCCAGCGAAGCCTCGCGCAGCTCGCTTTTCTCCCGGGCGACGCGTGCCTCGGCCGTGTGAATCTTACGCTGTAGCGCGTCCAGCTTGGTGGCGTAGCGGGTTTGGACTCGCTCCTTGGCCTGATCGCGGTACTCCCGCGCCGCCTGAGACGCCCGAGCGCGGAAGTCTCGCTCGCTCTCGCCGGGCTGCGAGGTCAGCTTCAAGTCGTTGGATCGCAGGACCGTCAACGTGCGACTCTGGTAGAGATAGTCCTTCAGCTTTGTTGCGAACGTGCTGTAGCCCTTGGCCCGCAGCGTTTCCGCCGGCGGTGATTCGAACGTTGCACCGGCGACCGGCTGGTCGGTTAACTGCACCTTGTCAGGTTCCAAGGCCCGGGCTTCGTCCCAGAGCGCATCGGGCAGCTCACTGCCGGGCAAGGGACGCAGCAGCGTCAATTCCTCCCAGTGGTCGATCTGGTTGGTGGCGTTGACGTAATGCACCCGGGCTTTGGCAAGAAGACCGGCACGGTACGCGGCCTTTCCGCCGGTTTGAGCCGCAGCGAGGAAACACTCACCTGCTTCCGGCGGCAGGATCGGCCGCACGCCCGAGGGCGTGCGGCCGAAAAGGCGGGCTGCGATGTAGCTGCAGGGGACGTTGCCTGTGGGGCGACGGTAACACTGCCCACGGTGTCTGGCCCCTTGCGGGTATCGGCAAACAGGTCGTCAGGCAACAGCACGTCGGTGGGCTCGGGGGCTTCGTTCGCGGCGGCAGCGCCGCTGGCCGGTGACGTCGGCGCGGCTGCCGCCGTCTGCGTGCCCAACTGTTTCAAACGTTGCTCGGTCAGTTCGCGAATCTGGTTCCGCGTAAGTGGGCCGCGCAGGTACGACAATGCCCAGCGTGTTTGGAAGATCACGGGCCGATCTTCGTGGACATTGTTCATCAGGAACACCCGCTGGCCGAGCGCTGCGAGCGTTTGCTCCATCTCTTGCCGGTTGAAGGCGGCGCCGGCCTGGGCCGACGCGCCCTCGAGCCCCTCGAGCACGCGAGCCTTGTCGCGTTCGGTCTGCAACCGACCGATGAACCAGGTGCCGGTATTGGAGAGGCCTTTGTAGTCGAGGTCCACCGGGTTCTGCGTGGCCAGCACCACGCCCAGCCCAAAAGCACGCGCCTGTTTGAGCAGCGTCAACATCGGCATCTTGGACGGCGGATTGGCAACCGGCGGGAAGTAGCCCTGGATTTCGTCCATGTACAGCAGGGCCCGCAGGCTCGACGTGCCGGCTTGGGTCCGCACCCAGGCGAGCACTTCGTTGAGCAGCAAGGTCACGAAGAACATCCGCTCGGCATCGGACAAGTGCGCGATTGAAATGATCGAGAGGCGCGGCTGACCGGTGCTGGTGTACAGCAGCCGCTGGATATCGAGCGGTTCTCCTGTCATCCACCCGGCGAACGTGGGCGAGGCCAGCAGGTTATTCAGCGACAGCGCCAGGGCCGCGCGATCCTTGGTCGGGAAGAATGTTTCCAGATCGACTACGCCCACGGTACTGATCGGCGGCGTCTGGACTTCGCGGATCAGGTCGGCGATCGACAGGCTGCGGCCCTGCTGCCAGGCGAGGGCCAGCAGGTTGGAGAGCAGGATGTGTTCCCGGCTGCGGACCGGATCAGGATTGATGCCAATCAGCCCCAGCAGGCCCGACACGGCCGAGGTGATGCGTTCGCGGAGCAGGTCGTTGTCATCGCGGATGGCGGGGGGCGGCGCGTCGAATGAACGCAGCGGCGTAAGCTGCAGCCCCGCACTGCTGCCGGGCGTGTAGATGGCAATGTCGGCCGATTCGCGGTAGCGCGCGATCCGGTCCGGCTGTTGTCCCCACTGGGCAAGTCCTGCCCGCCAGCGGCGTGCCGTCTCGGCCGCGTACTCTTCCGGTGTCTGGCCAGCGCGGGCTGCGGCGGACGGATCAATCCACGGCAAGAAATCCTCGGGCCTCAGTTCCGGGAAGGCGAGCAACAGGTTGCCCAAGTCGCCCTTGGGATCGATGGCGATGGCCGGCACGCCGTCGATGGCTGCTTCTTCCAGCAGGCTCAGGCAGAGGCCCGTCTTGCCGCTGCCGGTCATGCCCACGCAAACGGCGTGAGTGGTCAGGTCCTTGGAATCGTACAGCACCAAGTCGTCGCGCAGTTGCCGTGTCGCCAGGTCGAACTCGCGTCCCAGGTAGAACGCGCCCAGTTTTTCGAAGTCGAGCATGCCAAGAACTCCAGCCAGGGGACGACGTGCCAATTCAAGTGTAGACGCCCTGCGCGGGGGCGCATACGCGCGGAACGACGTGTTCTAACTGCATGCCCCCCGGATGATAACGTCGAAAGCGTTCTGGTGGTTTCGGGCAAATGAACTGATTACATTGGAAACCACGGTTGTGCCGGCCGCCTCGCCGAATCTCCCTACACGGTGGGGCTTGGCCGCTGCTGCCGTGATTGACCCGTCTCAAACGTGGCTTTCGGTTGGGCCGGTAAGCCGCTGAAAAGTCAGGAAGCTTTTGAAACCAAACCTATTGGAAGCCTACGCAATGCCGCAGGTTGCAAGTTGGACAAGTAGCCGTTGGGGCCGTTGGTTGCTCACATTGGGGCTGGGACTAGGGGTAACTGCGGCCACGGCCGATGCCCAGGATGCCGCGCCGCAGAAGATTTTCCGTCAGACGGTTGAAGTGCAACCTGCCCGAGTTCGCGAATCATCGGGCGACGCGCAGAAGCCTGCCGCCAGCAAACCAGCGCAGTTGGCTTTCCCCGCCGGCGGACCGACACCCCAGTGGATTTGGGGACCTGATGCCAATGCCAAGTACGTCCTGCGGCGCGAGTTTGAAGGCGGAGCCGTCCGGGCGGAGCTTCAGGCTTCGTGCGACAACGTGTTCACGCTGTACCTCAACGGCAAAAAGATTGCCGAAGGCTCCAATTGGGGCCAGCCCGTCCGCGTGAATCTTGATCGGCAGATCAAGCGGGGCGTCAACGTCCTGGAGGCCGAGGTGGCCAATCAGGGAGGCCCGGCGGGGTTTATCCTGCGGATGGCGATGGGCGGCCGCGACGGACAGTACGATCAATTCATCGTCAGCGACGACTCCTGGCAAGTTGCTGAGAAACGTGGCGCAGCCGGCGGCAAGCCGGTGAAAACGATCGCCAAGCTCGGCGCGTCGCCCTGGGGCGATGTGTTCGCCAAGGACACGCGCGCGGTCCTGCCCACGGTAAATCGCGATGAGTTCAACGTGCTGCCGGGCTTCAAGGTCGAGAAGCTCTTTACGGTGCCTAAGGAACAACTGGGTTCCTGGGTCGCCATTACCTTCGATAACAAGGGCCGGCTGATCGCCAGCGACCAGGGCAACCTGGGCCTGTGCCGCATCACCCCGCCGGCGCCGGGCAGCGGTGGCGAAACGATCGTCGAGAAACTCGACGTCAACATCAGCGCCGCCCAGGGCCTGCTGTATGCCTTCGATAGCTTGTATGTCTCTGTGAACGGTGGGCCGGGCAGCGGCTTGTACCGCGTCCGCGATACTGACGGCGATGACCAGTTCGACGAAGTGGTCAAGCTGCGCGCCATCCAAGGCGGCGGCGAACATGGTCCGCACGCTCTGCGGCTCTCGCCGGATGGCAAGTCGATCTATATCGTGTGCGGCAACCACACCGATCCTACGGAGTTCTCGTCCACGCGGCTGCCGGCCAACTGGGGCGAGGATCTGTTGCTGCCGCGGCAGTGGGATGCCCGCGGCCACGCTCGCGGCCGTTTGGCGCCCGGTGGCTGGATCGCCAAGGTTGATCCCGATGGCAAGAACTGGGAGCTGATCAGCGCCGGCTACCGGAACGCGTACTCGGTGGCCTTCAACGCCGACGGCGAGCTGTTCGCCTACGATTCCGACATGGAATGGGATATGGGCTCGCCCTGGTACCGGCCCACCCGCGTGATGCACGCCGTGAGCGGCAGCGAGTTCGGCTGGCGGTCGGGCACCGGCAAGTGGCCGTCGTACTACGTCGACAGCCTGCCGGCGATGGTGGACATCGGGCCCGGTTCGCCGGTGGGCGTGACCTTTGGCTACGGCGCCAAGTTCCCGGCGGCTTACCAGAAGGCCCTCTTCATCCTCGACTGGACGTTCGGCACGATCTACGCCCTGCACCTTCAGCCTGAGGGGGCCACGTACCGGGCGGTGAAGGAGGAGTTTGTTTCGCGCACGCCGCTGCCGCTGACCGACGTGGCCATTGGCCCCGATGGCGCGTTGTACTTCACGATTGGTGGGCGCGGCACGCAGTCTGAACTGTTCCGCGTCGTGTACGAAGGCAACGAATCGACCGCGCCGGTCGATGCCCACGATGCTGTGGGAGCCGAGCTGCGCAAGCTGCGGCACGCCCTGGAAGCCTATCACCAGAAGGTGGACGATCCGGCCAAGGCCATCGAACTGGCATGGCCGAACCTGTCGCACAACGACCGGTTCATTCGTTACGCCGCCCGCATAGCTCTGGAGCACCAACCGGTATCGTTGTGGGAATCCCGCGTGTTGGCCGAACAGAACCCCACGGCGCTGATTACAGCTGCGGTGGCTCTGGCCCGGCAAGGCAGCCCCGAGATGCAAGGCAAGCTGCTGGCCGCGCTCGACAAGCTCGACTTCGGCAAGCTGAGCGAAACGCAGCAGCTCGATCTGCTCCGGGCGTACTCGTTGATCTTCATCCGGTTGGGTGAGCCCGATGCGGCTACGGCGGCCCGTCTGGTGACCAAGCTGGACGCCTTCTATCCCTCCGACTCGGACTACGTGAATCGCGAGCTGTGCCAACTGTTAGTGTATCTCAAGAGCCCCACGGTGGTCAGCAAAACGCTGGAGCTGATGCGGCGGCCGCACGAGCCTAGCGACGCCGAGATCAGCGAGCTTCTGGCCCGTAACCCCGGCTATGGCGGCACCATCGCCCAAATGCTGGCCAACCAGCCCAACCAGCAGTTGATTCACTACGCGTTCTGCCTGCGGAACGTGCGGTACGGCTGGACGCTGGAGCAACGTCGCGAGTTCCTGCAACTGCTCGATAGCCAGCGGAGCAAGAGCGGCGGCGCCAGCTTCCAGGGCTTCATCGACAACATTCGCGCGGAAGCCTTGGCCAATGCCTCGGAGGCCGAACGCAAAGCCCTTGAGTCGCTAGTGCCGGTCACGGTGAAGAAGGAAGAACTGCCTGCCCCGATCGGGCCCGGCCGCGACTGGACGGTGAGCGATCTGCTGCGTCTGGCTGAGAACGGGTTGAAGGGCCGCAACTTCGAGGCTGGCCGCCGGGCTTACGCGGCCGCTCGGTGCGTGGTCTGCCACCGCTTTGGCGGTGACGGCGGCGCGACCGGCCCCGACCTGACCAACACGGCCGGCCGCTTCGGCATCAAGGACTTGGGCGAAGCGATCATCGAGCCCAGCAAGGTCATCTCCGACCAGTATCGGGCACACACCATCCTGACGGCTTCGGGCATGCAGGTCACCGGCCGGGTGGCGAGCGATGACGGCAAGAAGATCGTCGTGCTCACCAACCCCGAGGACATCACGCAGGTGGTGGAAATCGCCAAGGACGACATCGACGAGATGGTGCCGTCCAACGTGTCGCTGATGCCCAAGGATCTGCTCAAACCGCTGAACCAGGACGAAGTGCTGGATCTGTTGGCGTACCTGCTCTCGCGCGGTAATCCCAACGACCCGATGTTCAGCAAGTAGCAAGTTGCATGGGCGATGGCTGAAGCGTGCGACTTTAAGTATCGCCGGCCAAGTGCCTTAAAGAATCAAGCGGCCGGTATCGGCGTGGTTCCGATACCGGCCGCTTCTTTTCATTTCATGGGTGTGGGCGGTTGGTTACCCGGCTTGCGGACACCTGGCCGCTTGCCTGGTTGTTACATCACCGCCAAGGCTTCGGGCTGATGCTGCGAGATGCCCATCCGGCTTTCGGCCATCGAGGTATCGAGCCGCAGTTGCATCGAAACCCGCCACTTGCCTTGCGCGTCGGGCTCGACCAGCCAGTGCGGTTGTACGACGACCGACTGATGGACCAGCTCGAAGCCGCCTTCCGACTGGCTGACGGTTTCAATCGGGAACGTCCAGATGTGCGACGGCCGATTGATGCTCAGGCCGACGTCAATGCCCAGCCACTCGTCGACCAGGCTGAGGTCTTGCACGTCCTCCAGGTCGAGCATCCGGCCCAGTTGGCCCAGCCGCTCGCCGCCGGTGCGGAAGTAACGGTCGTCGGCGCCCGCGGGCAGGCCGGCGAAGTTGAACTCCACGCCGAAGTGCAGCGGCATCTGCGGCAGGTCTTCAAGCTGGTACACGATGTTCAGCACCGGGCTGCCGGCTTCCATCGTCACGGCCTTGGTAATCCGCAACGGATGGCCCCAGGCGTTGCCCTGCCGGGTCAGCTTGATCTGCACGCGGTCGGGGCTGCGGCGGATGGTGGCCTCGTAGCTGCCGGTGGCAAAGTCGCCACGCTCCATGGCTTCGTTACGGAGCAAGGCCTCCACCGCCACGTCGTTGTCCCAGAAGTGATCGACCAGGCTCTTGCGGAGTTGGTTATCGTAGTGGATCCGCTGGTCGAGCCCTTCCTGCTTGAACACCACGCGGTCGTGGATGCTCGCGCACTTGTCGTTGCCAGCCTGGTTGCCGGCCAGCACCTTGTCGTGGTAGGCCTCGGGACGCCGAGCCAGCGTCGACAGCACGTTCAGGCAGATCGTGCGGACATCCAGTTCGTACATCCGCCCGCCGCGGACCGGCGAGAAGAACGCAGCCAACTTGTCGTTGGACAGCATCACCTCGGGCCGGGCGTCGCTGTTGAAGTCGCCGTTGATCGCTTCGACAAACGCGCCGGTGCGGCCCTGGGCCTTGTGCAGCAGGTTCTCGGCCGCGATCAGGTGGTTGTAGATCGCATGACGCAGGTGCGGCAGGTAGATACCGCCGAAGGCGCCGTGCCAGTACGGGCAGTTGCACTGGCTGCGGTACAGCTCGGTGCGGGCGTAATCGAGCAACTGCCGCGCTTCCTGGGCCTGGGCGGCATCCTGCTCAGCGCCGTTCATGGTAGTGCCGTTATTGGCGCCGGCAAGCTGCTGCGAAGCGATGTGCAACTGGTTGCTGATCATCAGCATCCGGCTGTACATCTCGTCGGTTTCGGGGTACTTCACCTTGAAGTTCCGCCAGAAGCCGCCCTGCACGAACTGCGACAGCGCCGGCCAGCGGTCGTCGCCTTCCATCTCGTGCTTCAGACGCTCGTACTCGCGCAGCCGTTCCACCGGCAGCGCCCACTCGGTCATTTCGCGGTAGCTGCAATCCGGCAGGTACACCTTGCCCAGCGGAGCCACGCGATCGACGGCTTCGCTCAGCGTGGTGGTCTTGAGCCAGTCGGCGTTGGCCACCAGGGCGTCGAAGAACCGACGCAGCCAGCCGTCCTGGTACACGTGCTTCTGCGTGTCGGGCCAGGTGCCGAACTTTTCGCCGTCGTCGCCGAACACCATCACGGCGCCGGGGTGGCTCTGGGCCACGCTGCGCAGGTAGTCGATGGTTTCTTGCGGATCCGCAAACGGAATCAAGTACCGCAGCCGCTCGCTGCCGGGGAACACCGAGACGATGTTGCCGTTGTCCTCGGTGACGTAGTAGCCGTGCAACTGGTCGGGCGTCAGGCCGGCGTTGCGGAAGTGGAAGTCGTCGAGCACCGTGTACTTGATGCCGGCGGCCGCCAGATCGCTGACCAGGCTCTGTTCCCAAACACGCTCGGGGATCCACATGCCGCGGACGTCGGCGCCCAGCCGCTGTTGCAGCCACTGGGTGTAACGGGTGATCTGGCCCACGCGATCACGCGGCGGGATCATCGGCAGAATGGCTTCGTAGAATGCGCCGCCCACGATCTCGATCCGTCCGGCCGCCACCAGCGAAGCCAGCCGATCGACGTATTCAGGGTGATGGGCGTCGAGCCATTCCATCAGCGAACCGCTGACGTGCAACGAAATCGGCAGGCTGGGGTAGTCGTCCAGCACGTCGAGGAACGGGCGATAGCTCTCCTGGTAAGCCTGTTCACAAACGCCGTCGAAGTTGCCCACTGGCTGATGATTGTGCAGCGTCAGAACCAGACGAATCGTAGGGGACATCTTGCCGCTCACTGCTGGAGGTGGATGGCCGCGAGGGGTTCGCTCGCGGCACGTTGATTCAGAGGGTTGTCGAAAATGTAGGTTGCGAAATGTCACCGTGTGGAGCGAAGGCAACATTTCGGCAAAGTTTGTTGACGATCGGCAACGCTGCCGCCTGGGGATAATGGGATGGCGGCGTCGCAAATGATTGCTGTGGATAGACTTGCGGTGCTGGGCCGCCGCCCGCACAATCCGCAATCCTGCGCGATTCGGCGCATGCGGGTTGTAGTCCTAATATCGACGAAAGCGGTTGCGCGCGGTTAGGAAGTGCGCGCAAAGCCGTAACCGCTACCCTCGCTCGGCGCGCAGGCGTGCCCAGTGCGGGGGGAGCTAAAGCGCATGCACTAACCGGTCGCAGAGATCGCGATCACGTTCCAACCTCCATGTTTGGGGGGCAGAACAACCCAATCCATGGTTGCCCCAGCGAGTTCGGAGAAAACGAGCTTAGGTGGTCGGGCAAGCCATCATGCCGGCGCGCGGCTGCAAGCCCCGCGGTATATCGGCAACGGCTCAGGTGCAAACCCCCTGCCGCACGCGTGCCAGGGTACGCTGGTACAGCTCGATATACTGCCGCGCGCTGCGTTCCCACGACCAGTCTTGCAGCATGCCGGTGGTCATCAATTGCGACCATGTTTCAGGCTGCGCGTAGAACTCGCAGGCACGGCGGAGCGTGCGATTGAGAGCGCTGGCCGAGTATTCTTCAAAGCTGAAGCCATTGGCCGTGCCGGCTTGCAGCGTCAGCGGCGTAGCGTCGGTGATGGTGTCGGCGAGGCCGCCGGTAGCCCGCACGACCGGGACGGTGCCGTATTTCAGGCTATATAGCTGGGTCAGGCCGCAAGGCTCGTACAAGCTGGGCATGACGAACATGTCGGCCCCGGCCTCAATGCGGTGGGCCAGCGGCTCGGAAAAGCCCACGTGGACGAACAGCCGGTCGGGATGCTTGGCGGCCAGGCGGCGGAACTCCTGCTCGTAGTTCGGGCTGCCTGAGCCGAGGATCACCCATTGCAGCGGCGACGATTCCAGCCACTGCGGGATCACCGTCATCAGCAGGTCCAACCCCTTCTGATCGGCAAACCGGCCGACGAAACCGACTACGGGGATATCGGCTTGCACCGGCAGTCCTAGTTCTTGCTGCAGGGCTGCTTTGCAGACGGCTTTGCCCGCCAGGTTGTGGGCATCGTAATTGGCCGGCAGGTGTGGATCGGTGGCCGGGTTCCAGATCGAGTAATCGACGCCGTTGAGGATGCCGGTCAGCACGTCGCTGCGGTCGCGGAGCACGCCTTCCATACCGCAACCCTGCGGATGCGACTGAATCTCGGTGGCGTAGCGAGGGCTGACGGTGCTGAGCGAATCGGCGAATACCAAGCCTGTCTTCATCAGGTTCAGATGGCCGAAGAACTCCATCTGTTGCCAGTTGAAGTACTTCCAGTCCAGCCCGGTCAGCACCATGTCCCAGTGCCAAAAGTGGCCCTGGTAAGCCAGGTTGTGAATCGTGAACAGCGTGGCGATCTGCTCGTAGCCTGGAATCCAGCGATACTCGATCGCCTGGTAGGCCGGGATCAGCCCGGTTGCCCAATCGTTGCAGTGGAACAGATCGGTCTGCAGGTTGAGCAGGCGGTTGGCTTCCATCACCGCCCGGCAGAAGAAGACAAACCGCTCGCAGTTATCGATGTAATCTTCGCCGTTCTGCTGGTATAGGCCGGGCCGGTCGTAGTACTCGTCTTGGCGAACCAGGTAAACGGGGACGTTGGTGCCCGGCAGCTCGCTGCGGAGGTATTCGCCGCGCACGCGCTTGTTGCCAATCGGGATCTCGACGCGCACGCCGGTTGAACGGATCGGCTGGCCGCATTCGAAGGCCTGGCGGTAAGCCGGCAGGATGACAGAAACGTCGACCCCTTGCCGGGCCAGTTCGGCCGGCAAGGCGGCGCAAACGTCGCCCAGGCCGCCTGTTTTGGCAAACGGCACAACTTCGCTGCTGGCCAAGAGAATTTTCACGGTGAACCTCCTGTCTTGCCGGGCCGCCCGTTGACCAGGCACGAACGGAACCTGCCACGGCGGTGGGGGCAGGCAGCAGCGAAGGCTTGGCCCATACGTTAGCAAAAGGCGGGCCGTGGGAAAACACCGCCCAAGGTGGTGAAGCCCCTAACTGGCCCCTGGTGTCAAGTCCAGCACCAGTAATTGGTTACGCACCGAGCCAGATGCCCCTCGGATGCTGCCGTAATGGTTGGCGTCGCGGTCGCCGGCATCCGCCAGCAATCAATCTAAAGCTAGCCGCCGCTGTTATTTACATCGGTGATGCTAGCGAGGGCAACCTCGTTGGCCGCATGTGGCCCACGGTCCGACGGTTATAGCCCCCGCGCTTGGATGCGTAAGTGTAACACACGGATTCGCCCCAGCTCGCCGCGTTTGCGGCGACCGTTTCAAACGGCCACCGTGTGCGTATTGTGGCGAGTTGCGGTGTCTTTCCTATTTTAACGCTGGTCGCCCCACTGCCCTAGGAGGCCAATGGGGGTGTGGGTAGAATCGTCGCCCACCTGTAGCCACAGAGGCAGAGTTGCCCTCCCTGAGTCGGCTGATGCATTCCCCAGATCTCGCATTTTGCTGATTCTGCCAGTCTGCTGAGCGGGGCCGCGTGCGCCGCCCAGCCGAACGAAACGTCCGACCAGCCCTTGCATGTCGCTTGCGCCCCAAGGGGCAGGCGGCAGGTAGCACCAACGTCAAGGATGACCGCGATGCGTACCCCGACCCGACTCCGGCGTCGAACCCGTACTTGGCGCGATGCCGCCGAGCGCGACCGCGAGATCGGTTACACGCCCCGCCGCCGTTGGCGCGGCGGCCGCTGGCAACGGTTGATTCTGCTGGTCGGCGGGCTGGTATTGCTGGCTTGGGCTGCGCCCATGATCGCTGCCCATACGCCGCTGCGCAACATGATCTTGGGCTCGGTGTGCAGCGACCTCAACGGCACCGTGACCGCCGGCAGCGCATCTCTGGGCTGGTTCTCGCCGGTGGTGCTCTCCGACGTGGAAATTCGCGAGGTCGATGGCAGCCTCATCGCGGCCGCCAAGTCGGTCACATTGCAGAGCACGTTGCTCACGCTGCTCACGGCGGAAGACAACTACGGCCAGGTTGATGTTCAATCGCCGCAGCTACACATCAAGTGCGCGCAGCGCGACACCAACCTTGAAGCTCTGCTTGCCCGCTACCTGGACAGGCCGACCAACCTTCCGGTGCCCAACGCCACCATCAACGTGAGCGATGGGGCGATCATGATCGACGACCCGGTGACCCAGGCCCGGTGGCGCATCGACAATGTCAAAGGCAAGATCCGCTTGAATCCCGATGGTTTGCCGCCCTTGCAGATGGAAGCCTCGGGCAGCGTGATGCAGCCGGATCGAGCCACTCAGTTCGCGATTCATTTTGAAACCACGCTCGGCGATTCGGCGGCCACGCCGCCATTTGGCCAACTGACCGTCCATGCTGACAGCCTGCCGCTGCAACTGCTGCATCCGCTGATCCGCCGGTGGCGGCCAGGGCTGGAGGTGGCCGGTTGGCTCAGCGGCAGCAACACCTTCCACTGGGGCGAAGAAGCCGGTCTGCCTACCGCTGCTCTGACCGGTGAGATGCGGGCGACGCAGTTGGCGATCCGCGATCCGCTCCTGGGCCGCGATACGTTGCGGTTCGCGCAATTGCAGGTGCCCTGCCAGCTCTATCGTCAGGGCGACCGCATCATCGTGCAGGAGTTCAATGCCTTCAGCGAAGTAGGCGATCTGCAGTTTGGTGGGCGGATTGAGTTTCCCATCACCTTCGACTGGCAGGCCGTGTTGCAGGCGCTACGGTCACATGAGTACGACGTGATCGCCCGCATCAACCTGGCCCAGCTTGCCCGGGTGCTGCCCGATACGTTGCGCATCCGGCCCGGCACCCAGATCGAATCTGGCAACGTGCAGGCGAACCTGACGCACCGCCTGACCGAGAGCGGCATGACCTGGCACGCCAAGGTGGTGACGACCAACCTGACCGGTTTCAACGCCGGGCAGCGGATCGTGTGGGATCATCCGATCCGCATGGAGCTGGCCGCCCGCGAAACCTCCGCCGGCATTGCGGTCGATCTGCTGCACTGCGAATCGGACTTTCTCACGCTTGACGCCGAAGGCACGTTGCGCTCGTTCGCTGTGGCGGCCGAGCACGACCTGGACCGCCTGACGGCCGAGTTAAACCGGTTCGTGGATCTGGGGCAGTGCCGGTTCGGTGGCGACGGCTGGAGCTATCTGCATTGGGAACGGCAGTCCGACGGATCGTTCGACGGCCAGTACGAGTGCCATATTCGCAACTTTGAGTTCACGCTGCCCGGGAAGCCGGCTTGGCGCGAGCCGCAACTGTTGGCCCTGGTAAAAGCGACCGGCTCCATCGACAACGAGCTGAAGCTGCGGAGCCTGCAGTCGGGCGTGCTGCGCGTCGAAAGCGGTTCCGAGCGGCTCAAAGCCACGCTGCTCGAGGCTGTGCCACGCGTGCAGGCGACCGCCGCCTGGCCTCTGCGGCTGGACCTGGAGGGCGACATTCCGCAACTGCTGGCTCGGCTCGAACCGCTAACGGGCCCGATCCGGGACGCTTCGGTGCAGGGCTTCCTGCGGATGTCGGCCTTCGGCACCGCCTCGAAGGACTTTGTCACGCTGCGGCAAACGCGGGCGATTATCGATAACCTCAGCGTTCGCCGGGGCGACTTCAGCATCCGGGATCCGCAGGTGCAAATCGCCATCGATGGTTCGTGGAACCAGGCGGTACGCCGGGCGGAGATCAGCCAACTGGCACTGGCGGCGAGCACGTTCTCGCTGGATGCTCGCGAAGCCGTGCTCGACCTGCCACTGCAAGGCACGCCGATCTTTGTCGGCACGGTGTCGATTGCGGGCGACCTGACTAAGCTGCGGCCCTGGCACTCCGCGCTGGCGCAGTATCAGGTGTCGGGCACGGTGAACGCCACGGCTCGGGTCACGCAGGCTAACCGCCGCAGCCAATACGATGTGCAGCTGGTGTGGAAGAACGCCAAGGCGGTCGGCGCGGACTGGAACTGGAGCGAGCCTTCCGTCACGGTAGCTTCGCTGGCTCGCTACGACAGCCAGCGCGACGCCGTGCAGATCGACCGGATCCAAGTCGATAGCCGTTCGTTGCGGCTGCAAGGACAAGGAACGGTCAGCGGCGTTACGCAACAGGCGATGCTCGAACTGACTGGCAGCGTCGATTACGACTACGAGTCGATGCTGCCGCTGCTGCGGACGTACCTGGGCGATGGTGTCAGGCTTGCTCTGGTGCGGCGTCCGCGGCCGTTCCAACTGGCCGGTCCGCTGCGGAACCTACCAGGACAAAATGTAACGCCCGCTCGTATGCCGGCCGACAAGCCGCTCTTGCAGTGGAGCGCCGCCACCACGCTCGATTGGACGGCGATCGAGGCCTACGGTTTCCGGGCCGGGGCGGGCGAGATCCAGGGCTACCTGTACCAGGGCACACTCGGCGCGAAGCCGTTTGACTTGGCGGTCAACAATGGCCGCGTAATGGCCGAGCCCAAGCTGCTGCTGACCGGCCCGCGTCCGGTGTTTGTCCTGGAGCCGGGCATGCTCTTCGAGCAGGTGGAAGTCACGGAAGAAATGTGCAACCGGGGGCTGAAGTACGTTGCCCCGCTGTTGGCCAATGCCACCAGGCCGCAGGGCCGGTTTTCGCTCGATACCGGCGGGTGTCGCATCCCGCTAGGCAACGTCAACGAAGCCGAAATTGCCGGCCGGATGTTTGTACACGATATCACGGTAACGCCTGGGCCACTTTTGCATCTGGTGGCCGGGTCGATCAACGCCGTGCGATTGGCCAGCGGCAAGACCGGCGGCATGACGCGGGTGGAAGTGGCCCGGCTCAAACGCGAGTCGGTCATCAATTACCGCCTGGTGGAGGGCCGCGTTTACCACCAGAACATGGTGCTTGAGTTCGACGACGTGACAGTCAGCACCCGCGGTTCCGTGGGCTTGGACCAGTCGCTCGCCATCGTCGCGCACGTGTACGCCCCCAAGTTGTTTGCGAAGGTTCCGGCACTGGCTGGCCTGCAACAACAAGGGCTGGAGATCCCAATTCACGGTACGCTCAGTAACCCGCGAATCGACAATAGCCGGTTGAGCTCGCAAGCTATCGCCAGCCTGCTGAGCGACGAGAACCTCAAGCGCGCCGGCGGTGACGCCGTGCAGAAACTGATCGACCGCGGCATGAAAGAGTTGAACGAGGAAATCAAGTCGGACAGCTTGTTCCAGGGGCTGGACCAAGGGCTCAAACGGCTTTTCGGCCCACGGTAAGGCGGCCGCATCGTAGATGGGATCGATCAAGACGGCCCGCACGAACAGCGGCCCCGATTCAATCGCTGGCAAAGCAAAACGGCCAATACGCGTTACGTATCAGTACAACGCGTGTTGGCCGTTCTAGTTTGATGAGACACGGATTACCCGAGGCGGAATCGATCCGTGCGGTGATCTTGCCGCTACTTTGCTCGGCGGGTGACGGCGTAACCGTACGGCGTGGGCCACGAGGGTTCCTCGCCCAGTTCGTGTTGGGTTTTGAGGGCCCAGTACGGTTCGCGCAGCAGTTCGCGGCCGATGAATACCAGGTCGGCATCACCCGCGGTGACGATCTCGTTGGCGTGCTGCGCCTCGGTGATCAGGCCCACCGCGCCGGTCATGATGCCGACCTCCTCGCGGATCGCCCGGGCAAACGGCACCTGGTAGCCCTTGCTGACCGGGATGCGCGCCCGGGGCACCAAGCCTCCGGACGACACGTCGATCAGGTCGACGCCAAGCTCTTTCAAGTGTTTAGCTAAGACGATCGATTGCTCCAGGTCCCAGCCGCCATCGGCCCAATCGGTGGCCGAAATGCGGACGAAGAGCGGCAACTCCGCCAGGATGCGCTGCCGCAAGCTCTTGACAACCCGCAGCAAGAGGCGCATCCGATTCTCGAGGCTGCCGCCATATTGGTCGGTTCGCTGATTGCTCAGCGGCGAGAGGAACTCGTGCAGCAGGTAGCCATGCGCGGCGTGAATCTCAATCACTTTGAACCCGGCCGCCACGGCACGGTCGGCGGCGGCTTCAAATGCGGCCACGATCCCGTCGATGCCGGCCTCGTCGAGTTCCACGGGCACCGGATCACCCTCGTTGAACGGGATGGGGCTGGGGCCAACGACCGTCCAGCCGCCTTCCTGGGGCGATTTCATGCTGTTGCCGCCTTTCCAGGGCGGCTCGCAACTGGCTTTGCGGCCGGCATGCGCCAACTGAATCCCGGCCACGGCACCCTGGCTGTGCAGGAAACGTGCGATGCGGGCGAGCGGTTCGACGTGTTGATCGCCCCAGATGCCGGTATCGCCGGGCGAGATGCGTCCTTCCGGCGTGACGGCGGTGGCTTCCACCATCACCAGCGCCACGCCGCCTACGGCGCGGCTGCCCAGGTGTACCAGGTGCCAGTCATTCACCAGGCCGTCGGTTGCCATGTATTGGCACATCGGTGACATCACGATCCGGTTGCGGAACGTGACTCCGCGGATCGTCAGTGGGCTGAGCAGGTCCACTTCCGGCACTTCGCGGTCATGGGCGGAGCCGGACGGGCAGCCGTGTGCCATCGCCGGAGGATTCTGGTCATCGGGACGTTGAGTTGTCTGGCTATCCATTGCTTCGGCCCCATGAACTCTTGGAAGGAGAAATAGCCTGTTACCGCATCATCGTACGGCGATGCCGTCAAATCGGCTACTGGACGCTGCTGCCGGGGCTGTCACCTGACTCCCACGCCGGGGGATTGCCCGCGGGCAGATGCGAACCGGCAGGACGGGCGCCCTGGTTATACTACATGCGCATAACACCAGGCACGGCGGGCTAACGACAACGCTGAAGACCGCTGGAAAGGAACGATTGAACGCCGCGCTTCAGAAAGAGATGCCGTCTGCGGCGAGGGGCTGCATAGCCGTGCCGACAACGCGGAATGCCAAACGGCACACAAGATGGGCTTGGCGATTGAGAGGCGAATCGCATGCGGCGATCGCTGCGACGAACTAACGCAGGCCGAGATGACGCGAACGGCCACTCCTTGGCCGCAGAGCTGGACACTTTCCAGATGCTGCTCCGAGGCGATGGGCGTACAGCGGTGTGCGAGGCATGGAGCTTGATCCGTTCGTATGCGGTTGGGATGGCGAGCCAATGCACCAACTTCCGGCGCGCATGTACGCCCGACGGTGCTTAGGTGGCGGCCTGCCCAGGAAGGAGGCGTTAGGTCGCGGTCTTACTCGACGTTATCGCGGCCCAGCAAGCGTGCCCGAGAACGCAGCAGGTCCAACAGCTTGGCCCGAATCTGCTGGCGCGCCTGCTCCAGGGCGTGGCGATACAACTGTTCCTGGAACTCGCTGCCCTGAGCAAAGGTGCTCGGCAATGGGGCAAAACCAGCGGGAAGGCTCGTGGCAGGTTTTGACGGCGTAGCCTGGGTAGACTGCTCAAAATAGCTGCGGACGCGGTTGGTATACATGAGTGGTCCTTTCACAAGGTTGCAGGATTCTCTGAGTGGGGGATTTTTCAGGGTTGCGCTTGACGGTTGATGGCGTTGACGTTTATGCTCTCGCCGTCGAATCGCACACTTTTCTCAATTGCCCACCCCAGGAAGGGGAGGCCATATCTTCTAAACAGCGAAGTTGCCGACTGGACGGGCCGGAGGCATCTACAAGCCCAAAGGAGTTGTTCTGATGTCCAGTGCTGTCATGATGGATCGTGGTGTGTTGTCGGGTAACGTTTCTGCTACCCCGGTTGGGGCCACTGGCGTAACGCCGGCTCAGAACTGGTGTGTCGTGCCCCGGTGCGACATCGAGTTCGAGAAGTGCGAAGGCGGCTTCAAGATTCACTGCCGTTGCGATGACGATGTCGCGTGCGCCACCCTCCAGAATCTTTGTAAGATGCTGGCCAACGGCATGTGCTCGTGCTGCTGCACGGTCAACGGGGTGGTGGTTTGCCAATGCAACCTCACCTGCGGCATTACCAAGTGCGAGTACACCAAGGACGGTTGCTGCATCACCTGTGTCAGCGGTGACGAAGCTTGCTGCCGTATCCTGCAGGCCTGCTGCGACGCCCTGGCCTGCTGCTGTCAGGAAGGCGGCTGCTGCTACGTGTGCTTCAACGGCACCCCGGTCTGCTGCGGCTGCTAGTTTCTCTGCAATCGACCAGCCAGCCAGATATCGACGCGGCACCATTGCCGAGCCCGCCAGCGAGCGGGGCGGTGTTGGTGCCGTGTTTTTTTGGCTGGCCGTCATCGTCTGACTCCTAGACCAGTCGCTTGCGTTCGGTGCGGTCGATCTGGACCACCTTGCCGTCGCGAACAATGGCCGTAACTTGCCCGTACCGTAACCCTTTGAGGGTTCGGCTGATCGCCTCCAGGATGGCGGGCGAAGTGTCGTCGTCTTGCTGCTCCGGTGGTTCATCGCGTTGCTGCGGCGGCTGAAGGCGGTCGGATTGCTCGCGGGCCATCGTGATCGGTTGGATTCGGATACGAAAAAAGGGTTGGAAGCCGGCGTGGCTTCCAACCCTTTGGGTTCATGTGCGGTTGATGGAGGGCCCATGCCCATCTAAATCAATGCACGCCTCCCCAGAGGACGGAAGCCGTCCCTCCGGCAACAACAGAGGCAGCGATTCGTGAAAGCAGGTTTCATGCTATCGTCTATTGGATGATGGGCACCGAGTCGTAAAGCAATCGTATCTTGCCCGATTCGCCTTTGCAAGCCGCGGTGCGGATCGATTCAACGCCGATGGAGGCGGCCGACGGATCATGCCGGGGCGTCTTGTTCCCGTGATGCTTTCCGTCGAACTGCGCCGGCGTGCCTCACATTAGAAGCATCGTCCTGGGGCGGGCGGACCCTTCAATCGGTTCACAAATCGCCGGCAACTCTCAGCGGCGATCTTGAGAAAGTGTTACGGTGCTGCGGAGCGAGATGGCCGCAAGGTTTACCTGATTGGCAGTGTGCCGTCGGTCTCAGCCCGGTGGCTGTTTCGGCGGATGCAGCGGCAGACACTCCCAGGGGCGGCAGCGTCTGCCGCTGCTCGCTTCTTCGGCGGCCGGCTAACCACCGGCCACCGCGCCGACCACCATGAAAGGCTCTTTTCCGGCTGCTACCGCCTCGGGCAACACGGTATCTGCCGGCTCGTGGCTGTAGTCCGTGGCGCAAGCGAAGAACCGCAAGAACGCACGGCGTTTGCCCGTACCGTGCTCACGGATGGTGCCGCGCAGTACCGGGTAGGCTGCTTCCAGCGCGTCGAGTACCGTCTGGATCGTAACCGGTGGAGGCACATCCAAGCGGACCTCGCCCTGGACTTTCGCCAGATTGCGAAGGTGAAACGGCAGCTCGACCCGAACTTGCGAAACCATTGCGCTCATGGCAGCGTTTGGACCTCCACGCTGACCACCGGCGGCAGGTCGCGGACGATGGGATACCAGTGGTCGCCCGAGTCTGGCGAGCAATACACCTGGCCGCCGGTCGTGCCGAAATACACCCCGCACGAATCGAGCCGATCGACCGACATCGCATCGCGCAAGATGTTTACGTAGCAATCGCTTTGCGGCAGACCATTGGTGAGCGCCTCCCAATTGTTGCCGCCGTTGCGGCTGCGGTACACGCGCAGCTTACCATCAGGCGGGAAGTGCTCCGAGTCGCTCTTGATCGGCACCACGTAGATGGTTTCGGGCTCGTGCGCGTGAACCTGAATGGGGAAGCCGAAGTCGGTGGGCAGGTTGCCGCTGACCTCGTACCAGGAGTCGCCGCCGTCATCGCTCCGCATCACGTCCCAGTGTTTCTGCATGAACAGCACGTTGGGACGCGAGGGATGCATGTCGATGCGGTGGACGCAGTGTCCGACCTCGGCCGTCGGGTTGGGCATGAATTCGGAACGCAGGCCGCGGTTGATCGGCTTCCAGATCTTGCCGCCATCGTCGGTGCGGAACGCCCCGGCTGCCGAGATGGCCACAAAGATCCGATCGGGATTGGTCGGATCGAGCACGATCGTATGCAGGCACATGCCGCCGGCACCGGGCATCCACTGCTCGCCGGAGCCGTGGCCGCGCAGGCCGGCCAGTTCGTGCCAGCTCTTGCCGCCATCGGTCGACCGGAACAGCGCCGCATCTTCGACGCCGGCGTAGACGACGTCGGGATCGGTCAGCGACGGCTCCAGGTGCCACACCCGTTTGAACTCCCACGGGTGCTGCGTACCGTCGTACCACTGGTGCGTGGTCAGGGGGGCGCCGGTTTCCGCCGAGGTGTCGTAGAGGAAGCGATTGCTGATCCCGGCGGGCGGGCCGTAGGGATCGGGCAGTTCTTCGCCACCAGGCGCGTACCAGGTCTTGCCGCCGTCGTCCGAACGCTGAATGATCTGCCCGAACCAACTGCTCGACTGCGATGCATAGATGCGGTTGGGATCAACCGGTGAACCTTTCATATGGTACACCTCCCAACCGCCGAACAGCGGACCGTCGATCTTCCAATCCTGCCGCTTTTCGTCCGAGGTGAGAATAAATGCGCCTTTGCGTGTGCCAACGAGAACACGAACCCCGCTCATGAACAGCCCTCAATGCTCTGGTGGGTAATCGAATGTTGATAAACGTACGAAGCGTCCCCTGCGGCGATTACTGACCCTGCTGCGGCAACGGGACATGCACCAACCACGAAACGCCAAACCGGTCGGTGACTGCGCCAAAGTGGCTGGCAAAGAAGGTCTCGCCAAGCGGTTGATCAACCTTGCCGCCATCGCTCAGGGCGTTAAAGATGCGCGTGGCTTCTTCGCCAGATTGCAGCGTGATGGATAGCGAAAAGCCCTGAAACTTGGGCTGGCCGTTGCCATAACAATCAGAAGCCAGGATGGTCGATTCGCCCACGCGGAAGCAGGCGTGCATCACTTGATTGGCCTGTTCGGGCCGTATGTCAAAATCCTTGGGGCCTTCGCTCATCCGCAGCAGCATTTCGATCTCGGCGCCGAGGGCCTGCTTATAGAAGTTCAAGGCCTCTTCGCAGCGGCCATCGAAATTCAAGTATGGTTGCACAATCATGGGAGCGATCCTTTGGTGGCAAAATGTAAACGGAGAAACATTGCCTATTGGTTTGCGGTAGCGCTGGTGAACTTGAGCCGGGGCCAGAACACGGCGCACCCGTAGCGCCGACGCCGGCACGACAGCCCGGATTCACCAAGCGATTCGACGTTTTTCAGGATGCTGCGGCGAAAACGAAGGCGAGTTGAATACTGCCCCTGGCGAGTGCTATGGGCGCCAGAACATCAGCGGCACGATCCGCGGATCGCGGAGTGCCAGGCCGCCCCAGACCAGGGCGCCCAACAAGACCGGAAACACAATAGAGAACGGTGGCCCGCCCATGCGGACGTGCATGGCCACTGCCCCGCCTAAATAACCTGTCAGCAGCACCGCGCCCAGGACCGTGGTGCGCGGAATCACATAGATGAGCACGCAGACCGCCAGCGTCACGCCGATGGCGGCATTGTATTCCACCGGCAGTCCTAGTTCTTTGCTGGCATCGACCACGGGCTGAATCAGCACGATTTTCACGATCGCGTCGGCAGCCAGGAACAAGCCCACCAGGCCTGAGAGAAGGCGGCCAGCCCAGGTTCGCGCCGGACTCGCTTGCGCGGTCGTCGCCGTCACGGCCGTGGTGTGTGGTCCGTTCATGGTGCCGTACTCCCCTTGCGAATCGTCCCCGAGCCGTGCTTGCGATCGAATTGTGTAGCGAACGATACAAAAATACGCCCCTTGTTGACGGCGGTCAAGAGATATAATGTATCGGCCGCTAAAAAAACGAGGAACGTGCCGTGGCCAGAGGACGCCCCAGAGAATTCGACGCAGATCAGGCGCTGGAAACCGCCCTGCTGCTGTTCTGGAGGCACGGCTATGAAGGCACGTCGTTATCGGCACTGACCAAGGCCATGGGCATTAACGTGCCCAGCCTGTATGCGGCGTTCGGCAACAAGGAATCGCTGTTTCGCCTGGCCGTAGAGCGGTATCTGAGTCGGCCTGCCTCGTATCTTCCCAAGGCGCTCGAGGCCCCCACTGCCCGTGAAGTCGTTTCCCGGCTGTTCCAGGGGGCCATCGACATGGTGATGAACCCTCGGCACCCCGATGGTTGCCTGTTGGTGCAAGGGGCCCTGGTATCTGGCCCATTGGCCGAGCCGATCAAAGAAGAACTGAAGAAGAAACGCCAAGGGGCGGAGATGCTGATTCGGCTTCGCTTTGAGAAGGCCAAGGCCGAAGGCGACCTCCCAGCCGATGTGAACCCCGAACACCTGGCACGCTACATCGCCACGGTGCTGTGGGGTATGTCGGTGCAGGCGGCCGGCGGTGCAACCCGGGAGCAACTGACCGAAGTGGCCGACATGGTGCTCCGCTGCTGGCCGGTCGCACTGGGCGGCGAATAACGGCGTTACGCGCGGGCTGCAAAGGCCCTGGCGCTGGTCACACCTCGAACTTGGCCGGGTCTTCCACGATCTCAAATGCCTGGGCAATTTCGGGCGGCACGCGGCATGGCAGGCCGTTGGCGAAGTTGACAAACGCCCAATCGGTGGCGGCTCGCGCCAACAGCACGCCGTCTTCGGCACGGACGATATCGTAACGCCGCAGCGAGGTCACGCGGCGAAATCGGCTGACCCAAGTGCGGATGATCAATTCCTCGTCGACCAGGGCCGAACGCAAGTACTCCACCCGATGAGCCCGAACGACGAAGCCGGCCCCGAGCTTGACGTAAGCTTCCGGCGGCCAGCCTTGCGCGGCCGAATGGGCCAGGGCCGCATCCTGCGTCCATTTGAGGTAACGCAGATTGTTCACGTGGCCCAGGGCGTCGATCTCGTCGGGTGTAACCCGGTGGTGATGCTCGTATATGGCAGGCATAAAAGGCTTCAATTTCGGAAAATGGTGAAGGTGGCCCAGCTAGGCTGCCCTCGCCTTTGCTTTTCTTGTTGGATTGGTCAGCCCTGTCCCAAGCTGGCTGTTTTCTGCAAACTCTCTGGTTTATCGGCCGTCGGGCTTGTTCTAAGGCGAAAAACCAGCCTGGTTCATAACGATCGGCCTAGTCCCAGCGGCGCAACGGTCGGTCCGGCAAGGTGTTGTCGCCGACGACTCTTGGGCTGGAGGTTCAAGTTCGGCTGTCGCCGCCGTTGATGCGCCGCCAGGCGGCACGCCTACCGCCGAGCGTAACCAATCGGCCCAAGTTGGCAATGTGTGGTGACGTCATGGTGTTACCGCCCCAGACGTTCGTGGATCCGCTTCACCAGGATTGTTGAGCGAGTGTCGCAACGATGCCAAACGCCGCTGACCGCCGTAAACGTGCTGGCTGTGTTGGACCGGTTTCCCGCCGCAGTTTCTTGCAATGGGGCGCATTGGGGTTGGGCGGCCTGAGCCTGGCCGACGTGCTGCGGCTGCGAGCGGCGGCAAGTAGCGGCCCCGAACGCCACCGCGACCTGGATACCTCGATCATCTTCATCTGGTTGCCTGGCGGTCCGCCGCACATGGAAACATATGACATGAAGCCGGATGCCCCGGAGGAATACCGGGGGCTATTCCGGCCGATTCGGACCAACGTGCCGGGCATCGACGTTTGCGAACTGCTGCCGCTGCACGCCAAGGTGGCCGACCGCTACACCTTGATTCGCTCGATCGCGCACACGTTTGCCGATCACGGTGGCGGGCACAAACGCTTCCTGACCGGGCACGATCCGGCCGAGCCCACCGGCTTTGTGAACGACCATCCGATGGTAGGCTCCGTGGTGGCCAAGGTGCGCGAACGGCGCAACGCCGGCGTGCCCAACTATATCGCCGGCACCAACCCTGGCCGGGCGGCGGTCGATACGTACAGCTTCGGCGCGGCCTACCTGGGTAGCGCCTATGTACCGTTCAACGTGCCGGGGGACCCCAGCGACCCGAAATTCGAGGTGAAGAACCTCGCCCTGGCTCCGCAGCTTTCGGACCGCTTGGATGACCGCGTCACGCTGCTCAAGGGCTTTGACCAGATGCGGCGCGAGATCGATGCCAGCGGCATGATGGACGCCATGGACGAGTTCAACCGCCGCGCGATCAACCTGCTGACCAGCCCCCAGGCGCGCGAGGCCTTCGATCTGTCGCGTGAGCCCGACGCGCTTCGCGACCGCTATGGCCGCCATGCTTGGGGACAGCGGGCCTTGCTGGCGCGACGCCTGGTCGAAGCCGGTGCGAGCTTTGTCACCATGGTGATGGAGAACCCGTACCAGTCGGGCGTGCCTCAGCTTCAACAGGGCGTGTACAACTGGGATTCGCACGCCGTGAACTGTCATCTCTTTGACGACGCCTACGTGCGGCTGCCGATCTACGACCAGGCCGTTACCGCCCTGATCGAGGATATGTACGATCGCGGCCTGGACAAGAAGGTGATGCTGGTGGTGACTGGCGAGTTTGGCCGTACGCCGCGGATCACGTACCAGGTGGGCTCGCGCACTGGAGTCCAGCAGCCGGGCCGCGACCATTGGCCCGCCGCGATGTCGGTGCTCGTAGCGGGCGGCGGCATGCGGACCGGCCAGGTGGTCGGCTCGACCACGGCCAAGGGCGAACGGCCCAAGGACCGGCCTCTTTCGCCCAACGATCTTTGGGCAACCGTCTACCGGCACCTGGGCATCGATTACAAGGCGACCTTCCCCGACCACAGTGGTCGGCCGGTGCCCATCCTGCCATACGGTGAGCCGATCAGCGAATTGCTGTAAATCGCTGCGGCAACCGATACAGCTCGGGCTGATCAACGGGCGACAGCGGGCGGTGACGGCTTACGCCGCTTCGTGATCGGCTTGCGCATCGTCGCGGATGGAGATCTCGCCGTCGTCGCTCACGTCCTCGAAGCGGACCGACACGCGCTTGCTCACGCCCGACTCTTGCATCGTCACGCCGTACAGGGTGTTGGCGCAGGTCATCGTCTTCTTAGAGTGCGTGATGACGATGAACTGCGTCTCGGCGGCGAACTCTTTCACCACTTCGATGAAGCGGCCGACGTTCGCTTCGTCGAGCGCGGCGTCCACTTCGTCCAGCATGCAGAACGGACTCGGCCGGCTGCGGAACAGCGCCAACAGCAGCGCCACGCACGTCAGCGTTTTTTCGCCACCGCTCAGCAGTGAGATGCTGCGCAGTTCTTTGCCAGGCGGCCGGGCATTGATGTCCACGCCCGCTTCCAGGATGTCCACGCCCGTATCGAGCACCAGGTCGGCCTGACCGCCGCCGAACAGTTTGCGGTACAAGGTCTGGAAGTGACCGCGGACGGTTTCAAAGGTTTCGACAAACAGCCGGCGGCTATCGGCATTGATCCGCTGAATGATCTGTTCCAGCGACTGCTTGGCCTGGGTGAGATCTTGCCACTGGGCGGAGAGGCGGGCAAACCGTTCCTCCAGCTCATCCAGTTCGTTGAGCGCCTCCATGTTGACGCTGCCCAACGTGGCCAGCTTATGGCGCAGGTCGGCAATTTCGCGATCGACTGCTTCGCGCTGCTGGATATCCTCGGACTCGCTGGCGGCTTCCAGGTCGGCAATCTCGATGCCGTAGTCTTCGCGCAGGCGCACGGCCAGCGTTTCGCGGTTCAGCCGGATTTCGCCGGCTTCCAGATCCTTGGCGTGGATGGCGTCTTCGACTCGCCGCAGTTCCGTGTTCAGCTTGTTGACCTGTTGGCTGGCCGCTGTCCGTTCGCGCCGCAGCCGCTCGCGCTCCACGGCCAGGCTCTGGACCTCGCGCTGGAGCCGTTCCTTGTTGAGGTACAGCAGGGCCAGCAGGCTTTCGGCGCGAAGGATGGCTCGCTCCGACTGTAACGCCCTGGCAGCGCAGTTGGCGAGCTCCTGTTCCAGTTCGGCGACGGCACGGTTGCGGTCTTGCTGGTCTTGTTCGAACTGAGCCAGGCGGCGCTGCAAGGCGCCCAGCCGTTCCTCGCACTTGGCCAGGTTGACCTTGGAGGCCGTCACCTGTTGCAGGGCGTCCTGCCGCTCCTGGTCCATGGCGATGATTTCGCGCGCGGTCTGGGCGATGGTGGCTTCCATCTCGTCCAGAGCCGACTCCGCCGCTTGCAGTTTATCGCGTGCTGCCTGGAGATCGGCTTCGACCGCCCGATAACGCGTTTCAGCCGCGGCCAATTCGGCGTCAAAAATTTCCCGCTGCTGCGAAAGCTGGTGCAGCCGCAGTTCCATCGCCTGGACCTTCTGGCGGTGCTCGCCCCAGGCTTCGGAGGCCGCCGTGTATTGGGTGGCCAGTTCTTCGACGCGGGCCTCCTCTTCTTCGATGCCGGCTGCCGTCTGGTCTCGCTGGATTTCAGCCTGAGCGATCTCGTGCTGGATGACCTGGAGTTGCTTCTCCAGCTCGGCCAGCGTGCTGCGCCGCGTGATCAGGCCGGTGGAAAAATGCATCTGCGAAGAGTGATCGGCCGCGGGCGCTGCCGGTCCAACGGTGACCGTGCCATCGGGCGCGACCAATTCGCCGGCCAACGTGACGAGCGATACCCCAGCATGACGCGACGGGCCGCCGTAGTACGGCGATAACCGCAGGGCATGCTCCAGGCTTTCGACCACCCAGGTGCGGCCAAGCAACGCCTCGGCCAGTGGCCGGAATCGCGGCGCCGTATCCACAAAGCGGTCGGCCCGGCCAATCACGCCCGGCTCGCCGTCCAGGTCGGGCAGCTTGGCGGCCGAGGGAGCAGGTAGCGGCAGAAAACTCACGCGGCCAGGCAACGTACCGCCGCTGTCGCGCACGTAGGCCCAAAACTCAGGCTGCGGATCGACAACCAGTCGCCCGACGGCTTCGCCTAGCGCCAATTCGATCAGGGGGGCCGTTTGGACGTGAACCTCGAACAGTTCGGCGACCACGCCCAGCACATGCTTCAGTGGACCGCTTTGTGTGGCGCGGCTTTCACGGAGCACCGCCTGCGTGCCGGCCTCAAGCCCTTCGAGCCGCTGCTCCAGTTCGTTGAGCAACGCGGCACGCTCGCGCAAGCCCGTACGTTGCTGTCCCAGGTCGGCCAGGTGTTCCTGGATGTTGGCCAATTGTTGACGCCGTTCGGCCAGCCGAGCCTGGGCTACCGCCAACGCATCGCGGCAGTTCTCGGTATGTTCGCGGATGCGCAGCCCTTGGGCTTTGATCTGAGCGAGTTCGTCTTCAAGCTGGGCTTGCCGCTGCTCGGCTTCGGCGATGCGGTTTTCTGCCCGTTGCCGTCCGGCAACGACCGCGCCCAACTGCCCTTCGGCCACGCTGATCTCTTTGCCCAACGCCGAACAGGCACGCATCCGTTCGACGTAATTAGCACGCCGCTGTTCGTTGGTTTCACGGAGGGCCGACAGTCGCTGGTTCACCTCGGCCAGGGCTGCTTCGTCGGCTGCCAGTTGTTGTTCGAGGGCCAGACGCTCTTCTTCGATGGCGGCCGCGGCAGCCAGGGTTTCTCGCCACTGCGCGTGCAAATCGCCGGCCCGCAGGTTGGTGGCGGCCAGTTGATTGCGGAGCCTTGCAATCTGGTCCTCGAGTTCGCGGATGCGGGCTCGTTCGTGTTCGGTGGCGCTTTCGTGCGCGGCGATGCGTTCGCGGTCCTGGGCAGCTTCGCTCTCGCGCTGACGGATGGCTTCTTCGACGGCCGTCAACTGCTTTTCTTGGGCCGCGTGCTGGGCTTCAAGTTGCGCGATAGTTTGTTGGAGTTCGTCGCGCCGCGCGCGGAGCGTTTCCAACTCTGCCTCCAGAGTGGCCAATTGGTCGCTGAGCTTGCGCCAATCGGCCTGGCCGGCCTGGGTGCGCAGGGCCTGGAGCCGCTCGGTGAACTCGCGGAAACGCTTTGCCTTGGAGGCCTGGTTGCGGACCGCCTTGAGGCGGTTCTCGACCTCGTCGACGATGTCCTTGAGCCGGACGAGGTTTTGCTCCACGCGTTCCAGCCGCCGCTGGGTTTCGACCTTCTTGGCGCGGAATCGGGCAATACCGGCCGCCTCTTCAAAGATCAGGCGACGATCGCGCGGCGAGGCTTGCAGCAGGCTATCGACTTTGCCCTGTTCGATGATGCTGTAGGCCCCGCCGCCAATGCCCGTACCCGCCATCAGGTCGCGGATATCGCGCAAGCGGCACGCCTGGCGGTTGATGAGATACTCGCCTTCGCCGCTGCGGTACACGCGACGGGTGATGTGCACCTCGTCGGTGTCGATATCGAAGAACCGGTTCCGGTTATCGAGCGTGAGCGTGACTTCGGCGGAGTTCATCGGCGGGCGACCCGCCGAGCCATTGAAGATGACGTCGGTCATCTCCTTGCCGCGCATGCTGCGCGGACTTTGATCGCCGAGCACCCATTTGACGCCATCGACCACGTTGGATTTGCCCGAACCGTTCGGGCCAACGACCACGGTCACGCCACCATCGAACTCGAACCGCGTCTTGTCGGCGAAGCTCTTGAAGCCGGCGAGTTCCAGCGATTTGAGCATCGTTTGCAGGCAGACCGTTGAACGTGGGGGAGCGAGCGGGCATCCTGCCGGCTAAAGAGGCACGTGCAATGATGCTGGCCAATGGCAATTGCGCCGCCTGATCGAGCGATCAGGGCGGCGCAAGCACTGCAAATATAGCAACTTGATGTGGATTGGCCACCGCAGTCGTGCGTTGCTCCCTGACCCGGCACGCGGCAGGTCTGTCTCAGAACAGCCGCGATTGATGGGCTCGCTGGCTGGGCCGCCTGGTTGCAGTCAGGCGGCCGTTTGTCCTCGCGAGAGATGGAGCCTTAGCCGTCGGATCCCATTTTACGGAAGATCGATCCCAGGAAGTTGCGTTTTTTCTCCGTGGGGGCGTTGCGATAGCGCGGGCCAGAGTCGGACTCCTTGCTGCGCTTCAGGGTGGGGAACAGGTCAGGCAGCGGATTGGAGACTGTAAAGTCTGCCTCGTCTTCCGAGATTGCCTCGTTTTCGTCATCGGCATTGCTGCTACCCGACGAACGCTTCAGGCTGCGGCCTGCCTGAGGGATGGCATCGACCTCAAGCCGGCAGTTGCCAAGCGCCTTGCTGCGAGCGGCCTGCTGGAGCATCTGCACCACATCGGGATAGTTGGCTCCCAGTTCGACGCAGGCGCGGATCACGTCGTCCACGCGCGGGGGCACTTGCCGCTTCTGGTCGGGTTCACCCACCGCGAAGCGGCTCACCGTAACAGGACCACCCGCCGGGGCCGTGATCATGATGCGTTTGCCGGCCTCCAGCAGCAGCGGCGTCTGAAGCTGCAAGTCGTGGCCAAAGACGACGATCTCCGGCCGGAAGTTCGCCGTGACATGAATCATCGGCGGCCCGCTGGTATGCAAAATGTGGTAGCTGAACTGGTTGTCTCGGCCCAGCATCTCGCCGCGGATCAGCGGATCGTTCTTATTCATCGCCCACAGGGCCCGGAACGCACCGTACCGAGTTTCGGCACTGGGCACGTGCAGCAGTTGCATCAACTGCTGGTGGGCTTCAAAGTCGGACATCGCCGACAGCGCCGTCAGAGCGAATACACGCAAGGCCGATTCCTGGCGAGCGGCTTGTGCCAGGTGTTGAGCCGCCTTGCCCGACTCTTCGTGGTTCAGGTAGGCCAGCGCTTCGGCGGAGTAGAAGCGAACTTCCAGCGAATCGGATTCCAGGCCTTTGAGCAGCACCGGCACGGCTTCGTTGCCGATGGCTTCCAGCCGCAGCGCGGCCCGGGCCGAAGTGAGCGGATCGAGCAGTTGCCGTTCGAGCGTTTCCAGACGTGCCAACCGGTCGGTCGCCGTTTCGTTCAGCGGCAAGGCGCGCACCACACGCAAGTAACGCGCGATGTTATGGCGGTACTGTGGGTGAACGGCCAGTTCGATAAACTCGTTGTTCTTGGGCGTGGCGACGTTTTCTTTGCTGCCACCCTGGTAGGTGTGGAAGCGGCGATTGACCGCCTGGCCCACCTGATACGAGTATCGCACCGCTTGGTAGTCGGGCCGCAGCAGCAAGCCCAGCTTGTGATCGTGCAGCGTGCGGCCACCACCCAGCACGCGGCCACGAGTGGCATTCACGCGGTCTTCCTTCTCGTCGGCGCCAGGGTCGACCAGCACGGGGCCTTCGCCTACAGCCAACAGGTTGCCTTCCTTGATGTCGCCGGCAATCACACGCTTTTCGGTCAACCGGACCTGCATCAGGTAACCGCCGCGCAGGCTTTTGGTCTCGCTGTTGTTGGGCACGCGCACTTCGAGGTCGAAGGTGTCGCCCTTTTGCGAGCCGGGTTTGATGTAGCCTCGCACCAGCACCAGAGCCGTGTCGTTGCGCGCCAGAATCTGCTTGATGTTCTCCACATTGCGGCGACGCATGTCGTCTTCGAGCATCGCCCGGAAGATGTCAGGCTCCGGATCGCTGCCGGTGCCAGGCAATCCGACCACCAGGCCGATACCTTCGACCGCGATGGCGCCAGGTCCGTAGCTGGTAGCCACGTCGCCCACCAGGAGCGTCGAATCGACTGGCTCCGATTCCGATTCAGGACTTTGGGCGCGATTGCTGAGGAAGGGGCTGCAGCCTGCAATGGCCAGGATCAGGACGAACGCCCCAGTTTGTATTGCCTTCATGCCGACGTGGCTCCCGCTTGTCCCTGCAGCAGGCAATGACGGTTGCCCGGGGTGGCGGCTCACACCTTGGTACCCGGCTTGGGACGCCAAGCACCTGCCGTGGCCGCCCGCCTGTTACGACCTGGAACCTCGCGGGACAACAAGCGCGGAACCGCGCCTGCCGACCGGGGCCACGCCGTCCATGGCGGACCGGGACCGCTCCGACTGCCGAGGCAGCGTTTTGTAGCGAATCCATGCAAGAAAGGTAGGCAGAGGGCGGGAAGATAGATAGCGACTGAAATGCCGTCAAGTCCGGATTCTATCGCATGAAAAGGGGGCAACCTGCGGTGGCTGGTGCCCATGTGCGCGGCAAGCCCGGCCCGGCGTGCGCACTCGGCGTGCCGGCGGCGGAAGCGACACCTGGCCGACCGTGTCCTGGGACTTGTCCCAAGAATGCTCCCGGTGGCCTGTAAAGTAGATTAGAATGTCGCGGCTTGGCTGCCGTAACCGATTGCGCAGTCAATGCAATCTCTCCTTGGCCGGCCGCTCCCGGTGGGCCGCGAGAACCTGCCCTGCCACCTTCCGCTATCGGAACCGCATTCCATGACGACTTCTCCCGCCGCCGCACTGGCTGCTGTTTTGGCCGTTTTGACGTTTTGGGGGCCCGGTTCCGCGGTTGCGGCCACGCCTCAAACAGGCACCCAGGTTACCTATAAAGGCACGGTAGCCCCGCTGACCGAACTGCGAACGGTCGGCACGCCTGGCAAGTCGTTCGATCTGGTGCTGGTGTTTGGCGAAGTCGCCGAGAACGCAGCCCGGGTCTACTGGTACGTCGAAGAGAGCGGCAGCGGCCGCTGGCCCTGGAGCGAGCGGTTCGGCGTGTGGACGGCCGATGGCCAGTGGAACTTCACGGGCACCGGCCCGGCGCTGCTGTACGATCGCGGCGAAGGCATGTCGATCATCCCGCTGGCTTCGCCCGTGGTGCCAGCCAAGCAGCCGTTGCAGGCACAGCAGGAATGGAAGGACGACCGCTATAGCTACCTGGTGCAGCGACAAACCAAGCTCGACGGCAATGCCGTCTGGGAGATCGAAGCCAGCAACAGCTATGGCTGGCAACGCATCTATTGGCGCGACGATTCTTCGCCGCTGGCATTGCAAGTGCGGCAACGGGTATTCATGGGCATGGGGCAGGAATACCGCCTGGAAATGAAACTGGCCGACGTCAAGCAGCTTGGCAGCGAAGAGCTGGAAACGGTGGTTCGAGGTTACCAAGCGCTGCTGGACCTGCGCGGCAAGCTCGATCGCCCCACGCGTAAGGATGATCCCACGTTCACCGCCAAGCAGCTTGTCCTGCTGAGCAAGGAACTGCCCGGACTGACCGACAAGGTGACCGCCGGGCCGCCGGCCAAGGTGCTGGCGGCGGCCAAACGCGACCTGGAGGAGCAAACCAGCCGGGCTTCGGCCGTGGAACGGTTGGCCAGCGAGCAGGTAGGCAAGAAGTCGCCCGAGTTCGCTCTGGAAAGTACGTCGCGCGAAACCCTGCGAAGCGACCAGCTCGAAGGCCAGGTGACCGTGTTGCACTTCTGGGAGTATCGAGATGCTCCGTTGAAGGAGCCGTATGGCCAGGTGGGCTATCTCGATTTTCTGTACCAGAAGCGCAAGGGCGACGGCGTGAAGGTGTACGGCGTGGCGGTCGATCGCGGTCTGGCCGATCCGTCGACCCGCGGCCAGGTGGTACGTAGCGTCAAGAAGCTCGTCACGTTCATGAATCTCGATTACCCGGTGCTGCTGGACGATGGCCGCGTGCTGTCGCGGTTTGGCGATCCGCAGACGCTCGGCGCTTCGTTGCCGCTGTTCGTGGTCGTCGATCGCAGCGGCAAGATTGTCCACTATCATGTGGGCCACTACGAGGTGGACCGCAACGCCGGTCTCAAGCGGCTGGACGAGATCGTCACCGCCACCCTCAACGGCACAGCCGGCGGCGAATAGCCGGCGACAATGCTTGGCGGCGAAGTACAACACTGAATGTGCATCTGGGATGAAGCAGCCATGCAGAATCGTGTTGCCCTGGTGACCGGCGCCGGCCGGGGGATCGGCCGCGCATCGGCCAAGACGCTTGCCGCGCAGGGAGCCCGCGTTGCGGTGACTGCCCGCAGCCAGGATGAGCTATCAAGCCTGGTCGACGAGATTCAAGCCGCCGGCGGCACGGCTCTGGCGATGGTGGCCGATCTGGCCGACCGATCGGCTCCGGCAGCCGTACTCCAACAAGTGCGTGACGCCTGGGGGCCGGTCGAAATCCTGGTTAACAACGCCGGAATCGGCAGCAGCGCCAATCCCAAGCCGTTGGTCGACTTCGACGACGATTTCTGGGATCTCACCTTCGCGATCAACGTGACCGCGCCGTACCTGCTGACCAAGCTGGCGCTGCCGGAGATGATCCGCCGGGGCTGGGGCCGGATCATCAATATCGCCTCGATCAACGCCAAGGTGCCGAGCGTACATGGTGCCGCGTACACGGCAAGCAAGCATGCGCTGGCCGGCTTGACCAAGGCCGCGGCCATTGAAGTGGCCGATACCGGTGTGACTGTTAATGCCGTATGCCCTGGCGTGACGCGTTCGTTGATGAACGACAAACGCCTGGAGTACGATGCTCAGCGCACCGGCGTCTCGTTTGAAGAACTGGAACGCCAGGCATCGCCGCTGGGACGCCGCCTGGAGCCGGAAGAAATTGCCGCAGCCGTTGCGTTCCTGGCCAGTGACGCAGCCCGAGCGATCAACGGCCAGACGATCAACGTCTGCGGCGGGCGCGTGATGGTGTAACCGCTCGTCGGTTACTGCCTCCGCCGAGGTTCGTGGGGGCGGTACGGGCCGCCCAGTTGATCACGCAGTTCGTCACACCGGGCACGCATCTGCGCGAGCACCTCGGCGTAGGCCGGATCGGTTGCCAGGTTCTTCAGCTCCTGGGGATCATCTTGCAGATCGTGCAAGAACTCGCCCTCGGGCAGGTGCTCAAAGTATCGCGCGTACTTGTACCGGCTGCCGCGGACGCCCTCCCACTTGGGGATCCGTTCGTGGTCCATCAGGTGTTCGCATAAGAAGTCGGTACGCCAGTCGGTTGGTTTCTGTCCTTTCACGAGCGGCCGCAGGCTGCGCCCCTGGTAACTGGCCGGCGGCTCAACGCCTGCGAAGGCGAGAATGGTGGGGGCGATATCGACGTTCAGTACCGTCTCGCGTGCCACGCGGACGCGCTTGGGTAGTGGCTCCCGCGGATCGTAGATGACCAGCGGCACCCGCAGCGATTCTTCAAAGTGGCTCCACTTGCCGGCAAAGCCCCGGTTGCCTTTGTAATAGCCGTTGTCGCCGGCGAAGATGATTACGGTGTTCTCGGCCAGACCAGCCTGCTCGAGGGCTTCCACCACGCGACCAATGTTGCGATCCAGCCCGGTGATTAGCCGGTAATATGCTTTGACATTGCGCTGGTACTTTTCAGGCGTGTCCCAGCGCCAGAACCGGCGCACGCGGTGCTCCGAGTTGTGGAAGAACTCCGGCAACTGCTTCCAGTACTCGGTATCGACTTCCGGCGGTGGAATCACGGCGTCTTCGTAAAGGCCGTTTTCGCTTTCGGCCCAGGGGTAGTGGTTCTCCTTGTCGTTATCTTCGGCGTGGGCGGCGTTGAAACTTACCGAAAGGCAGAACGGTTGTTCCTTGGTGCAACTTTGGATGAACTCGATTGCCGCGTCGCCTTCCAGGTCGGTCACGTGCCGCAGGCTGCCGTCGGGCTGCTGTTTGAAATACGGGTTGCGGTTAAGCGGCCGGAAGAAGTCGAACATCTGCTGCTGGGCGCCGCGCGGCACGCCAACGCCAAACTTGCCGACAAAGCCGGTGCGGTAGCCGGCTTGGCGGAGTAGCACCGGGTAGCTGTGGTCGACCAGTGGCTGCCGCAGCGGCGGCGTACGGAACGTGTAGCGGTGCTTCCGTTCCCACAGCCCCGTGAAGATAGTTGCTCGGCTGGCCGCGCAGATCGAAGTCGTAACAAAGGCGTTCTCGAACCGGACACCATAGGCTGCCAGGCGATCGATTGCGGGCGTCTTGAGAATGGGGTGACCGGCGCAGCCTAAGAAGTCGGCCCGGTGGTCGTCGGAAAGAAAGAACACGATGTTGGGCCGCTCGTCGGCCAATGCCGCGGCATCGGTCAACCAGCAGCACGCCAACACCAACAGCAGCAGGCAGGAAGTACGCGGCACCATGGAGCGACCTTTTCTGGGTAGGGACGCGGCAGCGAATAGCCAGTCGCCCGCGGCAACCAGGGCCGCGGCGGCCCGGTCATGGTAGTGAACGGCTGGTGGTTTGGGAAGTTTCCGCCCCCAGCCACAGGGGGCGGGCATGCGCCAAAATCGCCTGCAAACTCTGGCAAATCAATCAATCTTGGCCGATGATAACGGCACGGCCGCTGGCAGCGCGCCGGCCGTACCAGGTTGTCAGGTAATACGCTTTCCTCGTTCAGCCGAACATCGATTCCATGGAACAAGAACGTTTTCCCCGCCGCCAGTTTCTCTCGCAATCTGCTCGCGGTTTGGCCGCGGCCGGCGTTGTGACCGGCTTGGCTCAGGGCCTGACCGGGGCCGTCGCGCAGGCGTTTGCCCAGGGCTCGGGCGACGGACAACGCCGGTATAAGAAGGCCGTCAAGATTGGCATGGTGCGCGACGGCAAAGACCTCCGCGAGAAGTTCGCGATCGTAAAGGAGCTGGGGTTCGACGGTATTGAACTGAACAGCCCCGGCCTCAACCGCGATGAAGCCATCCGGGCACGCGACGAAGTTGGTCTGCCCATTCACGGCGTGGTCGACTCGGTGCACTGGCGTGACACGCTCAGCGATCCCGACCCGGAAGTGCGGGCCCGCGGCCTCGAAGGGCTCAAGACCGCTCTTCGCGATGCCCAGGCCATCGGTGCCGACTCGGTGTTGCTGGTGCCGGCGGTGGTGAATAAGAACGTTTCGTATGCGGACGCTTACAAGCGGTCGCAGGCCGAGATTCGCAAGGCCCTGCCCGTAGCCGAGGAAACCGGCGTCAAAATTCTGCTCGAAAACGTTTGGAACAACTTTCTGCTTAGCCCGCTGGAACTGGCCCGGTACATCGACGAGCTGGAGTCGCCGATGGTGGGCTCGTATTTCGACGTAGGCAACGTGGTCCGCTACGGCTGGCCGGAGCAATGGATCCGCACAATCGGCAAGCGGATCGTCAAGCTCGACATCAAGGAGTACAGCCGCCAGATCGAGATGACCCAGGGCACTCGCAAGGGCTTTGGCGTCGAGCTGCTCGAAGGCGATTGCGATTGGCCGGCCGTGATGGAGGCGCTCCGCGAGATCAATTTTTCGGGTTGGGGTACCGCCGAAGTGCCCGGCGGCGACCGCGAGCGGCTGAAGGTCATCGCCGAGCGGATGGACCGGATCTTCGCGCTGTAAATGCGAAACTTACGAAAGCCTGTTCAGAAAACATCGCGAGCCGCGGCGCTGGGTGCACCGCGGCTCGCTTTCTTGTTGGTTATCCGCGCGAACCCGTCTGTGTCTGAGACACTACAAGGTTGTCGGCCGGCCCGAGCCGAATCTGGATGAACGGCCACGGGGACAGTAATATTGATGTTTTGACCCCGTGCGGTAGCTTCATTCCCCCCTGAACAGGCGTTGACGCTTTGGAAGCATCGTCAGGCATTTTGCAGCAGCTCTCGGCCGTAATTGCCCAGCGGCAGCAGAACCCTTTGGAGCGTTCGTACACCACACAGCTTCTGCAAGGGGGGGTGCCCAAGATCGGCGCCAAGATCACTGAGGAGGCCGCCGAGGTGGTGGAAGCGGCGGCCGAGCCCGGCGAGGAAGGACAGGCCCACCTGGTCCGCGAGGCGGCCGACCTCATTTATCACCTGTTGGTGATGCTGGCCTGCCGCGGAACGTCGCTGGAGGCGGTCGAAGCCGAATTGGCGCGGCGTTTTGGGATTTCGGGCCTGGACGAGAAAGCCTCCCGCGCCCATTCTGGCGAAAAAGGGAAATAATTCCCGCGTTCGCGGCCTGATTACGGCGTCACGCCCCTACCGCGTTGATTGCAGCGGCCGTGGTGGCTTGGTTTGCGGTAGCGGTGTTTTCACGCCGCACCAGCGCCGGCGATTTGCGGGTAACGGCCAATCGCCCCCCCTGCCCTTCCGGTATTGTGTGCTTTGCCAGTTGAGAATGACCCATGGACAATCTGCGGATCGGTGTTCCCAGCAAGGGGCGTCTGGCCGACCTCGCCAGTGAGCTGTTGAAGGACGCCGGCCTGAGCTTCCGCCGCCAGGAGCGGAGCCTGTTCGCGCTATGCCGCGAGATGCCCGTTGAAATCACCTTCCTCCGCGCCGACGATATTCCGGTGCTGTGTGCGGAGGGCGCCATCGACATGGGCATCACCGGCAGCGACCTGGTCCAGGAAAGTGGTGTCGATGTGCAGCAGCGGCTGGCCTTGGGCATTGGTGCCTGCCGCCTGGCGCTGTGCGTGCCCGACGACGGCCAGATCGAACGCGTCGAGCAGCTCGACGGCCGGCGGATCGCGACCAGCTTTCCGCGGACCACCCAGAACTTCCTGGCACAGCACGGCGTGCAGGCCCACCTGGTGACGATCTCCGGTTCGGTGGAGATCATGGTTTCGCTGGGCGTAGCCGACGGCATTGTCGACCTGGTGGAAACCGGCAGCACGCTGGCCGCGAACCGGCTGAAGATCCTTACCGAAGTCGGCCGGTACGAAACCGTGCTCATCCAGAACCACCAGGGCCGGCACAACGGCTTGGCCGACCGCATCGTGCGGCGGATCGAGGGGGTGGTCATCGCCCGCAGTTACTCGCTGCTGGAATACAACATTCGCCGCGACCGGCTGCCCGAGGCGGAAAAGGTCACGCCCGGCTTCAACTCGCCCACGGTCAGCGCCTTGGAAGACCCCCAGTGGTGTGCCGTGCGGGTCATGGTTCGTCAGGCCGACGTCATCCGGATCATGGAAGAGCTGGAGGCCCTGGGAGCCTCGGCCATTTTGCAAACGCAAATCGCCAATTGCCGGCTGTAGCCGGCGGGGTAGGCGTTTGTTTTGCCCGGCATAAGGGTAGAATACCTCAGCGGTGTGGCAGTATTGCCGGGCCGCAACCGCGCAGGCGTTGCCTGCGCCCCTCCCCACCCACCACGGACACATCCACCTAGACCCATGCGGATCATCGAGTACCCTCACCCTACCCTGCGGCACGTTTCACGCCCGCTGAAGCGGGTTGACGCCGAACTGCGGCGGATGGTCGCCGAAATGTTCGACCTGATGTACGAGGCCAAGGGGATTGGCCTGGCCGCGAACCAGGTGGACCTGCCCTACCGGCTGTTCGTCGTCAACCTGGAAGGCGACCCGGCGGCCAAGGATCAGGAGATGGTGTTCATCAACCCGGTGCTCAGCAAGCCCAAGGGGCAGGCCGAGCAGGAGGAAGGCTGCCTGAGCCTGCCGGGGCTGTACGCGCCGGTGGTCCGGCCGGAAACGGTCACCGTTCAGGCATATAACCTGGCCGGTGAACTGTATCACCAGGAAGTCTCGGGCATGCTTGCCCGGTGCATCCAGCACGAGACCGACCACCTGGATGGCATCCTGTTCATCGATCGCCTCTCAGATTCGCACCTGGCGGAGATCCGCGGCGAACTGGAGGAGTTCGAAGAGCGTTTCAAGGGGATGGTATCGCGGGGCGAAATCGACGATGAATCAAAGTTGGCTTCGCGGCTGACCGAGCTGGAAAAGGCCCGCTGCTGAGCCACGGCGGCAAACGGAGAGTACGCCGCGCTGCCATCAAGCGGCAGCGCGGCATGATGAGCGGCCAAGTGGCCGCTTTTTCTTTTGGCACACGCGGCTAGCCCTGGCCCTGTAGCGCCGCCAAGCGCCGCTGCAATTCGTCGGGCGGCACGTCTTCCACGTGCGTGGAGATCAGCCAGATTTGGCCGAACGGGTCTCTGATCGAGCCCATGCGATCGCCGTAGAACTTGCTTTCCACCGGCGAGATCAGTTCGGCTCCGGCTTCCACCGCTTTGGCAACCGTGGCATCGACGTCCGGCGTATAGACCAGCAAGCTCACAGGCGTGCCGCCGTACGCGGTGGGATCTTGGTACTGCCCGTCCGGACATGCGTCGGCTAGCATCACGATACTGTCGCCGATCTTGATTTCGGCATGGCCAATCGTGCCGTTGGGACCATCGAGGCGCATGATCTCCTGGCCCCCGAACACTTTCTGATAGAAATCCAGCGCGGCGCTGGCGCCTTTTACGACCAGGTAAGGGGTTACACCGCCATAACCAGCGGGGATCGGGTTAACGGCCACTGCGATTGCCCTCCAGGTGAGAACTTGGATTGCGGCGCATACGGCGCCCGGGAATCCAAACCGCCGCACACGTTGCCTGTACAAATGTTCCAAAAGAATATGCCAGTTGAGGGATTCTCACAAGCCAAAACCAGCAGGAAATGCGCGAAGTTCGAAAGCCTCGTTGCGATAGGAGCTTAGGAACGCTTGTGGGCGGCGTACCGCTTGATTGTAACCATGGACGATGGCGCGAGATTCACGGCAGCCAAATTGTGAATACGAGCAGACGTCGTAGTCCCGCGGTCGCCAGCCGAAAACTGCCGAGCTTGGCAGAGGTAATGAGCACCAGCGCGACGAACAGGTTCCAGGCTTTCCACCGTCGGCTGCCAATGCGCTACCTGGGCGCTTGGAATGCCAGGTTGCCCATTCCCTGCGTCCTTCTCGTTGCGGCTATGAAAGCTGCCAGGTGCGGCTGCGTTTCATGTTCCGGTTCCGCTGCGCTGGCACTGCCCTGGTGATGTGATAGATGCTGCGCGTGATGCGGCCAGCGACGAGGTTTGCGAAGTGCTTGCTGTTCAGTAGGTAGCTGGCCGGTGATTTCCGGCAAGTTCTGGTAGGCAAAACCAGGTAGACGCACCGCTTAGCCATGCATTCCGCCCCGGCAATTGGCAAGAGAGTTGCTTATGAAGCCGGCGGGGAAATAACGCCGCAACTTACGCGGCGACTTTGTTGCCGGAGCGCCAAGCCACGTGAATCAAGCCGCATCGACGCCGCAGCGGATCCGCTTTAGTACGCAGTCGCTACTCTGGGCCGTACTTTTGATAGCGCTCATTCTGGCCGTGGCCGATCTGCTGGTGGTAACCGTAAGCATTATGCTGTTGGTGTTTGCCGGCGTGCTCTTTGGCATCTTTCTTAACGCCGTGTCCAACTGGCTGAGCCACAAGACGGGGTTACGCTACCTTTGCGCGTTTACCATTGTCGTGGTGACGCTGACGGCCATGACACTCGCCGGCTTCGTCTATATGCACGTGCAAATCGCGGCCCAGGCTGCCGAGCTATGGGAGCAGTTGCAGGAGTCGGGCCAGAAGGTGTACCAACAGGTGCGCCACTCGCAGTGGTTCGAGCGATTCATGCCCGAGGTGAAGGCCGAAAACCTGGTGCCCAGCTCCACCAAGGTGTTGCCGGCCGTCACGTCGTGGCTGCAATGGCTGATGTGGGGCGTAACCGGCGCGTTTGTGATCGTGGTCGTCGGCCTATATGTGGCGTTCGACTCCAAGCTCTACGAAGAAGGCTTCATCAAGCTGGTGCCGCCGCAGCGGCGGGATCGGGCCCGCGAGGTCATGCACACGCTGCGCGTCGCGATGGGCAAGTGGATCGCCGGCCGACTGATCTCGATGGCCGTGGAGGGCGTGCTGACGACTATCGGGCTTTGGATTTTGGGGGTGCCGATGGCGGTAACGCTCGGCGTGGTTACGGCCCTGCTCTCGTTCATACCGAACGTCGGCCCCATCGTGGCGTTGGTGCCTCAGGTGTTGCTGGCACTTCAAGTGGGGCCCAGTACCGCGCTGTACGTGGTGCTGCTCAACATCGTCGTGCAAACGCTCGAAGGCTACGTGCTCACGCCGATCGTGCAGCAGTATGAGGTTTCGCTGCCGCCGGCCATGACCATCATCACGCAGCTTCTGTTGGGCGTGCTGTTTGGCGTAATGGGGGTGATGATGGCCGCGCCGCTGACCGTCGCGATCATCGTGATCGTGCAGATGCTGTACATCCAGGATCACCTGGGCGACAGTGCGGCTAAAACCCTGGTCGACGAATGAGGGCCGGCGGTGCACTGCGCCGCTACTTCTTCTTGGGCCGGAACGCCTGGATCTTGCTCTCGTCGGTGGTCAGGTACGGCCCTTCGAGCAGATCGATGCAGTAGGGAATGGCCGGAAATACGGCGTCCAGGCATTCGCGGATCGCCTTGGGCTGGCCGGGCAGATTCACAATCAGGGCCTTGCCGCAGATGCCGGCCGTTTGCCGCGAGAGAATCGCCGTGGGCACCTTGGTCAGCGAGACCGCCCGCATCAGCTCACCAAAGCCGGGCATCATCTTATCGCACACGGCTTCGGTGGCTTCGGGCGTGATATCGCGGACCGCCGGCCCCGTCCCGCCCGTGGTGATTACCAGGCAGCAGCCTTCGTCGTGGCACAAGCTGCGGAGCGTTTCTTCGACCAGTGGCCGCTCGTCGGGGATCACGCGCGCGATGGCCTCAAATGGCGAAGTCAGAATCTCTTCCAGGTATTCCCGAATGGCCGGTCCGCCGCGGTCTTCGTATTCACCACGGCTGGCGCGGTCGGAGACGGTCACGATACCGATTCGGGCCACATCGGTCATAGCTGCAAGGGTCCTTGCCGGCGGAATGTTTGGGGCGTGTTAGCGATCGGGGAACGAGGCGGGGCTGACGCCCAGATCGATGATGCTGCAAGCGGTAATCGGTTCCAGTCCCAGGAAATGGGCCTTTTCAATCACGGCCTCGCTTTCGCTGCCGGGATTGAGCCACAGTTCGCGGCAGCCGACCTCGGCTACTTCGTCCAGAATGTCGACGCCGATTTCCGGCGGCACGTAGAAGCTGATCCGATCCAGCGGCTTCACCGGCACCTCGGAGAGCGACCGGTAAACGGGCAGCCCTTCGATCTCGCCGCCGCGGGGGTTGATCGGGAACACGCGGTAGCCCAACTGGAGATGGGCGCGAACCGATTTGTTTCCGTACTTGCTGCGGTCGGAACTAGCGCCGACGATTGCGACGGTGGGCTGGTTCATGGCAATACATTCACGCGCAATGTGGGGAGTAGAAAGACCTTCGGCGTTTACGGCGCGGCTCCATCCGCCGAAGGTTCAGTCTACAAAGCGCGTGGGTAACCCGGCTAGGGGCGCGGCGCTAGTGCCTATTGCGGTAGCAACTTGCGCCGATTGGCCCGTTATTGAACCGGGTAAGCCGGCGTGCCCGGCACCGCGGCAGCCTGTGGTGCCGTAGTGGTCTGAGGATAAGCAGGCACAGGTATCGTTTGAGGATGGGCCTGGCCCGGCACCGTCTGGGGATACATCGGCGTGGTCGAGGTTTGCGGGTAGGCTATCGGCGCCGTTTGAGGATACGCAGTCTGAGGCACCGCGGTGGTTTGCGGGTACGTCGCCGGATAAGGCTGGACCGAAGCCGTCTGCGGATAGTCAACCGGATAGCCCTGGCTCGTTGCCGGATACGGCGGGTTCACCGCGGCGGTCATGCTTGGCATCGTCGCAGCCGGCATGGGCTGCCCAGGCATGGCAGCGCCAGGCATGTTCATTCCCGGCGTGGTAGCAGCCGGCGGCATGGGCAACGGCAAGGCCGGACCGGCGTCTTGATGCCGGTAGCTGCTGGGTTCAGGCAGCGGATAGGTCATGCCCGGCAGCGGCTGTACGGTAGATGGCATCGTGGCCGGGGCGCCGTTGACGGGCGGCAACGAGGTAGGCGCATCCGTTGGATTGCCGGCGCCACGCGGCGGGCGGCCGTTGCGCTGATTGGGCGGGTTCATCGCCGCCAGGATCTCAGGCACCTTGGCCGGGTCGACATGCTTGCCCTTGGCAATGAGCCGCTGGGCAAGCGTATCGAGGCGCTCGCTGCGCACCCAAGGTGTCGTGCGGTGGTGACCGTCGATCACGGTGGTCAGCGTCACGCCGGGCTGCGATTTGTTTTGGCCTTCGAAGTAGCCTTCGCGAGCCAGGTCGCGGAGCACCACGTCGACGTCGTGACGCTTAAGCGTCAGCATCAGGATCTCGTTGGCATTGCGGCGTGCGAATCCGCCAGCCCCCTGCACCGACGACGAATCGACGCTGCCCTTGATGTGCAGAATCGCCAGGGCCTTGTCGCTATCGGCCGGGTACGGGTACACCAGGTCGAGCGTGCGGACGTACTGCTTATCTGGATCGGAGCTCGGCTGGACCACCATTGCCGGTGGCTCGCCAGCTACTGCGGGCTGAACGGGGGCAGGCTGCGGTTTCTGGTCCACCAGGTTGCCCTGGATGTGATAGCGAATCTGGGCCTGCTTGTAGTTGGGCGAGTTTGTCATCCAACGGCCCATGGCGCAGCCTGGCGCCGAGATCACCAGTGCCAGCAGGATAAGCCGATACGCCCAAGTCGTTCTCACCGATAGTCCTCGCGAATCGGATAAAACACGTCGAGTGCCCTGACGGGCCGCTCGCCGGCGATCACCTTGTGTTTGACGCCGCCGGGGATGCGCCACATTTCGCCAGCCCGAACAATGCGGCTTTGGCCGTCGATGATGAACTCGGCCTCGCCTTCGAGCATCATCCCAAGCTGTTCGTGGGGATGGCTGTGCTCCTCCACCACCGCATGCGGCTGCATCTCGACGAGCGATAGCATCGCGTGCTCGCCGTGCGTCGTGTAGATATCGACACCCGGAAAGATGGTGTAATGCGAACAATCGTTTTTATCGACGATGTAGGAGTGCATCTTGACCCTTCGCGGTTGGGAAAATGGAAGAAAAAACTCAAGTGCGACCGAACCGGCGTCCTCTGAGGGTGCGCATGCGGGGACTAGGGCCTCAATGGTGATGGCACTGCTGGCGGCGATCGATCACTGGGCACGGAGTGATTCATCGCGGATGCGGGCCGCTATCACGGGCCGGGTATAAGCTGTCGGCGGTAACTGAAAGAACGCCTACGAGAAATGCCGGCCGAAGTGAGGCCGTGGCTCATGGGGCCGCAATGCGTGCCTGTCCGGAGCCATCCCACAGCACACGGGGGGCGACATCGAACACGTCCTCGCGGGCGGCCACTTCAATATCGCGCGCCAATCCTAGCCGTTCCAGGTTCCGCCCGCCGCGACTGCGCTGTAGCACATGCAGCGCATCGCTGGAAGACTGAGCAAGTGCGAGCGCGAGCACGGCCTGGTCGTTCAGTTCGATCTCGCCCGATTGATCCATCAGCAACGTGGCAACCCGACCAGCAGCAAAGGCGTCTTCGGCGGTCACCTCGCCTTCGGTGCCGGCGCACAGCAGATGTACTCGCTCGGCCTCGCGAACCGCGGCCGCAACGGCGCTCACGTTGGCCAGTGAGCCCAGGTACACCTGATCGGCACTGCGGGCGGCGGCCATCGCCCGGGTACCATTGGTGGTGGTGAAGACGAGCCGTTTGCCTTGGCATCGCTGGGCGGTGTATTCCTCGGGCGAGTTGCCAAAGTCAAAGCCGTCGATCCGCACGCCGCCGCGTTCGCCACCCAGGACGGCCTCACCAGCCGGGAAGGACGCGGCCAAGTCGCGCGCTTCCTGCACATCGACGCACGGCAGCACTTCCCGCACGCCGGCCGCCAGCGCATAGCAGATGGTGGTGGTCGCCCGCAGCACGTCGAACACCACAACGGCCGAGCCGGGCAGCACATCCGCAGGCATCAATGACGGCAGCAAGTAAACGGAAACGGCGCGGGGCATCAGTTCGTTCCTGGCAGTACGCGGAAAACCAAGCCGAGGATTGCCGGCCTAGATCACATTGGATGGCGGGTGGGGGGGCGTGTGGATGGCACGCTAGGCCTCGCCTTCTGGCTTGGCGAGCGTGCAGGCGAACTCCAGCCGGGCAGCCAGGCGGCCTTCGCACGTTACTTTGGCGGTGAGGAAGTACGCACCGCTCAGCGTCTCATCGAGGTGGATTTCCAGCTCAACCGTATCGCCCGGCCGCACCATGTGTTTGAAACGCACGTTGTTGAGCCGCGTAGCGACCGGCACGCCGCCCCCATCGGCCAGGCCGCGTCGAGCGATTAACAGGGCGCCGGCTTGCATGGCGGCTTCGCACAGGATCACGCCCGGCACGATGGGAAACTCGGGAAAGTGGCCGGCGAAGAAGGATTCGTTTGCATCGAACCGTTTTCGGCAGACGATCTCGTTCTCGCTCTCGCGCACGATGTCGTCAATGAACAGAAACGGCGGTCGATGCGGGATCGCGGAATAGATTTCCTGGTTCATGTCCTGGTGCCAGCCGGAAGGCCGGCGTCGAAGGGGCAGTTCAAGCGGAGATACGGTCGCGGTCGGTTCAGTCCAACAAGCGGCCACAGCGCGGCCGCCGGCCAACGAGGGCCGGTCACGATCTGCTGCACCAGCCGTCGGCGGGACGGGCGCTGACGCTGGCCGTTCAACGGGCGGTTGGGCAGCAGGATGAGCTGTGCCACCAGCAAGCCGCTCATCGTACCCCAGAAACGCGGTTACATGAACGGCCCAGGGCTACAGGGGGGGGCTCGCAGTCTGACCCTTGGTATCCGGACGCCCAGATCCGTCGGAGCCGGCCGATTTGGGATAAATTCTTAGGGGCAAAAGAGTGCTTCGCCGGCAGGTTCGGTTTATCTTACAATCATCCCCACGCCTTGGCGGTACGGTTGTCCACCGCCGCGGCGCCTCCCCGAACGACATTCCATGCAGGCCTCGGGCCGCTGGTGCTGTTATTTGGCGAAGCCGCCGGTATCATCTTGCTCCAGTGGCTCGCCCCCCGTTGCAGCTTTGTGCAGGCAAACTAAGGAGCAATTATGGGCATGCGAAAGCACTCGCTCGCCGCAGTTGCATGGTCATTGGTGATGGCCGCCATGTGGTCGCCCGCTCTGGCCCAGGATTGGACGCGGTTCCGTGGCCCCAACGGCCAGGGCGTCAGCGAGGCCACGACCATCCCGGTGCAGTTCACCGAGGCCGATTTCAACTGGAAAGTGAAGCTGCCTGCCGGCGGGCATTCGTCGCCCGTGCTGTGGGGGAAGAAGATCTTCCTGACCTGCGCCGACGATAAGGAATCGGCTCGGCGGATCGTGGTTTGCCTGCATGCCGACGACGGCCGGATCCTGTGGACCAAGGAATACCAGTCGGAGTTCCATCACAAGCACCAGTTCAACAGCTTTGCGTCGTCGACACCGGCCGTCGATGAAGAACGCGTCTACGTGTGCTGGAGTACGCCGCAGGAGTTTACGCTGTTGGCGTTGGATCACGACGGCAACGAAGTCTGGCGGCGCAACCTGGGCCCCTTTCCCAGCCAGCATAGCTCGGGCACGTCGCCCATCGTGTATGAAGACATGGTCATCGTGAGCAATGAGCACGATGCCAGTGATCCCCGCAACCCTGAGATCAAAGGCCACAGCTTCTTGATCGCGGTGGATCGCAAGACGGGCAAGGACCGTTGGATCACCGAACGCGACAGCCTGGTGGTGACGTACTCCACCCCGTGCGTCTACCAGCCTGAGGACGGCGAGCCGCAGTTGATCTTCAACAGCCAGCCTCACGGCATTACCAGCGTCAATCCCAAGGACGGCAGCATCATCTGGGAGATCGACAAGGCCGGCACCAAGCCGCTGCTTTCCAAGCGGAGTGTGTCCTCGCCGGTGCTGGTTTCCGGCATGATCACCGCAAGCTGCGGTTCGGGCGGCGGCGGCAACTACCTGGTGCTGGTGCGTCCCGGTACCAAGGACCAGCCGCCGGAACTTGTGCGCCGCATCGAGCAAAAGGACGGCGCGCCGTACGTGCCGACGCCGGTGGCTTACGGCAATCTACTGTTCCTGTGGAACGACCGCGGGATTGCGTCATGCGTCGACGCGGTGACCGGCGAGGTACATTGGATCAAGCGCGTGGGCCAGAACTACTTTGGTTCGCCGATCCGAGTCCGCGACAAGATCTACTGCATCTCGACCGAAGGCGACGTGGTGGTGCTCAAGGCCAGCACCGACTTCGAGATTCTGGCCACCAACCCATTGGGCGAAGATTCGCACAGCACGCCTGCGGTTTCCAACGGGGTGATGTACCTCCGCACGTACACCCACCTGATCTCGGTCGGCGGCAAGTAATCGCCGCAGGCTCAATTAGGCATGCACGGGGCTGCGGGCTCTCTGCGCGCTGGATTGTATCGCGACCGCCCCTTGCACGGGGTAAAGGATTCGTTTAATCGTTTGAATGTCTGGGCGGCTGCGGCTTTGCTGGGGGCAACGAACGGACAAAGCTGCCTCGCCGCAGGGGGCTGACGCTACAAACTTCTTTGAGTGACCACACCGCATGGCTCTGCGCCCGTTACCCATTTGCTGTTTCGCCGAGTTCTTTGGAACGTTCTTGTTGGTCCTGCTGGGCTGTGGCTCCGTGAATGTGGCCGTGTTGACCGGCGATTTGACCGGCTTATGGCAGGTTGGCATCGTCTGGGGCATTGCCATCATGGACGCCATCTATGGTGTGGGGGCCGTAAGCGGTGCCCACATCAATCCGGCGATTACCGTCGGTATGGCGGCCTGGCGGATGTTCCCGGCTGGCCGGGTGATTCCGTACATCATCGCCCAGGTGGCAGGCGCCTTCGCGGCCGCTGCCGTGTTGTACGCCCTGTTCGCGCCGTATCTGGCTGCGACCGAGGCCGCCAAGGGCGTGAAACGCGGCGAGCCCGGTAGCGAAATCACGGCCATGTGCTATTGCGAGTATTTTCCCAATCCTGGGGCGGTGGCCAGCGGTCCCGGCCCGGTCACGTCCGAGGCAATCGCTGCCCGGTATCCCCTTGTGTCGGAGTTTACAGCATGCCTGGCCGAGTTCATCGGCACGCTGGTGCTGGGCTTTGTAGTGGCCGCGGTTACCAATGATGCCAGTTTGCTTGGTCCCAAGCGGATGGCGCCGCTGTTCATCGGGCTGACGGTTGCCGCGTTAATCTGCGTAATTGCTCCGCTGACGCAGGCCTGCTTTAACCCTGCCCGAGACTTTGGACCGCGACTGTTTGCCGCCTTGGCCGGATGGGGCGACGTGGCTCTGCCGGGGCTGCGATCGTCGACGGGCTTTTTCACCGTCTACATCCTTTCGCCGCTGGCCGGTGGTGTGACGGGGATTGGCATGTACCAGACCCTGCGGCAGCACTCGATTGCCCACGACGGCGCGGCGGCCGACTAAGCCACACCGGGCATTGCACACCCGAACTGGCAGAACCCCTTAGGGACTTCGGGCAAATCGCGGCGACGGAGCGCCCGCGGGCAGGCTCCGCGCCAGGGTATGGTCGTTTTTGCGAGCCGCACTATGAAACGTTGCATCGTTTGCGGACTGGTGGTCGGCATCTGGATGGGGGCCGTGGTCTGCCTGATGCAGCCCGGTCGGGCGGAGCCGAACGCAGCGGCCAACTCGGGCAATCAAACGCCGGCCGTTAAGCAGCAGTCGCAAGCCATTGCGATGCTGTCGCCCACGCAACCCTACCAGGCGGCGCTCTCGCATCAGGCAACGTGCGAGGTGGATCTCGCCGCAGTGGTCACGCCGCCATACGGCTGCAAGGTGCTGAAGGTGTGGCTGCCGCTGCCACCTTCGGATAACGTGCAGCAAATCCGGGGCTCGCGGCTCAGTACCTTTCCCATGCGTGTCGAGCCGCAGATCGCCACCGAAAATGTCTACGGCAATCGCTTCGCCTATTTTGAGTTTCACGAGCCCAAGGGGGCGCAGATCATCCGGCACCGCTTCCAGGCGACGGTCGCCGACCTGAACTGGAATGTCGACCTGGCGAAGGTAGCTGACATTGCCGCCTGGCCTGATGTGTTCAAGCCGTATCTGCAATCGCCTCAACTCCGTCAGCAGCAGGCACTGGAGCAGGCTTTAGCGGAGATCACGCAGCAGCCCAAGCATGGGCCGGAGAGCCTGCTCGCCGCCATGAGGTGGGTGAACGCGAATTTGGAATACGATCACGTTAAGGCGTCGTTGCGGGCGGACGCCGACCACGCCCTGGCGTTTCGCCGCGGCCACTGCAGCGACTACCACGGCCTGTGTGCGACATTGGGCCGCAACCTCGGCTATCCCACGCGGGTAACGTACGGCTTGTCGCTGTTCCCTAAGAACTCGCCCTCGCATTGCAAGCTGGAGGCGTACCTGCCGCCTTATGGCTGGGTGAGCTTCGATGTGTCGGAAACCCAGCAACTGGTGAAGAAGATTCAGACTTCGGAGTCTTTGACCGAGGCTGAAAAGAAATGGCTGATCGATGCTGCTTGGTGTCGGCTTCAGCGCGGGTATCGCGAGAACGGTTGGCTGCTGGTTACACGCGGCACCAATTATGAGCTGGCTCCCAAGGCGTCGCGGCCGGTCGCCGTGGTACGGACCATCTACGCCGAAGCCGACGGCGAGCCGCTGCCGGAACCGGATCCGGCCAACCGGCAGCAGCGAGAGTTCGGCTGGATGACCGTCCACCACTACGTGGCCGATCGGCCGCTACGGCGGTACAGCGACCTGGAACTGCTGCGGCAAACCGCGGAATAGTTGCCGGCGTGATACGATGCTCCCTCACGCGGGTGGGGGTTGTGGTTGGGCGTCATTTTCGCAGTTTGGCTGGCCTTTCATTCTTTAGGCATTAGGGGGGCGCATCTCGCCTAGCCTCCCAGGGCGCCACCCGGTAAACTAGCCGCTAAAGCTACGGACGCTTGCCGACTCGCCAGGGAGAGGGAGATGCTTGGAGCCAGTTTGACGATCGACGCCTACATTCGCCGGCTGCAGGAAGAACTGGAGCGGGTTGACCAGGGCGAAATTCAACAGCTTGCCGACCTGCTGTTCGAGGCCTGGGAGAACGACCGGTTCGTGTACATCTTCGGCAACGGCGGCTCCGGCACTACCGCGACCCACATGAGCGAGGACCTGGGCAAAAGCTCGCTCAAACAGGATGATCTGAACGACGAGAACCGCCGGCGGCTCAAGGTGATGAGCCTGACCGACAATCTGGGCTGGATCCTCGCCGTGGGCAACGACTGCGGCTACGATCAGATTTTTGTCCAGCAGCTCATGAACTACGGCCGTCCCGGCGACTTCGCGATCGGCATTAGCGGCTCGGGCAACAGCCCCAACGTACTTAAGGCCATCGACTGGGCCAACCGCAACGGGCTCAAGACCTTCGGCATGACCGGCTACGACGGCGGCAAGCTCCGCACCCTGGCTTCGGCTGGTCTGCACGTGCCCCTGCACGACATGGGCATGGTCGAAAGCATCCACTTGGCCCTGTTCCACTGGGTGCTCAACGACGTGTTTGCCCGGATCAATGGCGAGGGCCGTTACCAGTCGCAAGGGCTGCACGCCGCCGCCCTGCTCCGGCAGGCGGGCTAACGAGCGGCTGCGGCTGATGCGGCTGATTCGGTTGCCGCTTGCGTTTTCATCCACGGCTTTCCTGGTACGGCATCTGCTGTATGTTCCTGGCCATCGAAATCGGCGGAACGAAGCTCCAACTAGCTGTGGGCGAAGCGCCGGGATCGCCGCTGGTCGAGTTGCAGCGGTTTGACGTTCAGCCTGCCGAGGGCGCAGTCGGCATCTTGCGCACCATCGAAAACGTTGCGCCCGTGCTGTGCCAGCGGCACGGTGTGCAGGTGGTGGGCGTGGGCTTTGGAGGCCCGGTCGATCTGACCGAGCAACGCGTCATTTGCAGTCACCAGATCGATGGCTGGGACAACTTTTCCCTGGGCCAGTGGTTCCAGCGTCTCTTGGGCCTGCCGGTAACGATTGCCAACGATGCCGATACCGCGGCCCTGGCCGAGGCGACCTGCGGCGCAGGCCGCGGTGCTGACCCGGTCTTTTATGTTACGGTAGGTTCCGGGGTGGGCGGCGGCCTGGTCCAGCGCGGCCAGCTCTACCACGGTTTTGGGCAGGCCGCGGCCGAGATTGGGCATCTGCGGCCCGGCTTGAATGCCGATCAGCCAGATCACACCGTGGAGATGTTGGCCAGCGGCTGGGGCATCGCCATGGCGGCCCAGGAACGCCTAACCGAGCCGGTTGCCCATCGGCTGAGTCCGTGGTTTGGCGAACCGCGTCCCAGCGATCCCGAGGTGATCCGGCAAAAGCTGATCGAGGTCGAGGAAGCCGCCGAGGAGCACGCCGCCGATTTGCTGGAACGCTGCGACGGCGTGGTCGATCAGTTGTCGGCCAAAATGGTCGCCCAGGCGGCCGCGGAAGGAAACGAAATCGCCCTGAGCGTGCTCAATCGCGCCACCACGGCACTCGGCTGGGCGATCGCCCAGGTGATCACGCTGCTTTCGCCCGAGGTGGTCGTGGTGGGCGGCGGCGTTTCGCTGGCGGGCGAGACGCTGTTCTTTGGACCCCTTCGCCAGGCCGTGGCACGCTACGTCTTCCCGCCGCTGGCCGACAGCTACCGTATTGTGCCGGCGGCCCTGGGCGAAGAAGTCGTTCTGCACGGTGCCTTGGCGCTGGCGGCAAGGGCCGTGGAACGCTGACGCTTCACGCGGTGCGGACCACTCACGCACTGCCGGCTTTCAACACCGCCCGGCACGCCCGTTAGTGATTGTGCCCATCGTGGCCATGGTGATGGCCATGCCCATGGCCGTGCCCATCGTGGTGATGGCAGTAGATGTCCTCACGGGGCCAGAGGGTATCGTCGGGCTCTTCTTCATCGAGGCCGGCCATGGGGGCCTTGGTCGCCAGGATGCGTTGCACCAATGCCGCTTTCATGGCGTTGGCTTGTTCCTGTGCCGCTTGAGCCTCCTGGCGATCGAAGTACTTGCGGCCGTCGATCCAGGTTTGCTCGCACACCGAGAGCGGCGAGAGCGGCGGACCGCTCCACACCACTAGGTCGGCGTGTTTGCCCTGCTCCAGCGAGCCTACCCACTGGTCGATGCGGAGCTGGCGGGCCGGGTTAAGCGTAACAAACTTGAGGGCTTCCTGGGGCGGCACATCGCCGTACTTGACGGCCTTGGCGGCCTCGCCGTTGAGCCGCCGGGCCAGTTCCGAGTCGTCCGAATTGAACGACACCACCACGCCCTGCTGGTGCATCAGCGCGCCGTTGTACGGAATGGCGTCCCACACCTCGAACTTGTAGGCCCACCAGTCGGAGAATGACGAGGCGCCGGCTCCGTGCCGGGCAATCTGATCGGCCAGCTTGTAGCCTTCCAGGATGTGTTGCAGGGTGCCGATCCGCACGTTGTAGGCTTCGCAGGTGCGCAGTAGCGCCAGAATCTCATCCTGGCGATAGCTGTGGCAATGGATCAGCCGCTTGCCTTCGAGAATCTGAACCAGGGCTTCCAGCTCCAGGTCGCGGCGAGGCGGCAATCCCTGCGGCTTGGTTTCCCAGGTCTGCCACTGCCGGCGGTACTCGAGCGCAGCCTCGAAGGCGTCGCGCACCAACTGCTCAACGCCCATTCGCGTCTGCGGGTAGCGGGTGGTGTAGCGCTCGCCCCAGTTGCTTTGCTTGACGTTCTCGCCCAGGGCGAACTTGATGCCTGCCGGGGCCTCGACGAATTTCATCTCCTCCGGCAGGCTGCCCCAGCGGAGCTTGATCACCTGGTTCTGACCGCCGATGGTGTTGGCCGAACCGTGCAGGACGTTTGCCGTGGTCAGGCCGCCGGCCAGTTGGCGATAGATGTTGATGTCGTCCGGGTCGATGAAATCGCCGATGCGGACCTCGGCCGTGATGGATTGCGTGGCTTCGTTGATGCCGCCGTCGGTTGCCGTGTGCGAGTGGCAGTCGATCAGGCCGGGCGTGAGATGCTTGCCGCGGCAATCGATCAGCAGGGCGTCCTTAGGCACCTCGACGTCGCCGGCTTTGCCCACCGCGTGGATGCGCCCGCGGTGCACGACCAATACACCGTCCTCAATGACTCCTTGCGGGCCGCTGGTCCAGATCGTGCCGCCCTGGAAAACGACCCACTCAGGCGATTCCGGTGGCGACGTCCGGCCGTATGCGCCCAGCGGATAGTTCACGGCAAACAGTGCCCGCGTGGCCTTGGCCGGCTCCTGGGAGACCGGCGGAGCTTCCACCGGCTCGTCATCCGCCGGGGCGGGCGGCTTGGTGGCCACGGCCTGGTCGGCCTTGCGTTGTGCGGCGGCCTGGAGGCGGCTGCCGTCGGCCAAAAAGATGGCGGCGACCCAGGTGAGTTGTTCGCCGCTTTCCGCCACGGCGCCGGTGAGCTGCGCCTGGCCCTTGTTGCCGAACAGCTTGCCGGGTAGCCGGGCAGAGAGGATCAGGTTTTCGAGCTTTACGTCGGTCAGGTCGGTCGGCTCGTTACCGATCTTGAGCTTGCCTTTGAGCTGGGTGATGGTGCCTTCAAGCCGGAGCGTGGCCTCGTGCGTTTTGCCGGTTGCGTCGGTCCAGGCGAACTTCCAGGTGCCGCGCACGTCCAACTCCGGGCTGGTCTGCACGGTATAAGGTTCGCCATCGACCCAGGTTTCCAGCACCTTGGTTTTCTGGGCGAACACGTCGCCATCGGTCACAACCAGGTGCGCGGCCTTGCCCGGCTCGATGGTGCCCAGTTCGCGTTCCACGCCGAACAGCCTGGCCGCGTTGACGGTGAGTGCCGCCAGGGCGGCCTTGGGCGGCAGGCCACGGCCGACCGCCATTCGCACGCGATCGAGGAACCTGGCGTCCGACGGCAGGTTATGCCCGGTGAAGGCGATGGTCACGCCAGCAGCCGCCAGTCGGGCCGGATTCTCCGGCGCGTGATCCCAGTGCATGAGCCGTTCGAGCGAGGCCGCCATGGCTGCCTCGGGCGTTTTGACGTACGGCGCCTTGGGGAAGTTCAGCGGCACAATCACGGGCCAGCCGGTGGCGGCGATCGCGTCCAGCCGGCGGTACTCGTTGCCGGAGCCGCGGAGGGCAATTTTCAGTTGAAACTCTTGCGCGACGGCATCGGCACGCAGCGCGTACAGCTCGTCCTGAGCTTCGAAGATCGTCAGTTCACGGCCGCCCGCGTAAGGCTCCAGCGCCGTGAGCGCCGCACTGCGCTCGGGCCGGGCAACCGGTTCTTCGCTCGATTCGTAGGCTTGCCACGCGCGGTGATGCCAGTCGGCGTCGATCAAAGCCTGCCGGACCAGGGCCATCGCCCCCATGGGCGAGCCCGGATACTGATCGCGACCACGCCGGGCAGGAATCAGCGTAACGTGCAGGGCCGCCTGATCGCGGACGATCGGGTTGTTCTTGCCGGTGGTGACCAGGGCACTGGTGCCGCGGATGATGCCATCTTTGGGAGCGACCAGCCGCACGGTAACGCCCTGGCGGCGGTACGCGGCATTGACGCTTTCCGCGGGAGAGTAGGCGGCCGCCGCCGAAGCATGCGGACGCACTTCGGGGTTCCAATAGCCCCCGCCCTTGGGCTGCGGGACTTCGATCTCGCTGTAGGCGTCGATGAAGCCGGCGTAGAGTGTCTTGCCGGTGTAGTCTCGCATCACGGCATCGGGCGGAATCGCGATGTCTTCACCCACGGCGACGATCACGCCGTCGCGAATCACCACTGTGCCGCGAGCCAGTTCCTTCTCCGGCGAAATCACCACGCGCGCACCTTGCAAGGCATAGACGCGCGGCGTGCCATCGTGCAGACCCTTGCTGGGTGCCAAACCGTCTTGGGCCAAGCCCGGCCCTGCCATCAACAACCAGCCGAAGGCGGCTCCCAACAACCACGACTTCCACAAGCAGGCGACAGTCTGCATCGCGGCGTGACTCACTGGCGGTGCGAGGAAGCAAGAAACGACGTCGTACAAAGTTTAACGACTCAACCGGCCCCCTGCGCGCGGGTTGCGACAAGTTGCCGCAAAATCCGGATGTGCCGGCGCTGTAAGCGTGGGTTCCGCCTGCCCTGCCCGGTGCAAACGGTACGATTGGAACGCTCTGCCAACGAAAACGGGGCAGCCCTTAACGGTAAGGACCGCCCTGTGGAGTGAATGTTGGGAGTGTTGTGCAATGCCGGCCAGCGCGCCGCGGCCGCCTGGCGGCTTACGCGGTTTGCGGTTCGTCCGGCGCCGGGGGAGGCTCAAACTTGGGAGCCACGGCTTCGTCGCGCTCTTCGTACCGGGCGCTGGGGCTGCTGTAGGTACGCGTGGGCGCCGAAACGGCCGAGTTGATCTCGTCTTCGATCCCCCGGATACCCTTCTTGAACTCAGTGAGGCCCCGGCCCAGCGAACGGCCGACTTCCGGCAAACGCTTGCCGAACAGCAGCACGGCGATGATGCCGACGATCATCATCTCCATGGGGCCGACGCCGCCGATAAAGCCAACAAGAGGAGTAACTTCCGTCATCACGAAATGACCTCCTGGTTTTTCGGGTCGTCCGCGTCTTTCAAGCCTTCGCGAAACTCTCGCGCGCCGCGCCCGAGATTATGCATGACCGACGGCAGCCGATGGCCAAACAGCAGCACGGCAATGATTCCGACAACCATCATTTCCATGGGGCCAATGCCCCCGATGAACCCATACAGGGGAGCAACGGCGGTCATCACGAGATGGCCTCCTGCTGCTTGGGATCGTCGGTATCCTTCAGGCCTTCGCGGAATTCCTTAGCGCCGCGGCCGAGGTTGCGCATCACCGACGGCAACCGATTGCCAAACAGCAATAGCATCACGAGCGCCACGATGGCCAATTCCCACGGCCCGAGGCCGAAGATGGCCAAAAGCGGGAGACTCTGCATGGTCGGCGGTCCTTTCAAGGGATTGAAAGAAACCGGCCCGGGGTGCGGACTGGGGCCAACCTGGGTAGGTGGGGTGCTGGATTGCGCCGGTGCTTCCCGGTTACAGGAAAAACCAGCGTTGGACGATCAGAACGCGTCGAAACCGACCGCGCACAACAAACCGCGCGATGTCAGGTCGTCGTGTTCTGATGATCCCCCTTTACGGCTTGCTCACGTGACGGTTCCGCCGGTGCTTCGTCTTCGATGCCCGAGACGCCCTTCTTGAATTCGACCACGCCCTTACCCAAGGAACGCATGACGCTGGGCAGGCGGTTGCCGAACAGGAGCAGGACGACGAAGGCAAAGATCATCAGCTCCCAAGGGCCAAGGCCAAAAACAGCGAACAGGGTGGGCATCGGACGCCTCGAAAGCGAAGATCAAACGCATTTGCCACTTGGCGTACTCGGCGGGGAAGAAACAGCGTCTCTCCGCGGCCAACATGGCAAGAGCACAGGGTGGGACCGAGCAGGCGGGCGCTACCGCTGAGGTGGTTGGCAGGGCCTCGTAGGGGATCAACCCGCCCACTGAAGCGCGTACACGTTCGCGCTCCTCAAACACTGTTATTCTAGCCACCCCCCTCGACCTGTCAAACAGTTTTCAAACCGCGGCTCGCGAACCAAATTCCTGCCGCGACAAGATATACGGCTTGCGAAAGCCCCCCGGGGACACTGTTGTGGCGGCGTTTACAAGCGGCAATGCATGCAATTAGCGACGAGCAAGTTCCGCCGACCGCTTAACCGCCGGCGCGTTTGCCGGCCGCCTTGGCTGCCGGGGTAACCGGGATCGGTTTGCCGTGCTCGTACTGGATTTGCACGGCCATGCCGGGTGAGCCTGCGGCGTCGGCGATCGGCTTCCAGATGGTCCACGTGCCGTGCCGCTGGCCATCGACGTACTCGCCGCGACTGGCGAGCGCACCGTCCGCCGTCCACTCTGTCCACAGGCCGTGCCGTTTGCCGTTGCGAAATTCGCCGCGCTCCCATGGCTGGCCGTTGGGGTGCCAGGTCATCGACAGACCGTGCTCCACGTCGTCGACAAACGTCACCTGCCGTTGCCGTCCGCCGCCGGGATAGTACTTCTCCCAAACGCCTTGCCGTTTGCCGTTGCGATACCGGCCGGCGGAGTACTTCCAGCCGTCGGGGTGATAGATCCGCCAGTAACCTTCGTAGTTTTCGTTCCGCATGTTGCCTTCCATGCGGAGGTTGTTGTCGTCCCAGGCGGTGGCCGGGCCGTCTACCACGCCGTCGCGCAGTGTGACGATCGAGCTGAGCGTCGTGCCGTCGGGCCGGTACACCAGCCATCGGCCTTGCGGCAATAACGTTGCCCAGTCCACCCAGCCTTCGCGCGAACGCGTGCCGTCGGGACGGAACATCTGGGTGAAGGCCATTCGCTGCGCGCCTTGGAACTCGCCGGAGGCGATGTCGTATTCGCCGACCTTCAGGATGTTGCGGGCACGATCAGCGTCGGGCTCTAACGGGTTGGGAGCCTGCGCCAGCATGCGATAGATGCGCACGGTCTTAGGCTCGACGGAGGACCATTTGTTCTGCAGCTGGCGAGCCACGTATTGGAGCAGCAGCCGGGCGACAATCTCCGACTCGGGCGAGGTGTAGCTGCCCTCCACGTACAGCCCGTGCTTGAGGTACTCGCCCATCACGGTGTCAAACGGCCGCTCGTAGATGGTGGGCTGTCGGTACGTGACAGGCTGGCGGGGATTGAACGCGTTGAGTCGTTTGCCGTCCGCCGTTTCGACCTCAACCACCCACCACAGGTCATAGGCACTGGCGTCGGGCGAGAACATGTTCCAGCGCTGGAGCGTGCCCGCCAGGCGATAGGGCGCCGTGATGAACCGGGCCAGCGTCGGGTCCTTGCGAGGATCGGTGAGCGCCGGCTTGGTGTCGGCAATCCAGGTGAAGTACACGCAGTCGACCAGCATGCCCACCAGCAGGACCGCGGCCACGGCCGTTTGAAACCGGCTCGGCGGACGCAGGCCGAGTTCGCCTTGGGCGCCAGCTCCCTGGCCCGTGGAGGGCTTACCCGAAGCAGCCGCATCCGGCCGCAGCTGCAGCGGCACGCCGCAAGCGGTCATGCCCAGCAGTTGCGATACGCGATGCCGATTGCGGGCAAAGGCGTCGTACGCGGCATTGCCGATGATGCGGAAACCAGGCCACCCGATCCAGCACCACAGCCGGAAGGGCAGCGGCAAGCCGCGGAACGCGGCCGCGGCAGCCTGCGCTTTGATGTATTGCCTGCCCGTCCGGTCGTCGACCACCACCACGGTTTTTTCCGTGAGGCCTTCGGGGATGTTGTGGCGGTAATTGGTGAGGTCACTGTTGCCGATGAACGACAACTTGCCGAAGCGGTCGCCGATTGCCAGAAGCTGGCAGCAGCGGTGGCAGATGCCGCAGCTATCGTCGTAATAGATGGTTGCTGGCCGCGAGAGCGGCGCCAGCCACCGCCGCAGCAGTTCCCAGTCGGGAGCCCGCAGCAGCAGGGCGTACGAGGCAATCATCGTGTGCGAGAACAATCCAACATCGAGCACCAATGCGATGCCGATGTGCAGGCCGATCAGCCCCAGGAGGCACAGCCGTCGCAACAGCGGCTGGCACACCGGGATGAGCAGCAAGGGCAAGGCGGCGAATTCGATCGCCAACGTGCCCCAGGTCAGCCATTGCAGCACTTCGATCGGCCACTGGCGAACCCAGAGGGCCGGAGTGAAGATCGACTGTTCCAGGTACAGCGCGTAATACACGGCCGTACCGTCGCGCCACCAGGTTGGACCCTGCTTGAGCCAAGCCGTGCAGAAGTACACCAGGCCGATCTGAAGCACGACGGCAAGCGCCGGCAGCATCCTGGGAGAAGTCTCCGGAGCGGCCAGCCGCGGCATGCCACTATCATCGCTGGCGGCCGAGGGAAGCGTTACTCCCTGCCGCATCCGGCGGATGATGGCATCGAGCGAGAACCGGGCTTCCAGCGGCAAGAGCAGCGACCACAGCAGCAGCGACCCCAGCACGTAGTCGGCACCGATCATCAGATGCCGATTGCGGTGCGATATCCAGGCGAAGAACATCAGCGACAGCAGCGTCGCCAGCCGCGTGCGGTAGCCGATCAACAGCATCACGTAGCTGGCGGCCGTGGCGACAAAGCAGAGCCTGATCGCCCAGGGCCAGGGATCCAGCCAGATCAGCGGATTGGCGTACCAGGTAAACAGTTCCACCAGTTGGACGAGCCAGTCGCCGCCCCGCAGCAGCTGGTCGGCCGGCAGCACGCCGTTGTGCGTGTAGAGTATGTCGATCCATGGCCAGCGCTGAATCAGGTGCCACAATAGCACCACCGAGATCAGAATCCGAAACAGCCCCAGCGAGCGGAGATCGATTCGGAACCAGAAATCGAGCCAGCGGTTAGCGAGATTCGCTGGCGTTAATGGCAAGTCGTGCATGCGACGTAGGGAGTTCATGCCGTATGGCCAGGCGAAGCCGTGCGAACAGAACGGATCACGCAGGCCAAACCGGCGGCCTGCTCTCCATTCTAACCGATTGGCCGCAGCCGACTGTAACCGCGGCAACGGCAGATTGGCGATTCTCCCGACATATGGCCTGTGGCAGCCGCACGAACGCTACAGACGGCGCAACCGGATGGACTCCCCGGCATTTCCAAGAGGTTACAAATTCGTGAAGCCGGGCTACGCAGACTGCTGAGGCTTCCCTGCAAACTGACGTCGCCCGGCTGCAAGCGTTGGGGTAGATTAGTCGGCCGAAGCGATTAGTCAATGCCTCTTGCCAGACTGCCTTTCCATGCTTCCAGCTAGCGGTCCAATGCCATCTGCCCCGCGGCATGAACCGCCGCCCTGCTACGCCAATTTCTGCCGCCTGGTCAGCACGCCGGAAGAAGTGCTGCTGGATTTTGCGGCGGTGCCTGAGAACCCAGCCGTGGTACCGATCTTTGCCCGGTTGGCACTGTCGTACCCCGCGGCCAAGCGGCTGGCCCAATCGCTGGAGGCTGTCATCGAGCGGCACGAGCGCCTGTTCGGCTACCTGGAACCGGAGCCTGCCAAGCGACTCGTGCCCGGATTGCATCCGCCTGCCGACGATTGGTTCGCGGAATAGGCCGCTCCGCGTCGCAGTTTGCGGCGCACGGCCTGGTGATCAATGGCCCTTGCTGGGGTTGGCCGACTGGGCTGCCTTCTTAGGGAGCCATTGCACGGCGTCGGCCACCACGTAGCCGGTAGCGCCTTCGTTGCTGATGGTCACCACCGCCGGGCGATCGGGGCTGAATGTAAACGTACCCAGCGAGGTGAACAGGCCATCGCCTTCGGGCCTCTTGCGCTGGTCGATGGTGATCGTGGTCGCGCCATCGGCATGTTCAACCACCACGGCGACCTTGGGGGCGCGGTTCTCGTGCGGAGGATAGGCCAGGCGCACTTCGTACTGGCCGGCCTCCGGCAACTTGGCCTCGAACCGCAGCGACGTCGGTTCCTTGGTCCTGTTGTTGTGGACGTAGCCACTGCCCACGTACTTGCCTACGGCCGAACTGAGCAGCCAATTGCCCTTGCGCTGGGCCTGACTGTCGTCGACGACGATACCTGCTAGCTGCTTGGGGGCGATCCCGCCACGACCACTGGCGGAGCCGGCGTATTCGAGCACCTGCCCATCTTGCAGCAGCCGCTCGCGCAACACGTCGTACGGCACCTTCTGCACCGGCTCCTGCCGATCGATGGCCAATGCCGCCACCGTAGCGGCCGACTGCCCCAAGATCATGAACACCGGCTCCATGCGGATCGAGCCGAACGCAATGTGCGAACTGGAAACGCACACCGGCACCAGCAGGTTCTCGCACTGCTCTTCCTTGGGCAGGATCGAACCCAGCGCGATGGAGTACGGGCCGCCGGTCGAGACGCCAATATCTCCTTCGTTCTGGACGTAACCTTCCGGTGTGACGTACCGCTGCACGTTATGCGAGTCGATGGTGTAGGAGCCCATGCCGATCGGCTCGGGCGTTGGCCGCCGCTTGAGCAGTTCGTGCTCGGTCATCACGTACTTGCCGATCATGCGGCGGGCTTCGCGCACGTAAATCTGGTGGGGCCAGTTGCCGTTATCGGTGAACTCGTCGCGCGCCAGGCCCCACTGGCTCATTTTGCGGCGCACATCTTCAGGTACACGCGGATCGTTGGCCATGAAGTACATCAGGCCGAGCTGGTACGTGCGGTGCTCCTCGATGATCTCGCGACGGCGTTCGTACGAAGCCTCGGGGTAATCGTAGTTGTAGCCGATGTTATCGGTGCTGAACGGGCCGTGGTTGTTGGTGTCGGTCTTATTGTTGGGAATGGGATCGAACTTGGCGAACATCTCACGCCAGCCGGCATCGAAGATGCGCAGCAGCAGTTCGTATTGCTTGGGATCGTAGCCCTCGGGCTTGGGAAACGGCACCCGGTTTTCCGGCACGTTGGTCAGGCACATCCGGAAACAGTAGGCCTGAATCCGACGGTCGGCGCTGCCGTACTCGCCGGGCGGCTCGGCGCTGATTCGCGGCAGCAGGCCGCTTGTCGGATCGCCGGGGATCACGTACGGATCGATCTTCTTGCTGAGCACGCCAAAGTGGTGACGGTGGTGCAGCACGCCGGTTTGCACGCCGTTCCACTGCTCGCCGTACGTGGCATTGGATTCGCGACCGTAGGTGTAATCGACGCCCGCGGTGGCCATCAAATCGCCTTCGTAGGTGGCGTCGATGAACATCTTGCCGCGATAGGTTTCGCCACTGAGCGTGGTAATGGCCTGGATGCGGCCGGCTTCTTTGGCGACACCGTTCTTGCGGTCGAGCCAGCGGTCGCGATGCACGGGGATCTGGTATTCGGCCACCAGGTCCTCGAACACCTTCTCGGCCACGTGCGGCTCAAAGATCCACATCGTGCGCTGCTCGCCGTCGATGGCCGGCGTGCCCTGCCCTCGGTTGCCGTATTCCTCGCGTTTCTGCCAGCGCCAGGCTTCCGGCTGCTGGTAGTGTTTCCAGATGCGGTGGTAGAACTCGCGCGCCAGGCCGCCAATCACGGCTTTGTTGCCGGTGTCGGTAAAGCCCAGGCCGCCGGATGAGAGCCCGCCCAGGTGCTTGTCGGGGCAGACAATGACGGCTGTCTTGCCCATCTTGCGGGCTTGCACGGCCGCAATCACGCCGGCGGAAGTGCCGCCGTAGACCACGACGTCGTAGGTTTGTTCTTCACCTGGCTTATCGGCTGCCGGCGAAGTGGCGGTGTTCGTCAACGACACCAGAGCCGACAAGCACAAGATCGATAGCACTCGCATCCGGCGCATGAGATACCTCGCGTGTGACGCGTACCACTTGCGTGAACCCCCAAAAGCCGGCCGATGAATCATCGGGCCGGCGCTCCAGGCTGCGGCCGAAGGCAGCCCGGGCATTGCCAATTGTGAGCAAGTAAAACGCGAGGTTCTATACCTGCGGGGGAAGATTACCGGAGAATCGATGGGCTCGGCCGGAGGTAGCAGCGGCCGTTGATGAGTTTCGGCGAGACGCTAGGGCAGCCGGGCGACGACGCACGCATCGTGCCGGCCGTCCTCCAACCAGCCTTCTTCGTAATGGATGATGTTCAGGCCTGCGGCTGTGACCAGGTTGGGCATTTCGCCATCTTCCAGCAGAAACCCGGCGGGCGGTTTCTCGTGCCGGGTGAGATTGGTCCGTGTCGGCTGGAGATAGACCAGTGTGCCTTGGGGATCCAGGACGGCGGCCGCGCGCTTGAACAGCGTGCGGTCGAGAATCATGGTGCAGAGGATCAGATCCCAAGGTCCGGGCGGCAGCGGCGTTTCGTCCAGATCGAGCTGGATGGTTTCGATCTGCACGCCATGCTGTGAGGCGCGGTCGCGGGCGATGCGCAGCCCTGCCTCGGCAATGTCGATCAGGGTGACACGGTAGCCGAGCTCGGCTAGCCAGATCGCGTGACGGCCCGGCCCACCGGCAACGTCCAGTGCGCGCGGGCGTTGCGCGGGATCCGTGCCCTCAATCGGCGGAAAGAACGGCTGCAACCGCCGCAGAACCAGCGAAGGCGGCGCGACTTCAAAGCCGACGACGCTATACCGCTGTTCCCACTTGAGGCGATCCTCGGCACTCATGCGGTCTTAGGTTCCGCTAGAGACCGATACGTTGCTGGTGACTTCAGCGGAGACCAGCTCAGGAGCCGGCCGGCTTTCTTGCCGTTCCAGCACGGTATCAACCAGATAGTAGAACAGCCGGCGGAGTTCCTCGGGCTGAATCTCGTCGGCAACGGCTTCGGCGCGATCCTGGTACTTGTCGACCAGACGGGCTGCCTTCTCGAAGACGCCGGCCTTTTCGTACAACGCCCGAACCCGATGCACGATCGATGCATGGCTAAGGTGCGTCGCGTGCCCGTTGCCGTTGCTGGCCCCATTGCCATTGGTTTCCGCCGACGCGGCAACCGGAGTGTTGGCAAGTTGGCGCGAACGTTCGGCCAGGCTGAGCAGTTCGGCCCGATCGGTTTCGTTGAGCCCTTCGAGCGCCAGGGCCCACAGCACGGTAGGCCGGCCGCCCAGCACGTCGCCGCCGGCGGTGAGCTTATTGTCGTTATCGCCCTGCCAGTCCTTGAGATCGTTGAGGATCTGGAAGGCCACGCCCAGGTGTCGGGCAAACTGCCCGAACGGCTCCCGGTATGCATCCGCGGGGCCTGCCAGGCGGGCGCCGGTATACAGGGCCGCCTCGAACGCCGGAGCCGTTTTCAGGGCGTAAATCTTCAGGGCATCAATCGGCTGCAATTGCTTATTGAGCGAGTCGCGCCACAGCAACTCGGCCCCCTGCCCTTCGCTCAACTTCATGTGGGCATCGGCCAGCTTATCCAACACGTCGGCGGCCACGTCGGGCCCCAGCGTAGCGGCGTCGCGGCTGATCAGCCGGTATCCCAGTCCGATCAGGTAGTCGCCCACGTTGATGCCGGTGGGGATGCCGTACTTGCGATGCAGCGTGTCGTCGCCGTAGCGGAACTGGTCGTCGTCCTCAATGTCGTCGTGAACGAGCGATGCCTTGTGGAACACCTCGATCGACATGGCCGCGCGGCGGACCGCGTCGGAAAGCTGCTGCGAGTATTGAGCGCCTTCGCCCGAGGTGCACTTGCCCCCCGTAAGCGCGTCGTACACGGCCAGGGTAATGAACGGCCGCGAGTGCTTGCCGCCGCGGGTCAGGAAGTCGTAGGCCAGGTTCTCGGTGCCGGCGATGGGATCGGCAACCAGGCTGGGGGCCGCGGCGCCGTTGTTGGCATCGGCGGCTTCGCCATCGGTAACCGAGGCGGTCTTGCCGCGCAGCCGCGGGGCCAGGCGATCCAGCTCGGCCGGCTCGAACAGGCTCCGCGCCATGCGGAGCAGGTGCACGTACGAACGCGTCTGCACCTGGGGCTGCTTGTGTTCGAGCTGGATCATCTTCATGACCCAGTCGGTATCCACCGCGGTGTTGCGGCAATCGCTGGAGAGCAGTGGCACAGCCATGCACGGGATGCCGGCCAGCAGAATCTTGTCGATGGCCTTTTCGAGCACGTTCAGGCAGGCCACGCCGACGATGGCATCGACATACCCGCTGACGATGATCTTGAGCACGATCGGCGAACCTTCGGCCACCAGCACCTTGTAGCCGAGCTTCTCGGCGATGCCGCGGAAGTCGGCGATGCTGCACGCGCCACAGCTCTTGCAATCGAGGCCGTAGTCGTCGTAATCGGCCGGGCAGCCTTCGGCGTGTTTCAGACAGTGAGGCAGCAGGAACAGCCGCCGTTCGTAGGGGACGGCAGCCACTTGGTCTTTCCAGAACGAGCTGGCCAGGGCCACCATGGTCCAGCCGAGGTAGCCTTCGGGCTGGCCCATTTCTTCGAGCGTTGCCCGGGCGACGGCTTCCATTTCGTCCTTGGAGAGCGGACGTTCTTTATCGAGCCTCGCAGCGATTTCCTCGCAGCGCGCCAGAATCTGTTCCCGCAGCTCCTTGGTTTCGGGGACGAGCTTCAGGTGACTGGTGCTGCGTCGTCGCTTGCGGGGACGCTCTTGGCCGCCCTGTTCTGCGTCGATGGAAGCAGTAGCCAACGGGGTACCTCGATTTCGTTAGACGTTCACCGGGTGGGCCTGCTGCGGACTCGGGCCGGGCCAGGTGGGGAGGCGGCGGATCGCTTCGCCCAACGCCGAAGCCGCGAAGATCAGCGGATACAGCTCTTCATAGTACCACAGCTTAGCGAAGTACAAACCGATGGGCGAGCAATCCCGATAACGATTGTTTGCCACGGCGGCCATCAGCCATTGCAGCCCCCGCTCCGAGGCTGCGCGACTGGTTTCATCGTCAGGGTCGGCAGCCAGTAGGGCTTCGACGGCCAAGGCCGTTTCCTCCACGCTGGAGATTATCGGCAGCTTTTGCTTGCTGCCAGTACTGCGTTGCTTGGGCAGCGTCTCCGCCTGCTGGGCCTGCTGCTGCCAGTAGGCCTCCAGCGGTGGCCCGCCCCCCCAGCCGCCGTCGGGGTTGATCGACTCGCGCAGCCATCGCAAACCGGCCTGGGCCGTCGGCGTGTCCAGCCGGCGGTAATCGCGGTACGCCAGCAGCACCCGCGCGGTGCCGTAAACTGGATTCTCTTCGCGCGGGTGGAACTGGTTACCAAACCACAGCGGCGTCCATGCCCCCTGCTCGGATTGCGTACTTTCCAGAAAGCGGAAACCGGCTGCGGCTGCTTGTTCCATTTGTGCCGATAGTGCGGGCAGCCGGCCCGTAACCAGCCACGCCCGAATTGCCCGCAGCGCATGGGCAGTCAAATCGGTGGAGCTGCGGTCAAAGGGCATGGTGCCCCAGCCGCGGCAGAAGGTCGGCCAGCCACCGTCGTTGTTTTGCACGCTGAGCAGCCACGTGAGGCCTGCGGCGGCCGCCTGCTCGATCCGCTGCTTGGACGCTTGCGACACGTGGCGGTAGAGCTTGGCCAGCGCCAGCAAGGCGCCGGAAGTATCGTCCACATCGGGCACGCCGCCCGAGAGATCGGTCCAGGCCCAACCGCCAGGCTCGGCGCCTGTGTACGGGTGGACTTCCCGGTGCTGGCAGTTCAGAACCCAATCGAGCAGCCGTTCGTCGGCCGAGAACGCGGCCGTCGATTCTTCATCGCTGAGGGCATTGATCGACAGCGTGGTGTTCCACGTGGCCAGGTTGGTGTCGATTGGCCACGAGCCGTCGGAGCGGACGCTGTCGTGCAGGAACTGCAGGCCACGCTGACAAATGGGGCTGTCGGCCTTGCCGATGCTGGCCAGGCTCATCACCACAAAGCTGGTCAGCGGCGCCGCTTCCAAGAAGCCGCCACTAGCGGGCTGCATTTTCTCCACCAGCTTGAGCGAACGTTCGATGGCCGCCTGGCGGATCAGCCGTGTAATGGGGTTCCACGGCTTGTGATGGAAGAACTTGGCCTGGCCAATCGCCACCAGGGCCGGAATCGCGTAGCTCACCACCGGCAGCCGCAAGAAGCGAAACCAGCTTTGCGGCATGCATGCCAGCTCAAACGGCAACGACGGGACCTTGCTCCAGGGCACCATGCCGGCCAGAGCGCAGTTGGTGAGGATCGGCACGACGAACGTTTTGTCTTTGCCATAGCGCCGCCGCAGGCCGACGATGCCGCCCTGCCGCTCGACGTAGGCCTTGGCCCGATCGAGCAGATCACCGTACACCACCGGCACGCCGGTCAGGTGGAACGCCGCCTGGACCAGCATCGTAGTAGCGATGTTGGACAGGCTGCGGTCGGTATCGCCCCAGCCGCCGTCAGGGTTCTGCCGTTCGGCCAGCCAGTGCAAACCGCGAATGATCAGCGAGCTGTCGCGCGCGAGGATCGATTCGTGGGCGCAGTAACCTTCCTCGTTGGCCGGCAGTTGCCGCTCCATGACGGCCAGGGCGCTGACCGCCGTGGCGGTTGACAGGGCCGACGACGCTAGCCGGCCGGTCCAGTGGCCTGCTTCGCGGTATTGCTCGAGCAGGGCTTGCTGGACCGTACTGTAGGCGGCCTGCAATTGGCTGCGTTCCAGGGACATCGTGCGTGCGCTTGTGAATTAGGTTCCGGTTGAAAATCAGCTCGGCCCCAGAACGCCCCCGCGCTGCGCTTTGCTCGACCTGCCAGGTGCCAGTAGGGAGAAAGGTGGGGAGGGAGCGGGCTGATCACCCGATCGATTCCGCCGCTGGTGCCGGCGCCGCCGCGGACGCCTGGCGCGGCCAGGAACACTCGTTGGAACAGAAGCCTTTTACATGGGAGACTCGCGGTCTACAGGGGTGTAACCGCAACGTTCACGCCCGCGCAACGGGATTCAAGGGGGGAAGGTCACCCTGGTAACTGCCCCAAAACGTTGAAGCTGTAACCGCCTAGTGTACGCACCGCCGATGTGCCTGTCGAGTTGCTGACAGGTTGCCATCATTCTTGCGGGGGGATGTTCCGCCGAGGTACACCGCGACGAACTTGCGTACCCGACGCGACGCTTTGGCGGGTGGCGATGCTTCAGGCTGCGTTTGTATGCCCCCCAGCTGGCCGCTAAACGGGTAGCCGCTTCGGCCACGGGGGCGAACTTCGAAATTGCCTGCTGCAGGCAGAACTGGCTTGATGCCCACGCCTCGTTACTGCTGGTTACGACCGCTGTTCCAGCGGGACGAAGTGCCGCAGGGGCGGGCCGGTGTAAACCTGCCGAGGCCGGGCGATGCGTTTGTGGGGCGAACGGTGCATTTCCAGCCAGTGCGCGATCCAGCCGGGCAGCCGGCCCATCGCGAACAGCACCGTAAACATCTGCACGGGGATGCCAATCGCCCGATAGATGACGCCCGAGTAGAAATCGACGTTGGGGTACAGCTTGCGCTCGATGAAGTACGGATCGTTCAGCGCGACTTCTTCGAGCTCTTGCGCGATATCGAAGATCGGGTCGTTGATTTGCCGCTTGCTGAGCAGCTTCTTGCAGGTGGCCTTGATGATGGTCGCCCGCGGATCGTGGTTCTTGTAGACGCGGTGGCCGAAGCCCATCAGGCGGACATTGCTCTTTTTGTCTTTGACCAGATCGACGTACTTGCGGACGTTGCCGCCGTCATCGCGGATCCGTTCGAGCATTTCGACGCAGGCCTGGTTGGCACCGCCGTGCAGCGGGCCCCACAGGGCGCAGATGCCGGCCGAAATCGCGGCGAACAGGTTGGCGTCGCTGGAGCCCACCATCCGCACGGTCGAGGTCGAGCAGTTCTGCTCGTGATCGGCGTGCACGATCAGCAGCAGGTTGAGCGCGTCGACAAAGTCCTGATCGACTTCGTACGGCTCACAGGGCACCGCGAACATCATCTGCAGGAAGTTCGCGCAGTAGCTCTGGTCGTTCTGCGGGTAGATGAACGGCTGGCCGATCGACTTCTTGTAGCTGAAGGCCGCGATCGTGGGCAGCTTGGCCATCAACCGGTGGATCGAGATGTTGACCTCGTCCGGATCACGCGGATCGAGCGAATCCTGGTAGAAGGTCGAGAGGGCTCCCACCACCGAGCTGAGGATCGCCATGGGGTGGGCGTCGCGGGGGAAGCCGTTGTAGAACGTCCGCATATCCTCGTGCAGCATCGTGTGCCGCCGGAGCGAATTGCGGAACTGCTCCAACTGCGAGGCGGTGGGCAACTCACCGTAGATCAGCAGGTAGCTGACCTCGACAAAGCTGCAATTCTCGCACAGCTCTTCGATGGGGTAGCCGCGGTAGCGGAGGATCCCCTTCTCGCCGTCGATGAAGGTGATGTCGCTGGCGGTCGAGCCGGTGTTGACGTAGCCCTCGTCCAACGTGATGTAGCCGGTGCGACTGCGGAGGGTGGAGATATCCACTGCCCGCTCGCCTTCGGTCCCGACGATGACGGGCAATTCAACTTCTTGCCCTTCGACCTGCAGCTTGGCCACCTCGCTCATCAACGCCTTCCTTTCTCTTGCGCCGCCTGCGTGCTGCGTGTTTTCTCCAGCGCGGAGCCGTCAGGTTGGAGTGGAATCAGCCGACGGTCCCGCCGCTGCCCCCGGCAGCGGTCAGAACCCGGCGCCAACCCCGTGGGGAGGGAGGCGCGAACCGTCGGACGGGTTGTCGTGTCAATGCAACGATTTGCCCCGCATCATGGGGGCGATTTCCGCGCTTCGGCCGCGAAGCGAGCTAGCAGTGTATCCGGTCGCGCTGCCGCTTACAATTCATCGGCTGTCTAGCTCGAAACTTGCGTCGATAAGGCAGCGGTGCAATCCGATTATCGCGCGCAATTGGTTCCAGCGGTAGGCGCCGGAATCTGGGTTTGCTGTGCTGTGAGCGATAGTAGCCAACGCCGCTGCCGTCTCAATTCCCCCGCACGCGGGGTTAAATTGGTGTCGCCAGCGGAAGTTTGCCGATAAGGTAGACTAGAGCCAGGGGATTGCAACTCGGCTCTGCGCCTGAAATCGGCCAGACGCGCGCAGCAGCCGGCAACTCGGGAGTCGCGTGCGATGAACATCGGCCCCGTAATCGGACTGGCGGCCAGTCTGGCAGGCCAGCCTCTGGCTGAACGGCAAAGCGCCGAGGGCGAACAGGCTCTGCGCAATGGTGGCGCCGAACGCGTGGCGTCCAATGAACTCAAGGCCGAAGCGGCCGCCGGCGTGGGCGCCATGGATTCTGAGGACAAGCAGGCCCACGAACGCGACGCCGACGGCCGCCAGGTGCTGAGCTGGGGGGGCGGCGATCCCCAGGATGATCCATCGGGCCAGCAGCACGGCTGGCAGAAACGATCCGCCGATCCCGACGGAGAACGCGGCAGCGAACTGGATCTGCTGGCCTAGTCGTTCGCATAGGCCGACTGCCAGTTTCGTCGCGCGGTACCACGAGCCGCTTGGCACGCGGGCGCTAACGCTTCTCTGTATTGCTCATGCCTTGCCGCAGCGTACCGCTCACATTCCAGCATTGAATCGCCTCTGGACTACCACTTGCTCCACCCGCTCTGGTGGAGGGAAAGCAAAAGTGGCGAAATGCTTTTGTGTAAAATCATCCTCCATGATCTCTAGCTGGGGGAAGATCAATAGCCAATGCCGGGCTGCTTGGCGTGATGCCGAAAGACTTCTACAATGGTGGCCGATTTTACTCGAAATCTCGTGTGAGAAGCGGCATTCAGGCGGCTGAGTCCGCCGCCGGTTGGCGGTGCTGCCAAGGAAAATGATCCGCCGCAGCGGTCTGGTAGCCTGGTCGCGGGAGCTGCCTGCCCCGGGCCGGCAGCCTGTCCAGCGCGGCTGCAGCATTCCGGAGCCACCTGCGGGGCGCACCCAAGGCAACAGCCCCAACTCGGCACGGAAGCCCGCCGGGCATCAGCACGCTCAACCCGCCAAGCCGAACGAAACACCAAGCAGCAACCCAAGCCTGGGAGGTACGCCCCGTGTCGACGATGTCCCCTCCGCAACACGTTCAGACCAACATTCGCCGCGTGGCCATTTTGTTCGCCGGCGGCCCGGCCCCCGCGGCCAATGCGGTGATCTCTACCGCCGCGGGTTCGTTCCTTAAGGCGGGCATCCAGGTGCTGGGAATCCAGAATGGTTATTCGAACCTGGTCGAGTTCGGCCCTGAGCGGGCAATGGTCGAGGGCGAAGACTACGTCGTGCTCGACGCGCAGCGGCTCAAGCGCACCCGCAATACCCAGGGCGTGATGATCGGCACCGCCCGCACCAACCCCGGCAAGTACATCTCGCACCCGGACCACTTCAAGGACGAGGAACGGGTGAAGCCGCTCAAGCGCGTGTACGATGCGCTGTGCTCGCTGGAGGTCGACGCGCTGGTTTCGATCGGCGGCGACGACACGCTGAAGACGGCCAACAAGTTCAAGATGTTCCAGGACTACTTGCCGGCCGGCTCCAAGAAGATCCCGGTGGTCCACCTGCCCAAGACGATCGACAACGATTACATGGGCATCGACTTCACGTTCGGCTACTTCACGGCTGCCGACGTGCTGGCTACGGAGATCCGCAACCTGTTGGCCGACGCCGAAGCCAACAACACCTACTTCCTGGCGGAAACGATGGGCCGTTCGGCGGGCTGGCTCGCCTACGGTGCGGCCATTGCCGGCGAAGCGAGCTTTGTGTGCAGCGTCGAAGACATCACCGGCAAGTACCGCACGGAGGAAACGGTCACCGACGAGAACGGCAACACGATCACCCGGCCGGTCATGGTGGTCGAGCAGGTGGTCAAGCGTGCCGTGGCCACCATGCGGACCCGTGAGGAGAAGGAAGGCAAGAAGTTCGGCGTGTTCGTCATGGCCGAAGGGCTGGCCGAACTGCTGCCCAGCAAGTACATCCGCGACGTCAGCCGCGACGAGCACGGGCACCTGGCCGTGGGCAGCATCAACCTGGCCAAGCTGCTCTCCAAGCTGATCGCCGAAGAGTACGAACGGCAGACCGGCAAGAAAAAGAAGATCACGGGCCTGCAATTGGGTTACGAGGTCCGCTGCGCCAAGCCGCACGCCTTCGACGTGATGCTCGGCAGTCAGTTGGGCGTGGGCGCCTACCGGGCCCTGGTCGAGAAGGGCCACAATGGCGTCATGGTTTCCGTCTCCGGCCAGTTGGAGCTCAACTACGTGCCGTTTGAAAAACTGGTCGATCCCAAGACGCTGGTGACGGTGGTCCGCTACGTGGAGCCGGATTCCGACTTCCACAAGCTGGCCCGGTTCCTCGAAACCTGGGTGAACGACTAACCGCATATCCGGCCGCAGGCAGCAAGGCACCCTGTTGCCTGCGGCGCCCCCTTTGCGGTTTACTGGGAGACTCGTGGCAGGTGCCGCGCCGCAGCATCCCGCGGCGCGGTACCTGCCATGGCCGTGCGCTCCCGCGATCATGCCTGCCCGTCGGTTTCCGGTCGGCAGGCGGCGCCAGGCGCATCATCCCACCGCAGCCTGGCGGCAGGCTGCCATGCTTGTAGGTTCGCCTAGCGACAATGCCGATCGACAAATCCAACCAACGCGTGCAGCGCATGTTCGGCGAGATCGCCGGACGATACGACTTTCTGAACCATCTGCTGTCGTTCAATGTCGACCGGTATTGGCGGTGGCGCACCGTCCGCACGGCGCCGGCTTCGCAATCGGGCCCGGTGCTCGATCTGTGCACCGGGACGGGCGACCTGGCGATTGCTTATGCCCGGCGTGTCGGGCCGCAGGTCCAGGTGATTGGCTCGGACTTTTGCCATGAGATGGTGGTCCGGGGCGAAGCCAAGCGTCAGGCGGCCCAACTCGACAATCTGCGATTTCTCGAAGCCGATTCGCAGCAGCTCCCCTTCCCCGACGACACCTTTCAGTTGGTGAGCGTGGCATTTGGTCTGCGCAACATTGCCGACACGGATCGCGGGCTGCGAGAGATGGTGCGCGTCTGCCAACCCGGCGGCCGCGTGGTAGTGCTGGAGTTCTCGCTGCCGCGTTGGCAGCCGTTCCGTTTGATCTACGGCTGGTACTTTCGCAAGGTGCTGCCGCGGCTGGGGCAATGGTTGGCCCGAAACCGGTTCGACGCCTACAACTACCTGCCGGCCACGGTAAGCGAGTTTCCCGAGCGCGAAGCGCTCTGCGAGCGGATGGTAGCCGCCGGCCTGGAGGATGTCAGCTATCACTCGCTGACGATGGGCATCGCCACGCTCTATGTAGGTTCTAAACCCCTTTCTGCACAAGTAAATGCGTTCACCGAGGCCGGACAACGTTGCGCTAGCGAACCAGCCGGCGTGACGGCCTCGTAACCGGCGGCAACGGCGGCCCCCTCTTGCGCGAAAATAAAGCCAGTTGCCTGTGGAAAAATGTTGCTGGCACCCCTCGTTGTGGGTATAACGGTGCTGGCGAACAGTGAAGCGGGCGCTGTCTGAAATCACATCTCTTCCCAATCGCACCAGGTTCGCCTCTCGCGTTGCCTTCTCGTCGCATGCTGGTGCGCCCAGGTTTCATCGCTGCACCTATCTCAAGGAGCGATTCTTATGAAACCGCGCCGCGCAATAACGTTGACAGAAATTCTTGTGGTGATCGCCATCATTGCCGTGCTGATCGCGCTGCTGCTGCCGTCGATTCAGGCTGCGCGCGAATCGGCACGCCGCATCTATTGCGGCAATAATGCCGCGCAACTGGTTAAAGCGGTGCATACCCACGAACAAGTGCGGCAGAATATGCCACCCTATTTTGGCACCGATCACCACATCCGCTCCAAGAGCAGTTGGTACGTGTTCTTATTGCCATTCATGGAAGGCGAGGCGTTGTACTGGGAGATGGAAGGTGTCGACGGCGAAGTGACCGAAACGATAACCACGCCCGCCACGCCGCCCGGTCCCGACTGCGAACCAGCGGTAGGAGGCATCTGGGTAGCCACCGAGAAGTTGCAAACGATTCCTGGGACGGGTAGCAGCACGACGAGCGAAGTGGCCATTCCGCGGCCCGGTTTCGGGTGGCAGGAGCAACAGACCACGACGGTGCCGCCGGAGAAAGAGTGGGTTCCCCTGGATCCGCCGGTGGAATACTCCAACCGGACGAGTCCGGTGAGCGATACCCGAGGGTACTGGAAGCAGGAGCCCAAACCGGCCAAGGGCAACTGCGGCAGTTCCGGCAGCACCAAGAAGAATCGCACCGGGTTCACCGGCAAATGGGTTGCGCTCAACCTGCGGTTTGAGGGCTTGCACTGCCTGTCCGACCCGGATCCTCGGCCGATGTTCTATCGCACCTATGGTGACATGGCGTTGACCAATTACCAGGCCAACTTCCATGCGTTCACCCTGGGCATCAAGAACCCCTGGTCGAACGAGGCCACGAAGCCTTCCCGGATGGCAGCCATCTCCAGCGGCGACGGCCTGAGCAACACCATCTTCTTTGCCGAAGGCCACCGGATCTGTAATCCCTACAAGTCTGATTGGGGCGTACGGTTCGCCTTCTGGGCCAGCCGCGAGCATCAGGCCTTTGGTATGGACTGGCAGGGCCGGCCCAATACCTACATGTTCCAGAGCCGGCCGCCCTCCCAGGATTGCAACAGTTGGCGTGTTCAGGCAATGCACGGCTCCAGCCTGATGGTGGCCATGGGGGATGGCTCCGTGCGGCCGATCGCCAACACGGTTTCGCGGGCCGAACGCTCTGACCCCGACGACGCCACGCCCGGCGCCATCATCGACTGGTCGCCCGACTACGAGCCGCTTACGTGGGACCGGCTGATGCTGGCCTACGACAACCTGCCGACCGGGCTCGAATAGTCCCGCCTGGGGGGCATCTACCACACGCAGGGAGTCGCTCCGCCCGAGCGGGACGCGGGCTTTACGGCCTCCGCCCGCGTCCTGCCATGTTGGCGCGGCTGCTCCAGTTTGAGCAGCCGCGCCAAGTGGTGAAAACGACGCTGTTTGAACGCCACAGCAGGCGAACTTGGCGGGCCCGCCCCTTGTCACTGTGGCGGCAGCGGACTATCATCACGGCTTGTTTTTCGTGCGGAGTAGACCATGCGTCATGTGCTTTCCGCACTGGTCCAGAACGTGCCGGGCGTGTTGGCCCAGATTTCAGGCATGTTGGCCAGTCGCGGTTATAACATTGAGAGTTTGGCGGTCGGCGAGACCGAAGACCCCAAGATGTCGCGGATGACCTTCGTGGTGATCGGCGACGATCGGCTGCTGGAGCAGGTGCGCAAGCAGCTCGAGAAGATCGTCACCGTCGTCAAGGTCAGCGACATCAGCGCCTCGGATTATGTCGAGCGCGACTTGATGCTGATCAAGGTCCGCGCCCCCTCAGGCGGCAAGCGCAGTGAGGTGCGCGAACTGGTCGAGATCTTTCGCGGCCGGATTGTTGACGTAGGTGGCTCGGAAGTGATGATCGAAATCTCCGGTCAGGAGAAAAAGATCTCGGCCTTCATCGAGCTGATGCGCCCCTTTGGCATCGTCGAGTTGGTGCGCACCGGTCGGATCGCGATGGTACGCAGCAGCCGCCAGGACTCCGGCTCGGCGGACGAAGCCGCTGCCGATTCCGCCGAATAGCGCAAACGCTGCGATACCGCCGCGCCGGCATGTTGGACGTCGCCCGGGGGGGCAGCACGCCGTCGGTGCGATCTGTCGGCGGCGTCGCACCGGCCTTGGACGACGCTCCCCACCCCATTGCCCTCCACGCCACCTGGCGGCCTGACCGGCCACTGCACGGCACATTCATCCCAACCCATTAACGCCCTTGGGCAAAGATCGAACGCAGGCAAAGGTAATTTCCGCTCATGACCGCTAAAATTTACTACGATACCGACGCCGACCTCTCGCTGCTCAAGAACAAGACCATCGCCATCTTGGGCTATGGTTCGCAGGGCCACGCCCATGCCCAGAACCTGCGCGACAGCGGCTGCAACGTCATCGTGGGGCAGCGTCCGGGCAGCCCCAACTACGACCTGGCGGTCAAGCACGGCTTTGAGCCGGTGTCCATTGCCGAGGCGGTGGCCAAGGCCGACCTGATCAACATGCTCCTGCCGGACGAAGTGCAGGGCGACATCTACCGCGAGCACGTGAAGCCGAACCTGAAGCCGGGCAGCCTGCTAATGTGCTCGCACGGTTTCAACGTGCACTTCGGCCAGGTGCAGGCTCCCCCGGGCATCGACATCGTGCTGGTGGCTCCCAAGGGCCCCGGCCACCTGGTCCGCAGCGAGTTCGTGGCTGGTGGCGGCGTGCCGTGCCTCATCGCTTTGAGCCCCGGCGCTAGCGAGGAATCCAAGCAACTGGGCCTGGCCTATGCCAAGGGCATCGGTGGTACCCGGGCAGGCGTGATTGAAACCACCTTTGCCGAGGAAACCGAAACCGACCTGTTTGGCGAGCAGGTGGTGCTGTGCGGCGGCGTCAGCGCCCTGGTGAAGGCGGCCTATGAAACGCTGGTTGAGGCCGGCTACCAGCCTGAGATGGCGTTCTTCGAATGCCTCCACGAGCTGAAGCTGATCGTCGACCTGTTCTATCAGGGCGGTCTCAGCTACATGCGGTACAGCGTGTCGAATACGGCCGAGTACGGCGACTACACCCGTGGCCCGCGGATCGTCACCGAACAGACCAAGGCCGAGATGAAGAAGATTCTGCAGGAGATCCAGAACGGCCAGTTCGCCAAGGAGTGGATCCTGGAGAACAAGGCCAACGCCCCGGCCTTCAAGGCCATGCGTCGCCGTGAGGCCGAGCACGACCTGGAGAAGGTCGGTCGCCGGCTCCGCAAGCTGATGACCTGGATCGACAGCAAGGAAGTCTAACGCCAGCAACGGCGCTGCCGGCGCCGCTACAATCGACTGCTGAACAGGAAACGCGTGCCACGGGGCTTTGCCTGCCGTGGCACGCGTTTTTTTATGTTGGTCCGGACCGGCAACGTCAGTCCACGCGGCCCATCCCCTGCCCCGTGGGTGCCTGCTTTGCCACCGCCGGGCTACTGGAATACAAGAAGCCGCTCCGACCGGTAACGATCTCGTCAGTTGCTGCTGCGGCTGGCAGCACGCTTCATCCTCACGCCTGCTCTTGTGGGGGCTGTTCCCTTGGAACCGCGGGGGGACCCAGTCATAATTGATTTGTTTAGCGTGTCCGGAACAGACGTCTTCTCTTACTCGTTTTTGCCGCGCCGGCGCCTCCCTCTAGCAACGAGGAGGGAACGGCCGCGCGATCGGATCGTGCTTTTAGGGCCAAAGCGTCTGGGCGGCCATGAATCGTCGCTCGCCGCGGCGCGCAACGGAACCGTATCACGACGTAAGGAATCCGCGATGTCATCTGCTATGAACCAACGGTTCACGGCTCGATACGTCCTGGTGCATGTTGTGCCAGTTGCGCTGCTGGGAGCAGTTCTGCTGGCTTTGTGGCCTGCGGCGGCCACGGCCGCTCCTGGCGACAAGGAATATGCGGCGGCCGCGGCCCTCTACAACCAGAAGGCCTACGACCTGGCCATTGAAGCCTGGAAGGCCTTTTTGAAGGCTGCCCCAGAGCATTCCCGGGCAGTTCATGGCCAATACTTCCTCGGCATTTCGCACTTCCACCAGCAGCAGTTCGCCGAGGCCCAGGCCGCGTTTGAAACGCTGCTCAAGCAACATCCCAAGTTCGAGCAGGCCGAAGCGGCCGGGCTGTACCTGGGATTGTCGGAGTTCAGCCTGGCTCGGGCGTCCGGCAACGCTCGGGATTACGAGCGGGCGGCCGCAACCTTCAAAAAGCTAATCGAGCAGTACCCCAAGGGCTCGTACTTGCCGCAGGCCCGATACTACCTGGCCGAGGCGCTGTACGCGCAGGGGAAGAAGGAAGAAGCGGTGCCGCTCTACCAGGCCGTGATCGCTGACTCCAAGGCCGGGGCCCTTAAGGCCGATGCGCTCTATGCGCTGGGGGTGACGGAGGAAGAGCTGTCGCACCCCGAACTGGCGGCCACGGCGTACCACCAGTTCTTGACCGAGTTTCCCAAGCACAACTTGGCGGTTGAAGTTGGCTTCCGGCTGGGCGAGTCGTTTCTTGCCCGCGAACAATATGCGGAGGCCGAGAAGTACTTTGAATCCGCCGCCGCGAACAAAGATTTTCGGGCAAGCGACCTGGCCAATCTCCGCGTGGCCGAGTGCCTGGCTGCCCGTCGGCTTTATGCCCAGGCCGCCCAGCGATATCAGCAACTTGTAAAGGATTTTCCGGAGTCCGCCTATCGGGACAAGGCCCAGCTTGAAGGCGGCAAGTGCGCCTATCTGGCGGGTGACTTTGGCAAAGCCGTCGAAACGTTAAAACCGCTGGCCAAGGCGCAGGGGGAAATCGGGGCCGAAGCCGCCCATTGGACCGCTCGTAGCCTGCTCCGGTCGGGCGACCCGGCTGAAGCCTACCGCGTGGCGGAAGCGGCAGCCGCGCAAGCTGCCAAGACGGCCTTCCACGGTCAGTTGCTGCTGGACCAGGCCGATGCGCTGTACGAGCAGCCCGAGCATCGCCAGGCCGCCGTGGAGGCTTACATCGCCTTGGCGGACAAGTACAGTGATGACCCGGCCGCGGTACAGGCCCGGTATATGGCCGGCTTCGCGTTGCTGGGCCAGGGCAAGTATGAAGAGGCGCTGGAGCAGACTCGCGAGTTTCTCAAACGCTACCCCAGCAGTGATCTGGTGCCCGATGTGAAGTACGTCGCCGCGGAGTGTGAGCTCCAGCTTAAGGATTACGGCGATGCTGCGGCGCTTTACCGAGAATTGATTGCCAACTACCCCAACCACGCCGAAAGCACCGCGTGGAAGGTCCGCCTGGGACGTACACTGCACCTGCAAGGTGACGCCCAGGGGGCGATCGACGTACTCAGCCCGGCGATCAACGCGATCCGCGAACCGGAAACCAAGGCCGAGGCGCTCTTCCTGCTGGGGATCAGCCAGAACGAACTGCAAGAGTTCGCCGAGGCGGCCAAGTCGCTTCAGGCATCGTTGGAGGCCGCGCCATCCTGGCGGCAGGCCGATGAGACACTGCTGGCCCTCGCCCAGGCTCAGTTCCGCTTGGGCGATCTGTCCGCCGCGCGGCAAACGGTGGCCCAACTGATCGAGAAGTTTCCCAAGAGCCCCGCCCTGGATCGGGCGTGGTATTTGTCGGCGGAATACGCCTATGAAGCGGGCGACCTGGCGACGGCTGCCGCGCAGTATCAGCGGATCCTCGATGATTTTCCCGGCAGCCCGCTGGTCAGCCGTGCTCGGTACGGCCTGGGCTGGACACAGTATTCGCAAGGTGAGTTTGCCAAGGCGGTGGATTCGCTGAGCCAAATGTTGGCAGCCGTCCCAGAGCGCGATCAGGCGAACGATGAGCACGCAGGCCGGGCGTACTACGTGCGCGGCCTGGCCCGCTACAACCTGGCCAAGGACCAACCGGCCGATTCGCGCAGGCAGGCGATGGCGGCGGCTATCGACGACTTGCAGAAGTTCCTCAAGCTGGCCCCGCGAGCCGCCGAGCGTGCCGACGCCCTGTATATGCTGGGGTTGGCTCAGGCGGGCAGCGGTGCCGCGGCCGACGCCGCCGGCACATACCGCAATCTGCTGAAGGAGTTCCCCAAGTATCACGCGGCCGACAAGGTACTCTACGAACTCGCCTGGACGTTGCACGATCTGGGCCAAGCCAACGAGGCGACCGAAACGTTTGCCGAGTTGGCCCAGCAGTATGGCAACAGCCCCTTGGCAGCCGAGGCTCGGTTCGCCGTGGGCGAGGCCCAGTATGCGGCTAAAGATTACGCCTCGGCCGCAACCAGCTACTACCAGGCGGAGCGCCAGGCCAAGCAGTTGGCGGCCGACAACGTGATTACGCCGGAGCAGGCCAGTGAGCTGGGCGAGCGTGCCACGCACAAGTTGGGCTGGAGCTATTTCCGCCAGAACGAATTCGACAAGGCCGAGAAATCGTTCGCCTATCAACTCAGGGCGTATCCCAACGGCACGTTTGCCGGCGACGCCCGATTCATGCAGGGCGAATCATTCTTCAAGCAGGACAAGTTTGCCGATGCCCTGCCGCTATTGAAGGCCGTCGACAACGTCACCAACCCCGAGTTCCAGGCCCTCGCCGTGTTGCACGCGGCCCAGGCGGCTTCGCAGCTCGAAAAGTTTGACGAAACGCTGGAAATCCTGAAGGACTACCGCAAGCGGTTCCCCGAAACTTCCACCCAGCAGGAAGCCACGTATGAGGAAGGCTGGGCACTGCAAAACTTGGGCAAGCTCGATGAAGCTTTGGCCCGTTACGAGCAGGTGATCGAAGAAGACGGCGCCAACAACAGCGAAGTGGCGGCCAAAAGCCGGTTCATGATCGGCGAGATCTATTTTGAAAAGAAGGATCACGCCCAGGCGATTATCCAGTTTTACCTGGTCGCCAAGGGGTACGGTTACCCCAAGTGGCAGGCCAACGCGTATTACGAGGCGGCCCGCTGCTTCGAAGTCCTCAACAAACCTGAACAGGCCGTTGCCAACTACCGCGAAGTCCTCAGGTATCAGGACAGCGATAAACGACCGCTGGCCGAGGAACGCATTAAGGCCCTGGGCGGCTGATGTCCCACCGCACCTACCACCGGAACGCTTCACCTCCTGAGGCGCAAGGCTCTATGTTTGCCACAACTTTGCCACCACCCAGCCGCCCGATGCGTCGCTCCTGCTGTCGGTACCTGCGCGCGGCGCTAGCAGCGCTGACCGTTGCGATCGTGGCGGCGATCGCTTCGCCGGCTGCTTTACTGGCCGATGACGACATTGCGCCGCCAGAGCCGTCGCAGGGCAATCGACAGATTCTGCTCGTCCAGGCGGCTGCCGATCCGAACCCAGGCAGTGGACGATCGACCGTTCCGCTGGAAGAGGCCGAACGCCTGGCGCGCGAAGCGCTCGCGGGTCCCTCGGCCTCACCGGCACCGCAGGCTGGGACCGGCAGCGCTGACGCGTCGACGGTTGCGCCCGAGAAGAAAACGCTGAACCTGTTCAAGCTGATCTTCAACGGCGGCTGGATCATGACCGCCACGGTGATCCCGATTCTGATCATGTCGCTGGTGGTGGCGGTCTTTGGCATCGAGCGGTTCCTGGGCCTGCGGCGGCGCAAGGTGTTGCCGCCGCAATTGGTCAAAGCGCTGGGCGAAGCCTCCAGCGGCGAAGGTGGACTGGATCCGCGTAATGCCTACAAGATCTGCCAGCAATATCCCTCGGCCGCGGCCTCGGTCATCAAGGCTGCGCTGCTCAAGCTCGGCCGGCCCCATTCCGAACTGGAACTCACTGTTAAAGACGCCTGCGAGCGGGAAGCCGGGCGGCTGTATGCCAATGTTCGTCCGCTGTCATTGGCCGCCGCCGTCAGTCCGTTGCTTGGTCTGTTGGGCACGGTGATCGGCATGATCATGGCCTTCTTCGAAACGGCCTCAGGCAACATCACCGGCAGCAAAGCCGCGGCCCTGGCCGAAGGGATCTACACGGCCCTGGTGACCACCTTCCTGGGGCTCGTGGTGGCCATCCCCGCCGCGATCCTGGCCCACTGGTTCGAAGGCCGCATCCAGGCGTTGTTCCGCGAGATCGATGAACTGCTGTTGGCCTTGCTGCCGCAACTGGAACGCTTTGAGGGCAAGCTGCGAGTCCACCGCCGCACCACCAAGACCGAGCACGGTGCTACAGAGCCTTCCGCTGCTGCCGCGGTTCCTGCCAATGCGCCTCGAAGCTCCGAGCCGGTATCCGGTAGCCCGGCTCCCAAGGAACCGGCCGCCCACAAGTGATGATGGTGTGACCTTCGTTTGCCGCACGGTTTGCAGGAACCTTTGAGTCGCTGGGATGACGGTAAAGATTGACCACGGCCGCGCCTTGCAGAACCTGAACATGACGCCGTTGATCGACGTCGTGTTCTTGCTGCTGATCTTCTTTCTGGTGGCGACCACCTTCCAGGAAGAAGAGGACCTGGAGCGCGCCAAGGCCGAGCGGTCGCTCGATGTGCAGCTTCCGCAGGCTTCGGAGGCCAAGCCGCTGGCGTCACGCCCTCAAGAACTGATCGTGACCATCGACCAGCACGGCCGGTTTTACGAGTTCTCGCGTGCCAAGGGGGCGGTTAGCCGCGAACAGTTGTTGGAGATTCTGCAACAAGCGTACGTGAACAACCCGGGCCGACAGACGGTGATCATTCGTTCCGATCGCCGCACACCGGCCGAGTACCTGGTGACGGTCATGGACCTGTGCAATAAGGCAGGCATTCGCAACTACGTATTGAGCACCACCGACGCGCCGCAGGGCGGAAACTAAGCGGCGGATTGGCGGCTGCCTCTGGCGGCCGCAGCATGACTGCCCATTTCGGACATTATTTTCGCTACCCCCAGACCATGGCCGAGCGCAAACGAGTCATCCGCCGCGTTGAGCACGCCAGCGTCGCCGATTTCGACGAGCAGCTCTGGCCGATCAACTGCCTGCTGCTGGTGATGGCGGCGATGGTGGCCGGTCTGGTGTTGGCGGCCAAGCCCTCGTTTGATCCGCCTCGGTTCGATCACGCGTTCTTCACGAACGGTTGGGTGCTGCTCATTGGGCTGGCGGTGATCGTCGTCGGTCTGCTTGTGGGGACGGCGCTGTTCCAACGCCGGGCTTCCACGCGGCGGATGCAGTTTGCCGTTTTGCTGGCCATTCTGCTGCATTTCTGGCTGGCGATCGGCATGTATGCGATCCCGATCCATGTGTCGCGGTTCAATCCGGACGATGCCACGGCGCTGCCCCACCAGGACTCGTTTCCTCAGATGGTGACCATTCCCGACTATGGCCACGCCACGCCCGAGATGCAGCACGACCCGCTGACGCGGCCGCTGGACGTTGCGGTGCCGGAGCAGACGCAACAGACGGTGCGTCAACAGCAGCCCGTGGAGGTGCCGGCTCCGCGTCGCAAAGATGATCCGGCCGCCGTCGCGACGCTCCCGCAGCCGCAGCCGCCCCAGCCGATGGCGCGCGCGGAAAGCTCAGCGCCGCATCGGGCGTCGTCGCCGGCCGTATCGCAACTGAGCCGATCGGAGCTGGCCGATCACGAGGCGCCGGCGGCGGAGCCTGCTCCGCAAATGGCCGTGCCCGCCCCGGCCCAGGCTCAAAGCTCGGCGAACCTGGATGCCACGGCGTCAGCGCAGCGTCAACAAGGTCAGGCGGCCGCCGCACAGCGTGAGGCCGACGCCCAGGCAGCCGCCACGCCGCGGTTGGAAGCCCAGGCCATGGCGCGGCGTTCGACCGAAGCTCCCGTCCTGCCCTCGGCTCGCGTCAACCTCGATCGGCAAGCAGCCAACGTTCCCCAAGAAGCTCCTGCCGCCCAGGCTGCCGATAGTCCCGCGGCACAAGTGGCCAATGCACAGCGCGAGCTGGAAGCTACGGCAGCCGCTCAGCGGATGAACGCGCCGGCAGTGGCCGATGCCCAGCGTGGCGAGCTGCAGCTCGATGCGGCCCAGCCGACGCCGTCGCCATCCGCGGCCGCATTGCAACAGGCTCAGCTGGCTCAGGCCACTCCGCAACTGAACACGGTGGACCGCACCGCTGCCAGTCGCTCTGCGGCACCCGCAACGCCTGCGGTTGAAGTGGCCCAGGCACCCGCAGGCGAGGCCCCGGCCGCGATACCTTCGGAACTCTCGCAGTTGCAATCTCCCGAAATTGCCGTTCAACGGAGCCAGACTCAAGCGGCCATTGCCGCTCAGCGGCCAGGTTCCGCAAGTGAACTCGCTCAGGCAACGGTCACGCCGGATACGCAAGCTGCCTTGCCGCGGGCTGAAGCTCCCGCGACCATGCAGCCGTCTACCTCCGGTCCGGCGGCCGCCAATTTGGCACGCTCGACCACCGCCGATCCGGCTGCCGCATCGGACGGGCTGGCCGGCGAAGCCATTGCCGCTGAAGTTCCGGCTGCGCGACCAGGTAATGAAGCGGCCGCCGAAGCACTTGAACCGGGCGGAACCACGCCCGCTCGTGTGATGGGCCAGCAGATTGCCGCTGCCAGCCGTCAGGCCTCCAGCGATGCCGTCGATGTCGCAGCGAACGCCGCAACAGCCCCGGCCAGCCCAAGCGTGAGCCGCGCCGGTCAGCAGAATACCGGCCAGCCGGCGGTGACGGTGGGCAGCCAGGCACAGCTTAAGCGGTCGGACGTCGGCTTGGCGATCGGTGACGGGCCCGCACCGCAGGCCCCACCAATCGCGGCCGCTTCTCCGAGCAGTACCGTATCCGGTTCGCAGGTCAGTGCGGTAGAAGCGTCGCAGCAGACGGCTTCGGGCCGCATTGTCGGCGGCGGTTCCGACGCAGTGGTGGCCGCGCGTGAGGTCGCCGCGACGGGCGGCCTCGGTCCCAACCTTCAGCCCGGCGGTACACCGTCGGCCGCTCGTGGATCCGCAACCGACGCTCCCAGCTTGGCGATGGCCCATAATGTCGGTGGAAATCTCGGCCGCGCGCAAACCAATCCGGCCTTGAACGGCCTGGGCGAAGCACCGGCCGCGGCTGACGTGGCTGCGGCTACGGCGGGGGCCGATCCTCAAGGCGACTCGCTAGCCAACGCCGATGCCGCCGCACAGAACTCGCGACGGGGAATAGCCGGCTTGATGGCAGCTAGGGGAAATACGGGCAGTGTTAGCGGCTCGCTGGGCCTCGGTGAAACTTCTCCCAGCGTTGCAGCCGCTCGCGGTTCTGCTGCGAATCCCCAGGTAAGCACGCCTGCCGGTCAAACCGGAAGCCTCCAGCGGCAAGTGGCCGGGATTGGCTTTACGCCTGAAATCGCCGCCGCGCCCACGGCTGGCGTGAGCAGCGGCATAGAGCGGGAGGACTCCGGGCCTTCGGGCGTCTCGGACGTTGCCGCCGACTCCGGTCTGCAACCTGCCGCCGGCGTCGCGCGGCGCGAAGTTGGTCCGCCGTCGAATGTTCGCGGCCGAATGGCAAACGGTGACGGCATCGCCGCGGGCAAAGTACGCGCGTCACCGGGAACCGGACCGGGCCGAGCCGCCCCGGCACTGGACGGTCCACAACTAGCCATCGGCGATCGTGGCACGCTGGCTCGCCAAAGCGGTTTGCCGGGCCTGCCGGCGGTTGAAGACGCCGCCGCACTGGCTGAGACTCCCGGTCCGCAGCCTGGTATGCCCGGTCCTGCTGCTTTGGCTGATGGTAATGCGGGCGGTGCCGGACCAACATTCGAGCGGCCCAGCCTGCGGATGGACAACCGACTGCCGGTGAAATCGCCGAGCCCTGCAGGCGCGGGCGGCCTACGGCAGGATCAACTGCCCGAAGCCGGTATGCCCAATCGCCTGGCTCGGCGCGAAAGCCAGGTGCTGACGCCGACCACAGGCCGCTTCGTGCTGGAACGGAGCATCACGCCGCTGTCCGCGCAAGCGCCGCTGCGGCCTGAGCCGGCGCCGGCGTTTCAGAACCGCGATCTCAAGGAACGCGAGCGGATCGCTACCCGTCGCGGCGGTTCCGCCGAGTCGGAGCGTGCCGTTGAAATGGGGCTGGAGTTTTTGGCCCGCCATCAATCGCCCGACGGCCGCTGGAGCCTGCACAACTTTGGCGCGGGCCGCGGTTACCAGGGTGACGTGGGCCACGGCATGATGGAGTCCGACACGGCCGGCACCGGGTTGGCGCTGCTGGCCTTCCTCGGGGCCGGTTACACCCATCAGGCGGACAAATATCGTGACCAGGTCGCCGCGGGGCTACAGTTCCTGATCGAGCACCAGCGGCCCGATGGCGACTTGTTCTCGGCCTTGGGCGGTAACCGTTATGCCTGGCTGTACAGCCACGGCATCGGCACGATCGCCCTGTGCGAAGCGTATGGCATGACCCGCGACCCGGCATTAAAGGAGCCGGCGCAGCGTGCCCTGAACTTCATCGCGGCTGCCCAGAACTCGGCCCAGGGCGGTTGGCGGTACGCACCGGGGGTGGGCTCCGATACCTCGGTGTCGGGCTGGCAGTTGATGGCGCTCAAGAGCGGGCAGATGGCCGGCCTGAACGTCGACCCTAAGGTGCTCGATGGCGTCCGCCGCTGGCTGGCCGGGGCCCAGTGGAGCGGCGATAACGCCCTGTACGTCTATCGCCCCATGGCCGAACAGGAGCACCAGCGGACGCCCAGCTCCGCCATGACCGCCGAAGCCATGCTGATGCGGCTTTACCTGGGCGATACCGATCCGCGGACGCTGGCACGCGGTGCCGCTTACTTGCTGTCGAGGCTTCCCAGCATCGGTGTCCGCCCCGGTGATCGTGATGCTTACTACTGGTATTACGCCACGCAGGTAATGTTCCATCTGCAGGGCGAGCCCTGGGAGGTTTGGAACGCCCGGCTCCGCCCACTGCTGACCAGCACGCAGATCAAGGTTGGCCCCCTGGCCGGAAGTTGGGACCCCAATGGACGCGTGCCGGACCGCTGGGGCCCGCAAGCCGGTCGCATCTACGTGACCGCACTCCACCTGTTGATGCTCGAGGTGTACTACCGGCACTTGCCGCTCTTTGGCGAACGCGTGGTGGAAGTGGCTCAGCCGTGATCGAATTCGGTGGCGGGGGAATGGGCCAATCCCGGGGATTCGCTCGTTCCTGTGGCTGAGCGTGCGTCGGCTTGTGATGCCGCCTTGTTTTCGCGCTGCGCAAACCATGACGTACGCAAATGGACCGGTACCTAATTGGACGCGGCCCTGGGGTACGGTCGAGCGAGATCGTCAGGGTGGACGTTTGGGAGCGAGCCCGCCCTACGCGGAGGCTTCTTTCAGCTCCCACGTTGCCAGACGGCCATGGCCCACGGTGAACAGTGTGGTACCGTCCGCCGAAAGCACCATATCGTGGACGTGCATGGGAGCTTTCTCTTCCTTGATCGCTTTTTTCTCTTTCAGGTCGTAGATCTGGATGAAACCGCCATGGTCGCCGCCCGCGGCCACCAGCCAGGCGTCATCCGGACCAAATGCCAGCGTTTCAACCAGGCCTTTGAGCTTGTCGTGCGAGAACTCGTGCGTGCGCTCGCCGGCTTGCCAGTCGAACACCTCGATTCGCGAGGGGCCGTCCAGGTGGTCGATGTTGCCGATCTTGCCGACGCCGCCCACGGCGACCAGCTTGTTGTCGCGCGAGAAGGCCACGCTGCGGATGCCGCCGATGGAGTGCCGGCGCAGGCTCGGGTCCCAGGTATACATCACCGGAGCCTCGAGCGTGGCTAGCGACCGGCCGCTGTCGGCTTCCCAAATCACGATGTGCCCCACGCGATCGGCGGTAGCGACCAGTTTGCTGTCGGACGAGATCGCGCAAGCATAGAGCATCGAGGGGAAGTGGTGCGGCGTCTGCAGCTCATGCCCCTGCAGTGCCCGGAGCAGCTTGCCGCTTTCCGCATCCCAGAGCCGGCACACCATGTCGTCGCCCACGCTGGCCACGAAGCTGCCGTCGGGGGCGGCCTTTACGCCGCGAATCCAGCGGGCGTGGGCATCCTTGACCGTGCGGACGGGCTTGCCGCTTTCCAGGTCCCACCACACTAGCGAGCAATCGAAACTGCCCGACACCAGGTACTTGCCGGCCAGGGCCACGCCGGTGACATAGCTGGTGTGGCTCTCCAGAGGTTTGCCGGTCGGCTTCTCGTCGGCGAGGTCAAAGGTGTAAACCTTGCCGTCCGACGAACCGCAATGGATCACGGACGAGTCGTCGCGCTTGTCCAGGCAAAACAAGATGCCAGGCGCGCCTATTTCGAGCTTCTTAGTCAGCTTGTTGGGATCGGCGGTCATGTTACAAGACATTGCAAGGAGTATGCGATACCAAGCCAGAACGCGGTAGCGATGCTAGGCTTACGCCAGCACATCGCGAATCGGTTCCGTGCCGGGATTGGTGAGCGGGATCGGCCGCGAGCCGAGGTAGTAGTCCTTCTTGTGATCGATGCCCAGGGCCTGGAAGATCGTGGCGAACAATTCGCCGGCGCCCACTTCGCCATCGACCACGGACATGCCGTCCGGCGAAGTCTTGCCCCACACGGATCCGCCCTTGATTCCGCAGCCGGTGAGCGAGCAGCTCCAGGCACTGGCGAAGTGATCGCGGCCCAGGCTGGGATTGATCCGCGGGGTGCGGCCAAACTCGCCCAGCGTGATGATCAGGGTGTGCTCCAGCAGGCCACGGGCTTCCAGGTCGTCGATCAGCGTGCTCATCACGTGATCGAGTTCCGTCACCAACTCCAGGTGGGTTTCGAAGTTCTGGCCGTGGCTGTCCCACCAGCCCCGGGCAACCTTCACGAACGGCACGCCGGCTTCGATTAGCCGCCGGGCCACGAGCACCTGTTCGCCAAACTGCGTGGGGCCATAGGCATCGCGGTACTGCTGGGGCTCGAGCGAAACATCGAAGAGCTTTTCGCTGGCCATCAGGCCACGCACCCGCTTGTAGGCGCTGTTGTGGCTGTCGACGCTGTGCGAGCCGCGGCCACGAGCGAACCGTTCGCCCAGCACCTGACGCAGTTCGCCCCGCTGCTGGTGGTCCAAGTCGCTGATTTGCTCCAGCCGGCGGATATTGGCGGGCATGAGATCCTTGTCGAGGAACATTGGGGCGTACCGGGCACCGAGGAAGCCCGCCGAACCTTTGCGGCGGCCTTCAGCCGTGGTGTACATCGACACGTAGTCGGGCACCTCGCTGTCGGGCCGGCCCAGCTCGCGGGCGACGATCGCGCCCAGGTCCGGATATTTGACGGTGGGCTCATCGCGCCGGCCGCGTTCCATCAACTCGGCACCGCCGCCGTGGTCGGCATTGCGGGTGTTGAGCGAGCGGATCAGGCAGGTGGTGTGCATCCGCTGCGCCATCTTGGGCATCAGTTCGGAGATATGGACGCCCGGCACGTTGGTTTCGATGGCGCGGAACGGCCCGCCGTTTTCATGTCCCGGCTTGGGATCCCAGGTTTCCAATTGGCTTGAACCGCCGGCCAGCCACAGCAGAATCACGTGCTTCTGCTGGCGCTTCAGTTCCGAGGCCAGGGGCTGCGACCGCAGCACGTTGAGCACACCCATGTTCGCGGCGAACGCTCCGGCGGCAGCGGCGGCGCCCAGAAAGCCGCGACGGTGGATGAGGTGGTCTTCTGATCCGCAGAAGTTGGCACGGCGATTAGCCATGGTTTCGTTCCCTCGTGGTGGTTGAATCGCAGTTGTTTTCGCGGTGGTGACGCGGTGGCCGTTTAGTGATTGAACCGGAACTCGGGGCTGGTCATCATCGCCCAGAGCACCTGCTGCCAGGCACCGGTCAGGTTGTCCTCGCGCTGCGCCAGGTAGTTCTTGAAGAGAGTCAGTTCTTCCGCATCTAGCGGACGCGAGAGCACGTTCAAAGCAGCCATTTGCAGGCCGGCTTCGCGGTCTTCTTGACCGACGAGCTGGCTGATCAGCCGGTCGTTGGCGGTGCTCAAGAACTCGTTGACGATCTCGGCGTTGTTGCTGAAGTAGAGCGCCTCGGTCACGCTCACCTGGAAATCGTCGGTCGGAACCTCGATCCAGGTGCTGAAGCGGCCGGCGCGGTTCTCGCGGCCGGCGATGAACTCCTGCCACTTGTCAGCGCCGATTTCCGGCATGGTGGCCTGATTGCGCGAGGCCAGATCCAGCGACACCCCAAGCTGCCGCGGCGTGAGCGGTTTGACATTGGCCACCGCGAACAGGTCGCGGTCGGGCCGCTCACCTTCCAGCCAGATGCTGCTGCGGCTGTAGGCCTGGCTCAGCACCAGCCCGCGGATCAGCCGCTTCAGATCGTAGCCGTGTTCGATGAAATCGCGGGCGAGCCAGTCGAGCAGCTCCGGATGTAGGGGGGGATTGCCGCTGTGCATTTGATCGATGGGATTGACCAGCCCCCAGCCAAACAGCCGGTGCCACACCCGATTGACCGCAGCCCGGGCAAAGAAATCGCGTTCGCCCGGCCGCAGGGCCACGTCCACCAGCGCCGCGCGGCGGCTGTACTGCGGAACCGGGTGGGGCTGCTTCTGCTCGTCGAGCTTGGCCAGCTCCTCTTTGCGCTGCTTCTTTTCTTCTTCGCTGCGCTGCGGCGCCTCGGGCTCGGTGATGACTGTGCCGGTGAGGAACATCAACTGGGCCGACTTGGTTTCGCCGGCCGTGGTCTTGAACTTCACGTCGCCTTCGTCGCTCTCGGCCAGGAAGTTGGCCTTGGTGAGATAGGTGCGGCTGAAGAACGACTGCAAGCCAAAGTAGTGATCCTGGAGCCAGTCCGAGACGAGCGGATGATCGTGGCACTTGGCGCAACTGATGTCCACGCCGAAGAAGATGCTGCTGGTGTCACCAGTCATGCGGTCCAGATCTTTGGCCCGCGACTTAAGGAACCCCAGCGCCCCCGGCGAGCTTTGCGACTCCTCCGTAAGCATCATCTCGCGGAACATCACGTCCCAGGGCCGATTCTCCTGGCAGGCAACCAGCAGGTACTCCCGCCAGGCGTTCTCCATGCGGTCGGAGCCGGCCAGCAATTGGTCCAGCACGTTGCGTTGGTGCAGTGCAAAGTCGGGCAGGCCCAGCAGCCGGTCGACCAACTGCACGCGCTTGTTGGGATCGCTGCTTTGGACGTAGGCCTGCACCTCGGCCACTGTGGGGATGCGGCCTGCCAGGTCGAGCGTGATCCGCCGGATGACCTCATGGTCGCCAACTTGCGCAGCCGGTGTAATTTCCCGCTTTTGAAGCTCGGCGTCGATGTAGTGATCGACGACTTCCGGGATGGGGCGGTCGGCGGGCAGCAGCTCCTCAGCCGGTGCGACCGACGCGATGGCCCCAATGCCGCAAGCTGCGGCGCATAGCAGTACTTTCTGGAAAGTACGCAGCATCAGCAGAAGCTCTCGTAGCTGGTAGGTAGGACGTAGAATCGGGGGGATGATCGGCCGCTTTTTGCTTGCCACGCTGCTTCCTGCAGCGGATACCCGCGGCCCGGTGTGATGCCGAAGTGCTGGTTGCATCAATACTTGTGGCGATGGCCAACGCACTCATCGGGTCATCATCATATCAGAATTGACTGATTGCTACAAAACGTTTCGCGGCAAAGGTGGGGGCATTTCCTCGGGGCGGTCGCGGGTACGGGTACGGGTACGAGTCTGTGCTTTCTGCGGCTGCTGACAGCAGAGTAAGCCATCAACCGCCCTTGAACGCGGCAGCCGTTTTCACTACAAGCCGCCCCCAGCCTTCTCTACCGGATTCCCGAACGTGCCTTTCGAATGCCTCCCCGGCGGGAGTGGACGGATGCGGTTGTGCGCTGCCATTGCCACACCCTTTTGGGCTTGCTGCCTGATGCTTGCTTGGACCGTGCCATTGCCGGCCGAGCAGTTCCACTATCGCGGCGTGATTAATGCCGACGATGTGTATGTCCGCAGCGGCCCCGGCCAGGATTACTATCCGACCGAGAAGCTGAAGAAGGGCGAAGTGGTTGAGGTGTACCGCCACGATCCGGGCGGCTGGTACGCGGTGCGTCCGCCTGCGTCGAGCTATAGCTGGGTTTCGGCTCGCTACGTGCGCGAGACGGGCGACGGTCTGCTCGAAGTGACCATGGATGGCGTGGTAGCCCGGGTAGGCAGCACGCTGAACCAAGCTCGCGATGTCTGGCAGGTCAAGCTCCGCAAGGGCGAGCTGCTCGAAATGCTCGATCCCGGCCCGAGCGAGTCGGGCGCCTGGTATCGTGTGGCGCCGCCCTCGGGCGAGTTCCGCTGGGTTTACGGCCGGTATGTCGAGCCGGTGTCGGGCGAGGGCCAGTTTGATGAGCCCGATGGCATCGCTCAGGACGAGCCGCAGCCTGCTCCACGGGCTCGCCGCTATGACCGCAATGTCCGCCCGGCACATGCTGAGGAAATGATCTCTGAAAGCCGTTCTTCGTACGGCGATCGGATCAGCGATGAGCCTCGCCGACTGCGCGATGAGCGTCCGCGCGCTGATGACGAATATGCCCGCGATGAGAATCTGGCTGGCCGCGGCGTGCATCGCCCAGCATCGTACCAGAGTGCGGACGAGCGGTCTGCTCGCTCCACTCGCGCCGCTGAACGCGAGCCCGTCGAAGAGCCTGTCGAGGCGGAAGATGGCCGACCTCGCGCTCGCGCGCGAACCACCAAGGTTGAGCCGCCTCGCAACGCCCGCGCCAGTAGTATTTCGCTCGAACTCGAGCGGTTGGAAGCTGAACTGGCGTTCGCAGTGGCACAAGAAGCGAGCATCGAGCAGCTGCAAGACCTGTTCGACCGGGCGGTGGCTGCCTCGGACCGCGTTCGCAACCAACAGGAAACGGAACAGGCCGAATCGCTGATCGAGCGGATCCGCCGGTTCGCGGCGCTCCGTCGCCAAATTGAAAACGCCGAAGAACGCATGCTGCTCACCATTCGGCAACAGCAGCAAGCCGCCCGGGCGGAGCGTGCCCGCAAGGCCGACCGTGCCGTCTCGTTCGCCAAGCCCGCCGACGGGCAGGCTGCCGATGACTATGATCCGGATGCGGCGTCGGTAGAACTGGTCGACAGCCAGTTTGACGGCGAGGGGCGGTTGGTGCCGGTCTACTCCAAGCGGATCGGCGCCCCGCAGTATGCCCTGCTCGACCAGGAGAACCGCGTGCGGGCGTACGTGACCGCGGCGCCGGGCGTGAACCTGCGGGCGTACGAAGGCCGGCAGGTGGGCATCATCGGCTCGCGCGGCTATTCGTCGGAGCTGAAAGCGCCCCACGTGATCGCTCATCGGGTGGAGGTGCTGACCACGCGGCTCCGCTAGTCGCCGCATACTTTCCTTCCGCAGTCCGCCGCGGTATGGTGCTGAGATTCATCTTCTGCACCACCGTTCGAGGGACGTATGAGCAGCTTCAAGGCTAAGCTGGCGGAAGGCAAAACGTTGCGTGTCTTCGCGGTTGCGCGAATTCCCAGCCCCGTGATTGTTGAAATCTTCGGCGCGGCGGGCGGGTTCGATGGTTTCTGGATGGACCAGGAGCACGGCGGCCTGACGTACGAGCAGATCCAGACGTTGGCCCTGGCCGGCCGGGCCAACAACTTTGATTGCATTGTGCGGATGGCGCCCTCGTGCTACTCCATCGTCACGCAAGCGCTGGAGGTCGGCGTCGGCGGCGTAATGGCAGCGCGGATCGAGTCGGCCGACCACGCTGAGCAGTTCGTGCAGTGGGCAAAGTTCGCCCCGCGCGGCTCGCGCGGTTTGAACGCCAGCGGACGCGACGCCGACTTTACCTTCAAACCGGCGGCCCAGTTTGCCGAGGACGCCAATCGCGACACCCTGGTGGCCATCCAGATCGAAACGCTGGGGGCCCTTAACGACGTGGATGCGATCGCCGCCAACGACGGTGTGGACCTGCTCTTCGTGGGGCCGTCCGACTTGTCGCAAGCCTTGGGCATTTTGGGACAGTTCCAGAACCAGAAGCTGTGGGACGCGTACGCCGCCGTGGCTGCCGCGTGCCGCAAGCACGGCAAAGCCTGGGGCACCGTCTGTGCCACGCCTGAGTTTGCTGACCGGGTGACCGACCTGGGCTGCCAGATGGTTAACCTGGGCAGCGACGTGCAATCGCTGCGGCGCGGCATCGAGTTTGGCAAGACGGCTTTTGCCAGGCAGTTTGCGCTCTGACACACATAGTCGTGCGGCGTCCAACAAGTACCGCAGAGGCCAATTCACCAGACAAAAAAGGCGGGGAGTGGATTTCGCGGCGGCTTGGGCCGCGGGAACCCACTCCCCGTTCTCATTTAGACTTCAAAACGTTATTCGCTACGGGCTCTCGGCGGTCTGGTCGGCGCTTGCCTGCGTGCGATTCATCAGCGCGATGAAGATGGGGAAGCTCTTCAAGGCCCGGTTAAACGTGTCGTCTGGAGTGGCGATGCTGAAATGCACTGCCTTCCCGTCCACCGAAGATTGAAAGCTGTTGAGCGTGTCGGAAATGAGCGACGTCAACGGCGTGATGTCGCCGCGGTAGTCCTTGAGCGCATCTTGCAGGGTCGTCATGGCCATCAACTTGCCAAAGCCCACCCCGGCTTCGACCGATTGCTTAATCTGTAGCGCTTGAGCGGCATCGGTTGAAACCACCTGCGCTGAGACCTTGATGGCCTTGTCCATGTCGATGTACGCGACGGCGTAATCGAGCTTCTGCATCAACTTGTTGAAGACGCCGGCGTCTCCGTCGCCCTCGAGGATGGGGATGCGCGTCGGCACGGCAACCACGGCCATCTCGTGGTTCAGGTCGAGTTGTTGGACTTTAGCCGCCAGCTTTCCGCCTTGCGGCTTGGCGGTGAGCATCTTCTGGATCTGGCCGGCAGTTTTGCCAACCAGCAGCGTTCGGTCGTCGTAGAACAGAAATTCGCCGGCATTGCCGTCGGCCGTGCGCGCGGTCCAGTAGGTCTTGCCATCCAGCGTGCTTTCGGAAAGATCGGATAGTTCACCCGACGCTTTGATGGCTGCCTGGTCCAGCGGCTGCTGCGAGACCAGGATGGTGATCAGTTGGATGCGATCGGCTTGGGGGATCTCCGGAATTTTGACAGCGTCGACGGCCCCATTCGCGTCGAGCACATCGGGGCTATAGCCGATCATCACGATGGCCCATTCGAGCTGACTGAAGTCGATGCCCCACCGCTTGTTGACATTGGGCAGCGGGAACATCTTCTGGATTTCCTGCGAAAGCTGCGATTGGCTCATCTTGGCCGGGCGAGCGACAATCACAATCGAAAAATGATCCGAGAGCCACGCCGGATTGAGCGGCAGCTTGCGCGGGGCGACTGCCGGGCCGTGGGCAGTGGTGGTAGTGAACGTGGCAGCCCGAACGTATTCCTGGTCGGCCTTGCTCAGCTTGTCGAGCGGCACCACTACCTTGCGGCCGTCGGTTCGCTGCAGGGTAACGCGGTCGCCCTCGATGCCCAGCATGGTGGCTTCGACGGTGTACGTGCCTGTGGAATCGGTCCAAGTCCGTGCTTGCATGGGGCCTTGCGCCGCCGCCCTGGCTGTCGGCAGCAGGAGTGTCGCCAGCAACGCCATCGCCAATGGCAGAGAGGGGGCCTTGATGATGTGAGCGAATTGGGACATGGCCGGCTCCTTTGAGACTTGAGTGCAGATGGCAGCCTGAAGGGATAGGGGCGTCCTTATCCGATATTCTCCACCAATGAGGGGGTTGCGGCAATGCTGCCGGCATTGACAGCCAGCGAAGTTTATCCGATAGATCCGCAGCCTCGCCGCTGAGGCTAGAAGCATTTCGCCGAGTCGCCGCGATCTTTGCCATGCCACCGCTGCAAAAACCGAGTTTTGCCGAGCCTGCCTCGCAGCCGCCGGGCGGATTGTGGCAGCGCATAGGCGAACGCATGGCGGCCGTCCGGCATTGGGCCGGCCAACACCGCGGCGCGACTCTGACCGTCGCTGCACTTTCCGCCACGGCGATGTTGGTCGGCATGCTGGCCGTGATCATCCTGGGGGCGTCGCGCGGCTCGATATCGGCGGTTACGGCCCTGGAGGCCTTGGATCGTAAGGACCTGGCCCGAGCTGTCTTTGAGGCCGAACAACTGGCCCTGAACAGCCGGGCACCGGGCCCGGAACGCAGCACGGCCGCCTTTATTTTGGGGGCGGTGGACCTGGAACGGGCAGAAGCCAGCGAATCGACGATGGCAGCCCGATATGCGCTCTCGGCGGCTTCCTACCTGGAACAATCGCGGCGGTGGGGCTTCCCCAGCGGGCGGCATGGCGAAGGCTACGCCATGCTTGGCCGCAGCCAATTCATGATTGGCAACTACCCGGAAGCACTCGAGGCGCTGGAAGAAGCCCTGGCGCGCGGCGCCGAACCTGCCGTGGAGCTGCACCGCCTGGCAGCCCAGGCTTGCCTGCGATTGCCCAAGCCGCTGCCGCGCGTGGCGCTTGATCATCTCAGGGGCTGCATCGTCTCCGACCAGGCTTCGCCCGCCGACCGCAGCCGCGCCATTATCCAGCAGGCTCAGGTGCAGTTTGCCCTGGAGGATTACGAAGGTTGTCGCCGCTCGCTGCAAACGCTGCCGGCCAAGGAGCAAGCGGCCGGTGAGGCGGCTTTGCTGTTTGGCCGGTTGCTGCTGGTGGAAGCCGATCGCTTGGCGCAGGGGAACGGGGAGCACGCCGCGCAGCAGCCGGCTCCAACTGACGCCAGCAAAGCGGCGCCCGCCGCCACCACACCGCCGGCCGAAGCCGCCCGGCAGCGCTACCAGCAGGCGGTAGAAACCTTCCGCACGGCACTGCTGCACCGCATGACCGATCCCCGGCTGGTAGCCGAACTGCATTACGGTTTGGCCCAGGCCTATCACGGGCTGGACGATCATGCCGCCGCGCTACGGCAACTGCGGCGCATTCAACAAGGTTTTTCGGTGCAGGACGTAGCCTTCAAGGCCGCGCTCGATGAAGGCGAGCTGCTGTTCGCCCGCGGCGATTATGCCGGTCTGGTGAATGTGCATCGCCAGGTGCTCGAGCGGGTGCCCAGTTTGACGCCTGGCGCGCCGGCGCCGCTGGCCGACGAACTGCGCCAGCGCTGCCTGGCCAATGTGGAGCGGCTCTGGAGCGAACGGGCGTATGCCGAGGCGATCGAGCTGATCCGTGCCGCGGAGTCACTGTTGCCCCCGGTCGAAAGCAGCACGCTGACCGCGAAAACCTACGAAGCCTGGGGCGATGTGCTTATGGCCGAGGCGATTGTCGTTCAGGATCAGGAACGCGCAACGCGCGGACGGCAAGCGGAGCAGGCCACGGAAGCGAACACTCAGACCGAACCAACTGGGGATGCTGCCGACGATGAGCAGGATGCGGAAGCCGCGCCTCCGCCGCCGACCGTGCTGCAAGGTCCGGTGGGCCTGATCGCCGTTGAGGCCGGAAAGTTGCAGGGGCTACTTACCCTCGGCTTTTCGCCCCAGGCTCAAGAGCTGATCGATCAGGCTCGCTCATGCTATCGCAAGGCGGGTGAGGCATACTCGCGGCTGGCTCAGTTGCGATACCCGACCTCGCATTATCCCGACGATCTGTGGCTGGCTGCCGAGGCATTTGGCCGTGCCCGCGATTACCCCGCGGCAATCCGTATGTTCCAGGCGTACCTGGAGCACGCCCGGCCGCATACGCGGCAGCCGGATGCGCTGGTTCGGCTGGGCGAAATGTGGTTGGCCGAAGGCAACGCCGAGCAGGCGGTCGATGCCTTGCAGAGCGTGGTAGAGTTGTATCCGCGTCACCCGGCCAAGTACTCTGCGCGGCTGATGCTGGCCCAGGCGTATATCGAGCTTGGCGAAACCGAGAAAGCGGCCGTCGAGCTTCAGGCGAACCTCGATGGCGATGATCTCACGCCGGCCAGCCCCGAGTGGCGCTCGGCGCTGTTTGCCCTAGGGCAGCTTCGTTATACCCAGCAACAGTGGGGGGCGGCGGCCGGCCTGTTGGAACAGGCAGTTGCTCGATACCCCCAGGATCCGCTGGCGGCGACCGCCAGCTACCTGCTGGGTGAGTGCTACCTGCAGCAATCGAGGGCCAGGGCCAACGAGAAGGTGCCGCCGCTGCCGGTTGCCGAGCGCAGCCGGATTGAGGACGTGCAAAACCTGAAGGTGAAAGCACTGGCGGCGCTGGATCGGGCTCGCGACGCCCTGGAGCGGCAGGCTGCTGTCGGTGAATTGACATTGCTCCAAGAATCCGTTCTGCGCAATACTTGCTTCGCCCGGGCGGCGGTCCTCAAGCAATTGGGCCGCTTGGACGAAGCGCTCGATGCCTACACGGCCCTGATCAATCGGTATCAGCATTCGCCAGCCGTGCTCGACGCATACGTTCAAGCCGCCGCGATTTATCGCGAGCAGCGGCAGGAAGCCAAGGCTCGCAATGCAATCGCCGCCGCGCAGAGTGCCTTGAAACGCATGCCCGACAACGGCCTGGTGAAGGACCTCACCGGCGAATCCAAGGCCGACTGGGAACGCTACCTGGCGTGGCTGGCAAACATGTAGCCTGACTGGGCGGTATGCCTGCGGGGCCGGGGGCGAAAACTCCTGTCGTCCGAATCACCTCTTTCATGTATTGATACGCAGCGTCGTCCGCACAAGCACGCGTTGTGCCGGTCGCCACGGATTGGTACCCCGTCGATTGCTACGAGCCAGGAAGGCCGCCAGCATGTCCGACACCCAGACGCTCGCCCTTCTCATGCAGCGCAAGCGGCACTGCTTGGAGCAGTTGCATGCGCTGGGCGGCGAGCAGTTGGCATGCATCGAGCGGCACGACATCGACGGTCTGTTCGCCGTGCTGGATACGCGTCAGAAATGGCTTTCGGCATTCGAACGCATTGAAGAACTTCTCAAGCCGTATCGGCAGCAAGAGCCTTCGCAGCGCCACTGGCCGGATGAAAGCCTGCGCGAGCAGTGTCGTGCCGACCAGGCGGCCTGCCAGCAGCTGTTGGGCGAAATCGCTGCCTGCGAGGAACGTTGCCGGTCGTTGCTTCAAACGCAGTGCGATGAGATGGCGATGCAGATGCGGCAAATGAGCGGCGGCCATATGGCTGCGACGGGTTATCTCGCCGCGGCTGCGGTTCCGGATACTGGCGGTTGCCTCGACCTCTCAGCGGAGTCCTAAGCTTATGAGCCAAGAGTCTCCCCACGCTGGCGCCGGCTCGGGTGAGTCCCGTGATGTGCTGCCGTTCGTGCAGGCAGGTGTCGATCCCCAGGCCGACCTGGAGAGCGTGCTGGCCGCCTGGCACACGGCGACCGTTCGTCTGGAACGCACGCACGAGGCCCTTCGGGCCGAAGTCCGCAGGCTGACCGACGAACTGGAGATCAAGAATCGCGAGCTTGCTCGCAAGAACCGGCTGGCCGATCTCGGCCGCGTGTCGACCGTGGTCGCCCACGAAGTTCGCAATCACCTTGTTCCGTTGACGCTTTACCTCAACCTGCTGCGCCGCCGCCTGGTCGACGATCCGGGCAGTCTCGATACGCTCGACAAGGTGGCCGCCGGCATAACCGAACTGGATGCCACCGTGAACGACTTGCTGCACTTCACCTCGGATCGCGAGCCCGAGTTTGAGTCGGTATGCCTGCGGGCGCTGGTTGACGACGTGGTCAACGCCTTGGCTCCGCAGCTTTCGGCGCAGGGGATCGAGGTGGACATCGACGTGCCCCCGTATCACGAGGTGCATGCCGATCGCGACATGCTGCGGCGGGCTGTACTGAACCTGATGCTCAACGCCTTGGACGCCATGCCCGAGGGCGGCGAGTTGGTGGTGACCTCGGTCGAAACGCCCAACGGCATGGAGCTGGAGATCGCCGACAGCGGACCGGGGCTCTCCGACGAAGTGCGTCGCCGTGCCTTTGAGCCGTTCTACAGCACCAAGAGCAGCGGCACCGGACTGGGGCTGGCGATCGTCGATCACATCGCCGCTCGCCACGGCGGCAGCGTTACCGCGTTGAATTGCCACGAAGGTGGCGCCGCCTTCACGCTGACCATTCCGCGCCGTGCTGCCCGGCTGCAAGGAGCTAAGGCCGCATGAGCTCGGCTACTGTCGCACGTTCTGCCGCCAGGGTTGCCACAACGGCCACGCCCGAGGGGCGTGTGCTGGTCGTGGACGATTTGCCTCATGTTCGCGAAGCGATTGCTGCGAACCTGCAGGCGGTTGGCTACGCTGTGGTGGCGCTGCCGAGCGCCATTGCCGCGTTGGCGCGGTTGGAGCACGAGAGCTTCGACGTGGTGCTGACCGACCTTCAAATGCCAGGCATGGACGGCCTGGAGTTCATCCGCCGGATACAGAAGCGGCAATTCGGCGTGCAGGTAGTGGTGATCACCGCCTATGCCGACGTGGATTCGGCGGTCGAAGCGATGCGGCACGGGGCATTCGATTACGTCAAGAAGCCGTTCACGGCGGACCAGCTCGAGCAGCTTGTGGCTGCGGCCATGGCGCATGGGCGGCGGTTGGATCAGGCTTCATCCATTGACCGCGCCAAGCCGGGTGCGCCGGTATTGATCGGGTCGAGCCCGGCCATGCAGGCTCTGCGGCGGCGGATCGCTCAGGTGGCTCCCACGCCGGAGCCGGTCCTCATCACCGGCGAAAGCGGCACCGGTAAAGAAGTCGTTGCCCGGTGCATTCATGCCCAAAGCAACCGCGCCTCGGCACCCTTCATCCAGCTCAACTGCGCGGCGCTCCCTGAGCAGTTGGCCGAAAGCGAACTGTTCGGACACCGCGAAGGTGCCTTCACAGGTGCTGCCACGGCGCGGACCGGCTACTTCGAGGTAGCCAATACCGGCACGATTCAACTCGACGAAATCAGCGAAACCCCGCTGGCGTTGCAAGCCAAGTTGCTGCGGGTGCTTCAGGAACAGGCATTTCAGCGGGTCGGCAGCAGCGAAACGATTCGCGTGGACGTGCGCGTGCTGGCCACGTGCAACCGCGACCTGCCCACCGAGGTGCGCGAAGGCCGCTTCCGCGAAGACTTGTACTTCCGCCTGAACGTCCTGCCGATGGTGGTGCCTCCGCTGCGCGAGCGTCGGGAGGACATTCCGGAGCTGTTGGACTACTTCCTGGAGCAGTCGGCTGCCCGACTGGGCAAGCCCAAGTGCGAACTGACGCCCAGCGCTTTGGACTTGCTGCAATCGTATCACTGGCCGGGCAACGTACGGGAGCTGCAAAACATTGTCCGCGGCGCGACGGTGCTGAATCAGGGACAACCGATCGGCCCCGATGACCTCAAGCCCTGGCTGATGGGAACACCGGGTCGCGAGGAAGCGCCGACGTTGAACGTGGCGGCGGGGGTCAGCCTGCGGCAGATGGAACGCCAGTTGATTGAAGCTACCTTGAAGGCGTTTGGCGGACATCGCGAGAAGACCGCCAAGGCCCTCGGCATTGGACTGCGTACGCTGACCGGCAAGCTCAAGGATTACGGCTATACATCGTGTAGGTCGGCGTCGTAGCACGTGGATGAGGCAGGCAAACTTCCAGGACGCCCCCGGGGGTAGAGTGCGAGCCATTTCATCATTGGTCGTTGGTTAGTCAGGAACGTGCCGATGATTCCCAGCCTGTTTTCCGGATCGGCCATTCCGGTGCTTGAACAGGTCGCTTCGTTCACCGAAGCGCGGCACAACATTCTGGCCGGCAACATTGCCAACCTCGATACGCCCGGCTACCAGGTGCGCGATCTGTCGGAGCAAGGGTTTCAGGCTCGATTGCGGGCGGCCCTGGCGGCACGGGATTCAGCGGCCAAGGCTGCCGCGTCGGGCGTTTCGCCGGGCGCTATCAGCAACTTACTGCCGCCGGGGGCATCGCTGTTGCCGCCGCCTACGGCGGTAGCCCCCGTCACGTCGCTAGAAACCGTCAACGACAACCTGGCCGACCTGCTGCATCACGATGGCAACAACGTGAGCCTGGAAAAGCAGGTGGCCGAGATGGCCAAGAACCAATTGCGTCATAACCTGGCGCTAACCATTATGACGGCCCAGTTCCGCACCCTCGAGGCCGCCATCAGCGAACGGGCCTAGCCTTGGCCTGGTGATGGTGACGGCATCCGACTGAATCACTTCATCCATCCCCTTTCCTGGTGGGCGTTCGCTTTTAGGGAGAGTATGCCATGTTCTCGGCCATGGACATCAGCACCAGTGCGATGGTCGCGCAGCGGACGCGGATCAACGTCATCACCAGCAATATTGCCAATATCTCCACCACGCGGAACGAGGCGGGCGAGGCGCAGCCGTACCAGCCCAAGTTCGTCGTGTTCCAGACGGATGATTCCGTTGGACAGGCTCTGGGGGCTGCCGGCGTGAAAGTGACGTCGGTCGAAACGGCGAATGTTGAGCCGCAGTGGCGGTACGAGCCGGGCCATCCCGACGCCATCAAAGAGGGGCCCCGCCGCGGCTACGTGGCCTACCCTAACATTGACCTGACCACCGAGTTCGTCGACGCCCTGGAGGCTACCCGGGCGTATGAAGCCAACATCGGTGCGATGGAGATCAGCAAAGATCTGGCGAACCAAACCCTGCGTATTCTCGCCTGATGCCGCAGCTTCTCGCGGCTGCCAGGGCTGCTAGCCGCCCTGCTGGTTAGATCGTGCTTCTGGCGATTGCGCGCCGGCGGGCTTGCCGCATTGGGCCGGTCTTTCTAAGTGCCGGCTGCGCTTCTGCTTGCGCTGTGATTAACGACGGCCAATTATCTGTCTTGAGTCGCGACGGGGTTTTGGCGCAATATACGCCCGCTTCCAGCCATCATCAGGGCATCCCGCAGCCCGATGGCGACGGAACCGATGCGGCAATTCACCTGCTGACGTTGGTGTACGACTTAAGCCATGTCGTCGATCCAAGGCATCTCCGTCACGCCTCCGGCGATCCCGCGACCGCCTTCGCCCCCGGTCGCGAACACGGCGGACACAGTCAGTTCGTTTCAGGCATTTCTGGCCAACTCGATCCAGGAGGTGAATACGGCTCAGTTACAGGCCGATCAGGCAGTCGAGGCTTTGTTCACCGGCGGAGAGGTCAATCCGGCGGAAGTCTTATCGGCCGTGAAGAAGGCGGATCTTGCGTTTCGGATGTTGATGCAGATCCGCAACAAGCTCGTGGCCGCTTATGAAGAAGTCAAAAACATTCGTGTGTGAGATTACACGCGAGTGGTTCGAGCGGCCCGTATCCATGCGAGGCCGACTTAACATCAAGACGGCGGTTCGTGTGCCGCCAACGGTTGCATCTCAGGCGTTTTTCAATCCCGTTCTATTCAACAGGCTTCACCTTTCGTTGCCGGCAGCGGCTTGGAACCGGAGCGTTTGAATGGGTGCCGTGAATCGGGCCATTGCTCAGCTTAAAGACCTGTTCGCCTCCATGACGCCTGGCACGCGGGTGGCCACGACGCTGCTGCTGGCCGTGATCGTCATCAGCCTGCTCTTTTTGTTCAATCAGGATTGGGGAGGGCGCGGCACCTACCTGATGGGTGGCCGGCCGTTCTCGCCCAGCGAAATGCCGGCGATCCATGCGGCGTTTGCCGCCGCGGGGCTGCCTGAGCCCAAGTACGAAGGCAACCGCATCCTGGTGCCGGCCGGTCAGGAGGCCGCGTACGTGACGGCGCTGGCCGAAGCCGGCGCGATGCCTGCCGACTTCCACAGCTACCTGGAAAAGACGCTGGCCGACCAGGGACCGTTTGTTGGTCCTCGCCAGCGCGATGAGTTGATCAAGAACGCCAAGCAGAAGAAGTTGGCGGCCATCATCGCCTCGATGCAGGGCATCGAGTTTGCCACCGTTGATTACGATGAACGTCGCGAGGGCGGCTTATCGCGCCGCGTGACCTGCACGGCCTCGGTCAGCGTAAAGCCGGTGCTCAACCAGCAGCTTGATCCCGATCGGGCTCGCATCATTCGCCACCTGGTGTCGGCCGCCTTTGCCGGGTTGAAGCCGGAGAATGTGACCATCGCCGACTTGAATGGTCGGGTGTACGTGGGCGGCAGCGACAGCCTGGCCGATGGCGAAGAGCATCAATACCTGCGCGTGATGCACGCATACGAGAACCTGTTTCGTCAGCGGGTTCAGGACGCCCTGGCCTACGTCTCGGGCGCGACGGTCAATGTGAACGTCGAACTCTCGCCTGAGATCGAAAGCAGTCGCGAAAAGACCACGCTCGACGACAAGGCCAGTGGCACGCTGTATCAGAGCGAACAGACCACGCTTCGCGATTCGAACTCGGGCCCACCGGGCGGCCGGCCGGGTGTGGTCGCTCAGCAGGGTAACGCCAACCAGGCGATTCAGTTGGCTGGTGCCCGGGTGACGCACTCCGTTGACGAAACCAGTTCGTCGCAGCGTCAGACGATCCCCGCGCACGAAACGGTGCGTTCACGGGCCATCGGGCTGTTGCCGCAGCGTGTGACGGTGGCCATCGGAATTCCCAGCAGCCACTACGAAAAGATCTGGCGGAACCGAAACCCGGTGGCGCCGGGCGAGCAGCCGCCCGAGCCTGATCCGGCCCAACTGCGGCTCATTGAGCAGGAAGAGCAGGAAAAGATTCAGCGGCACGTGGCTCAGTTGCTGCCGGCCTCGGCCGGTGTGGCCGACTTGGAGCCGCTGGTGAAGGTCACCACGTTTGAGCACGTGGCTACCGCGTCGCCTGACGGCGAGACCACAATGGATGCCTGCCTGGCCTGGCTGAGCCAAAACTGGATGAACGTGGGGATCCTGCTGCTGGGGGTGGGGAGCCTGTTGTTCTTGCGGTCGATCGTTCGCGGGGCGGCGGTGCCGGCCACCACGGCCCCCACGCTCAGCGTGGTTTCGCCCGACGACGAGCGCAAGTCGGAAAGTGCGGAACAGCCCGCGCCCAAGCGGCTGCTCAAGCGGCCGACGGGCGAAATGTCGCTGCGCGATGAACTCACGCAGTTGGTCAAGGAAGATCCTGATGCCGCGGCCAGCGTGATCAAAGGCTGGATTGGAGGCGCCAGTTGAGCTCGTCTGCTTCGCATAGCTCGGGAAATCCACTTCGCAAGGCCGCAGTCTTGTTGATGGTGCTCGATACCGACACCGCCGACAAACTGTTGGAACAGATGACGCCCGAGCAGGCGACCCTAATCCGGCAGCAGTTGCTGTCGCTGGGCGAGGTTTCGGCCGAGGAGCAGGAAGCCGTCGTGGAAGAGTTCTTTCGCGCCGGCGGTTTTCTCGTCGACGAAGAACCAGCCGCGGAACTGGACCCGCAATTGGCTGGGCTCATCGCGGCTGATCGGTCACAGCCGGTTGCCGAGACGCCTGTTCCGGCGCCGTCGAGTGACGAAGTATCGTCTCCGACTAGCCGCCCATTTGTTTGCCTGGAAACCACGGCCGACGAGGACCTGGCTACGTTTCTGGAGACCGAGGCCGCACAGACGGCGGCGTTGGTTGTGTCGCACCTGACGCCTGCTCGGGCAGCCGAGGTGTTGGCCCTGGTGTCGCGGCAGCGGCAGACCGAGATCGTCCGCCGGTTGGTGGAACTGGATCAGACCGACAACGAAGTCATTCGCCTGGTCGAACGCGGTGTGGAGGAGCGGCTGCAGCAAATCGCACACGAGCGCCGTCGCCGCGAAATCAGTCTGGCAGCCGTGGCCAGCATGCTGACCGCCGCCAAGGGGCCCGCCGGGCAGAAGCTGATCGAAAACGTTGCCCAGGAAGATCCGCACCTGGCAGCGCGGTTGCCGCAAATAACGCCGGCCGCCGAGCCCACCCCTGCTCCGTCGCAGCGGCTTTCTTACGAGGAGTTGCTGCAATTGAGCGGCGCCAGCCTGCTGGAAGTGTTGGCCGAGGCCGATGCCGAAGTGGTGGTTTTGGCGCTTGCCGGTTCCACGCCAGTGCAAACGGAGCGAACGCTGCGGCTGTTCACGCCCGAGGATGCCCGACTATTGCGGCAAGCCATGCAGCGGCTTGGCCCCACGCGTTTGAGCGACGTGGAGAACGCCCAGCAGGAGCTGGTCGATATTGCCCTGCGGTTGGAAGCCGAGGGCCGCATCGATTTGCCTTTCCGACAGCACTTTGCTGCTGTGGCGTAAATAGCTATGGTAGCGGCCCTTCGCTCGCAGTGAGCCGCCAGGGAAGGCGGCGCCAAGCAAACACGAATCACGAAGGATCGGCATGGCCGTTATCAAGGCAAACGAGTTTCGGCACGTCGAAGCCCAGCACGTTCCTTACAACTTTGAGGATCTCTCGCAGCGGGCAAAAGCCTACCTCGATGACGTGCGTGCGCAGGCCAAGGCCATCCTGGAGCAGGCACAGCAGGAAAGCGAGCAGATCCGCCAACGGGCAGAGGCTGAAGCCATTGCCTCGGCCGAGCGAACGATCCGGCAACGCGTCGAAGAGCAGGCCAAGCAACTGGTCAAGCAGCAGATCGAAAGTTCGTTGCCCGCCCTGCAACAGGCCATTCACTCCATGTGCGAAGCCCGGAGTGCCTGGCTGGCTCGCTGGGAGCACCAGGCCATCGGTCTGGCCGTGGCCATCGCTTCCAAGTTGATTCGCGGCGAGCTGAGCCGGCAACCGGAGATTCCGCTGCGGCTCATTAAGGAGTCGCTGGAACTGGCGGCGGGCACCCCCCAACTACGGCTGCGTTTGCATCCGGCCGACCATGCCGCGCTGTCCAACTCGGCACGCGAGCTTGCCGCCCAGGTGGCTCCGCTTGCCGAACTGGAACTGGTGGCCGATGCCAAGGTGCCGCAAGGCAGTTGCCTGCTGGAAACCGAGCACGGTCACGTGGATCAGACCTGGGAAGCCCAGTTGCGGCGGATCGAAGAAGAACTGACGCTCTGAGGCCGCGCCATGGACCTGCAAGAACAACTGACGACGATCATGTCGGCCTCGCTTGAGGGACGCGTGGTCCAGACCGTGGGCGCCACGATTGCCGCCGGTGGTTTCGCGGCTCCGCTAGGGGCCATGGCTGAGATCCATCGCGCGGCAGCCCCGCCGCTGGAGGCCGAAGTCATCGGCTTTCGCGATCATTTGACGTTGCTGTCGCCGCTGGATGCCTTGTCGGGCGTACGGCGTGGCGATCGCGTTCGGCTGCGGCGCACCAATCGGACGTTGCGGGTGGGCGAGGCCTTGCTGGGCCGGGTGATCGACGCCTGTGGACGGCCACTGGACGGCAAACCGATGCCGCATCTTCCGCACTGCGGCGACCTGGATTCGCGTCCGCCCAATCCGGTGCAGCGGCCCCGCATCGACACACCGCTTTCTACCGGGATCCGCGCGATCGATGGCCTGTTGACCTGCGGCCGTGGGCAACGCATCGGCATCTTCGCCGGCTCCGGCGTCGGCAAGAGCGTCACGCTCGGCATGATGGCCCGGTACACCGATGCCGATGTCAACGTCATCGCCCTGATCGGCGAACGTGGCCGCGAGTTGAACGAGTTCATCGAACGCGACCTGGGGCCGACAGGTTTGGCCCGTAGCGTCGTTGTGGTCGCCACCAGCGATGAGCCGGCGACGCTACGAACCCGGGCCGCGCTGACCGCGACCACCATTGCCGAGTACTTCCGCGATCAGGGCCGCGACGTGCTGTTGATCATGGACTCGCTCACGCGGTTTGCCATGGCACAGCGCGAGATCGGCTTGGCCGCCGGCGAACCACCGGCCACTCGCGGTTACCCGCCCTCGGTGTTCGCACTGTTGCCGCGACTGGTGGAGCGCGCCGGCCGCAGTGCCCGCGGAAGTATCACAGGCTTCTACTCGGTGCTGGTTGAAGGCGACGACCACAACGAGCCTATTGCCGACTGCGTACGCGGTTTGCTCGATGGGCATACCTGGCTGAGCCGCCGCCTGGCTGGGCGAGGCCATTATCCGGCGATCGACGTGCTCGAGAGCATCAGCCGCGTGATGACGTCAGTGGCCACGCCGGAACAACAACGGGCTGCCATGGCCGTGCGCGAACTGCTGGCCGCGTACCGCGATCACGAAGATTTGATTTCCATCGGCGCTTATCGTACCGGTTCCAACCCGGTGGTGGACCTGGCGATTCGGGCACGCGACGGCATCAACGCCTTTCTGCGGCAAGGGATCAACGAACGCAGCACCGTGGAAGAAGCACGCAACCAGTTGATGCAGATGGTGTCGTCCTGGGCGGCAGCCAATGCGGGGGCTGCCGGGCAACGTGCCGCGACTAACCTGCGGGCAGGCGTCTGATGGCGAAGTTTCGGTTCCGGTTTGAAGCCTTATTGAGCCTCCGCCGCATGGCGCGCGACGAGCGCGCGGCGGCGCTGGGCCAAGCCATCGAAGCTCGCAACCGGCTGCAAGGCTGGATCGATGAGTTGAAGAAGGAGATCGATCAGATCAAGCGGTCGCGGGTTGGCATCGGCGTGTTGGATGCCGATCAGATCCTGGCCTCGGCCAGTTATGAAGCCAACTTGCGAAACATCGTCGCCGGGTACGAACGCGACCTGGTGAAAGTCGATGAAGAAGTAGAACGCCGGCGCGAAGCACTGACCGTGGCCGACCAGGCGGTGCGCGTGCTGGAAAAGTTACGAGAGCGCAAGCAAGAGCAGCACCAGCTGGCCCTGCTGGAGCAAGAAGCCAAGGTGCTTGACGAAGTGGCCACCGCTGGTACGGTGCGGCGAGCCATCACCTTGCAGGATGAGGCCTGACCATGTTGCGCAAAGTTGGAGCGGTCATCGGCCTGCTGGCCGTTGCGACCTTGCTAGCGCAAGGGGTAGGCCTGGCTTATTTGGCCGCCACGGGGCGGTTGAACGCTCGCAGCATTTCTCAAATCGCCGCAATTCTGCACGGCGTGGATCTGTTGGCGGAAGCTCGCCCCCCGGAAACGCCGCCCCCGACCGTGGCCGTTTCGGTGGATGAGATTCTGCAAGCCAGGGCATTGCGTTGGCGGCAGCTTGAGCTGCGGGAACAAAGCATCGAGGACCGTGCGGCCCAACTGCGGCACATGCAGCGCAAGCTGCAAGAAGATATGACCATCTACCAACAGGCGCGCCAGCAGTTCGAGCAGCGACTGACAGATTGGGAAGAAGGCGAAGTCGCGCAAGCGCGCGAAGAGGCCATCGCCCTATTTGCCCGCATGCGGCCCAAGCAAGCCAAAGAGCAACTGCTCGAAATGCTGAAAAGCGGCGAGACGGACACAGTTCTTACAATTCTTAAAGGTTTGCCGGTCGATAAACAAAGCAAGATTTTCGCCGAGTTCAAGGAGCCTGAAGAGGCTCGCTTGCTCAGCGATATCTTGCGCCGACTGCGGGAAGGAGAACCCCGCGTCGGTTGGGCGGAGCAGGCTCGAGTGCGTTTGGAGGGCGCCCCGGGCATTGCGCCGTGATACCTCAAGCGACATGGCAAACCATCTGACGGCCGCCGCAGTCGCACGGCGCCGTTGCTGTTGACCTTCGCCCCGCGCCATTGGGCTGAAGGTGTGCTACCAGGTCCGGGGGGGCTATGGCGAGCATTCCATTCGCGACGTTTGTGGCTGCGCCGCAAACGTCCGAACCGCTATTTCTTGGCTCTACGACTCCGCAGCCGACTTCTGCGAATTCCGGGGAATCACGCGGCGAGAGCTTTCGCGATCTGCTGCGCAGCGATCACGCGCAGCGGCCCCAAGCAGCCGAGCAGCGCCCCGCCGAGCCGGAACGCCGCTCCTCGGATCGGCAGGACGAAACGCAGGCTGCCGCTACGGCTGCCTCAGCAACCTCGGCACTGCCCCAGGACGATCGCCCACGCGGCGAAGAGGTGAGCGAGGAGCGTGGGCAATCGCTGGAGGAAACGCGGGCGGACGCTTCGGACCATGCTGGCAATCGCGAGCGGCCGGCGGAATCTGCCCCACAAGCCCCCAACGCCGAGGCCGATGAGCCGGCCAACCAGCACGACGACTTGGCTGCCGCCATGAAGCGGGAAGAAGGCGAAAAACCTACGAAGCCGCGCATGCGTCAGCACGACCCCGTGCAAAAACCGACGCAAACGCAGCAGGCTGCGGCTCAGGCCGAAGTCGCCAAGCACCATAACCCAAAGCCAACCGCCGAATCTCCAACTGCCCAAGCCGTTAAACCTCAAGGCCCAGCGAAAGCGGAAGTAAGCGAGGGGAAGGAGGCCGCCGTCGCCAAGACCACCAAGACCACGCCGGAGCAGGTATTGGCGGATGCTCCGGCGGAGCCTGTCGACGCCGTAGGCGCTGTGGCTCAAGATGCGACGGCGAACGCCGATGTTGAAATAGCGGCCCATGGCACCGCCAACACCGCCAACAACGGTGGGGCCGAGGGGGGCGAAGGCGCGGCGGTATCGAAACTCCACTCCACAGTCGTAGGGTCAAGTGTTTCCGGGGCTGAACCTGGGGGCGAGGTTGCGGCCAATGCGGCTGAAACGTCGGACACCCAGCCGACGGCGAAACCGTCGGCTGAGCCGGCCGATCAACGCACCACGCCTGGTCGCGCCAATGCTGCCGCTAACGGGCCGGCGAATAACGCTCCGTCGGCGTCCGAGACAGGCAGCGCACCTCCTGCGGCGCCAACATCGACGTCAACGGCGGCTCCTGCGCCCACTCCGCCGACGACCTCGCCGGTAACCGGCACGGAAGTCGCCGCTAACCCGGCTTCACAAGAAGTGGCTCAGACGGTCTCGGCCGATGCTTCCATGACCGGCGAAAACGCCGACTCCACCGGTCCAACCGAGCGCACTGATAGCACGTTGCGCACTCAGGCGACGCGCGGCGAGGCGACCAACGACGGTCAGCTATCGGTCGCCGACCGCGTGCGCATGGTTCAGCGTGTGGCCGCGGCGCTGGAAGCAGCCCAGGGGCGGGGAGGCGGGCTGCGAATGCGGCTGGAACCGCCGGAACTGGGCAGCATCCGGGTGGAACTGAGCTCCGAGGGCGGTTCGATCAAAGCCCGAATTGAGGCCGAAAGCACCCACGTCCAGCGGCTGCTACTGGAGAGCCTGCCACAACTTCGGGAACGATTGGCGGAACAACAGATCAAGATCGAGCATTTTCAGGTCGATCTGATGAATCAGCACGACCGCCAATTTGCGCACATGCGCCACGACCAGCACGAGCGGCCCAGCGGCGAAGCGAGGCCTACATCGCAGCGAGGGCAAGACTCGTCGCATGGCGAGCGGGGAGAGCAGCACCGCGAGGCGCCCATGCTACGCCAGCAAATGCCGTGGGAGCTCGATCGGCTGAACGTGTTGGTTTAGCGCGGTACCTGTCGCGTTGCGCCAGCGCTACGCCGGACCGGACGCGGTAGTAAGCGCCAGCTTGGCGGCGTGTTTAACCAGCAGGGGGGCTCACCACTGGGCCGCGTTCCCACCGGAACCGGCGATGCAGGCGTGCCAGGGATTGGCCAACACGCCCTGGCGACGCTCGGAGTCAAGACATGGATGTCACAGCAACTGGTGCTTCCGCCACCAGTGCGACCAGCACCGCCAAAAGCAGCCAGGACATGGCCTCGGCGCTATCCGGGCTAACGCTTGACGACTTCTTCAAGCTGATGATTTCCGAGCTGCAGAACCAGGATCCGCTGAATCCGCTGGAGAACCACCAGTTGCTCCAGCAGATCTCGCAGATCCAGGAGTACGGGGCCACCCAGAAGCTCACGCAAACGCTCGACGCGGTCTTGCTGGGGCAGAACCTGTCCAACGCCACAGGGCTGATCGGCCGGTTCATCTATGCCCTAAGCGATGAAGGCGACGACGTGCTGGGCGTGGTGAACCGCGTGTCGGTGGCCAAGAACGACGTCCGCGTGCACGTGGGCAATCAACAAGTCAGGCTTCAAAACATCCGCGAAGTCATGACGGCTTTCTGAGACAGAAGACCAACTAACGCTACCGTAACCGTCGCGACCGTGACGGCAGCGGTATACGTTGTCGAATATTTGAGCCGCAGGGAGGCAACCATGGGTTTGGCATCGGCGCTCAGCACGGCGCTCACTGGTCTGAATGCTGCCGAAACCACCATCGACGTGGTGGGTAACAACGTCGCCAACGCCAACACGGTCGGCTTCAAAGCGTCGAAGGCCGTTTTTGCAACCCAGTACCTGTCGACGCAATCGCTGGGTTCGTCGCCCACCGACTTCAACGGTGGTACCAACCCCCGCCAGACCGGTTTGGGTACCAAGGTTGCCGAAATTCTGCCCGACTGGACCCAGGGCACCATCGAAATCAGCAGCAGTTCGTCGGACCTGGCCATCCAGGGCGAAGGCTTCTTCATCGTGCAGGGGGAGCAGGGCGAGTACCTGTATACCCGCAACGGTATCTTCAAGACCAACGCCGAGAACCAACTGGTCACGATCAACGGCGAACGCGTGCTGGGTTACGGCGTCGACGACAACTTCCAGATCGAACCCACCGTGCTCAAGCCGATCACCATTCCGCTGGGCTCGGCCGCCGTGGCCCAGGCTACGCGGAATGTGTTCTTTGAAGGCACGCTGCGTCCCAACGGCGACATTGCCAACCAGGCGTCGGTGATTCAGTCGTCCATCTTGGGCGATGCCGCGATTCCCTCGCCGGCCTATGGTGGCAATGTGCCCTATGCGGTGCCCAGCGTCTCCACCCAAACCACGGCTACACTTCTGGCTGGCGGCGGCTCGCTCGATGCCGGCAACTACACCTACCGTGTGGCGTACATCGATGCCCACGGCAACGCGAGCTTCCCGAGCCCCGAGTCGGTGGTGATTACCGCCAATGCCGGTGATCGGATCGAGGTCGATCTTCCGACCGTGTCTGGGGGCCCCGGCGAGTTCACCGGCCTGAGGATCTATCGCTCGTACAATGGAGGCGAGTACGTCGAGCTGGGCGACGTGCCGGCGGGTACCGCGACGTTTGTCGACACGTTTTCGGAAGCCGACGTTGCCACGAACCCCCGGCATGAGTTCATCGAGCAGACCGGCTCGCGGACGTACAACTACCGCATCACGTTTGCCAGCAGCCTGGGCAGCACCCCGCCGAGTATTCCGAGCCCGCTGCTGGGGCAAATCGTGGTGACCGACAACAACGGCGTGAAGCTGACCGGCCTGCCGACGCTGGACGACTTCCCCAATCCGCCGTACGACATGATCAACATCTACCGGTCGTTGGGGAGCGACGATTCGGACTTCCGCCTGGTGGCGCAGATTCCGCCGGGCGCGACGGAAACGACGTTCATCGACATTACGCCGGACAGCGTGCTGGAAACGCGGCCGCAAATTTCGTACGACGGTCCGCCGCCAAGCTTCTCCACCACGCGGGTGCTCGACCTGTTGCGTCAGGATGGGCCGGATACCAACGAGCGGATCTTCCCCGAGGCCGGCGTTCTGCAGTTCACGGCCCGTAAGGGCGGACGTACCCTGGCCACCAAGGAGTTGGTTATCACCGAAACCACCACGGTGCAGGAACTGATCAACTTCATGGAACAGGCGATGGGTATCCAGCGGACCACCGCCGACCCGGTTAATCCAATCCCCGGCTCGATCAACGCCAACGCGGCCGGCAGCTACACGCCGGGCGGCTCGCTGGTCAACGGCCGGATCCAGTTCGTGGGCAACAACGGTGCCGACAATTCGATCGATATCGGTCTGTCGGGCCTGCAACTGATCGGTAACTCCGGCACGGTGTACAACGTCAACATGCCTTTTGGTACGGTGCAGGAAGCCAAGGGCGAAAGCGCCGTGGCCGACTTCATCGCCTACGACTCGCTGGGTATTCCCATTCAGACCCGCGTGACCGTGGTGCTCGAATCGCGAACCAGCACCAGCACCACGTACCGCTGGTTTGCCGATTCGCCCGACAACCAGCCGGGCTCGGGAGCTCGGGTGTCGGTCGGGACCGGGTTGATTGAGTTCGACGGCGAAGGCAACGTGATCAACGTCACGGAGTCGACCATCAGCGTGCAACGCCGCAACGTGAGCAGCGTCAGCCCGCTGGAGTTCGAACTTGACTTCTCGCAGCTATCCGGTCTGGCGACGGAGCGTAGTTCGCTGGCTGCCAGCCGGCAGGACGGTTCGCCGCCGGGTACGTTGAGCAGCTACATCATTGCCGAAGACGGCGTGATCCGCGGCGTGTTCTCCAATGGTGTGACACGCGACCTGGGCCAATTGATTCTGGCCCGGTTCGCCAACAACGCCGGTCTGGAACAACGCGGCGAAAACTTGTTTGCCGCCGGCGTGAACTCCGGTTTGCCGATCATGGGACGCCCCGGCGAGCAGGGTATCGGCCGAATCATCGCCGGTGCCCGGGAGCTGTCGAACACCGATATCGGCGCCAACCTGATCGACCTGATTCTGTCGTCGACCCAATACCGCGGTAACACGCGTGTGATTGATACAGTGCAGCGAATGCTCGACGAGTTGCTGAACCTCCGCCGGTAACGGTACCACGCGAATAAGTGAGTCACCATGATCAAGCTCACGCGGCTCAACGGCGAAGTGTTCGTGCTGAATGCCGAACTCATCCGCTACGTGGAGTCGCGGCCCGATACGTACATCACGGTCACAGGCGACGAACGGATCATCGTCAAGGAGTCCATGGACGAGGTGGTGCGCCGGGCGATCGAGTACCAGCGGTCCAAGTACTTGCTGCCCCCGCCGCAGCGATAGCGGCGCGGCAGGATCGCCAGGTTCAATGACGTTGAGGAACATAGCGACGCACGCTCGTCAGACAGTCGCACGCCGCTGTACAGGGTGAGTGGGCGCTGGGGCCGTGGGACGGCTCCGCGGTAACGGACAGCCGAAGCAACCGTATAGGACGAAGACGAAATGGACATCGCAAGCGTCATCGGCCTGGTGCTAGGCATCGTGGTGGTCGTGGTATCGATTCTCATCTCCGAGGGCGCCAGCTTCGGAGCGTTTATCGATTACCCTTCGATCATGGTGGTGGTCGGTGGTGCGTTCTCCGCGGTGCTGATCTCGTTTCCGCTGCGGAATTTCATGACGCTGGGCAGCGTGATGAAAACCGTCTTTGTCAATAAGCCGCCCAGTATCCCCGAGCTGATCGACCTGATCGTCAGCCTGGCGGAAACCGCCCGCCGCGATGGGCTGTTAGCATTGGAAAGCAAACTGTCCGAGGTTGACAACTCGTTTGTGGTGCTCGGCATCCAGATGTCGGTCGATGGCACGCCGCAGGAGATCATCGAAGACATCATGCGGACCGAGATGGATGCCGTGGCCGCACGCCACGCGGCCGGCAAGGCGTTGCTCGATCAGTTGGGACGCTACGCTCCGGCGTTCGGCATGATCGGTACGCTATTGGGCTTGATCATCATGCTGGGCAACATGAATGATCCCTCGTCGATTGGTTCCGGCATGGCGGTGGCGTTGCTCACCACACTGTATGGTGCCGTGGTTGCGAACCTGTTCTGCCTGCCGTGCGCTGAGAAACTCGGCTTTCTGAACAAGCAAGAAATGTTGGCGATGGAGATCGCCTTGCGCGGCGTCCTGGGGATCCAGGCGGGCGATAATCCGCGAGTGATCGCCCAAAAGCTACGGACGTTCATCCCGCCCAAGATGCGTGAGCAGGAAAAGCAAGCGGCCTAGAACCTCTTGGGATAACTCGCGCGTGTTATACGGGCCCGGCGAGCGTCGCTAATGACGGTTGCCGGGCGTACGTCGTTGATGGATTCAGGCGGCAGCTCCACGGTGATTGCCCGGAGGCCGCCGATAGACGCCAACTGGGGCGAGCCATGGCTCGGAAAGAAGAGGAAAACGCCGGTGGAGTCCCAGAGTGGGTTGTCACCTTCGGCGACATGATGTCGCTGCTGCTGACGTTTTTCATCATGTTGACGTCGCTCAGCGAGATCAAGCACGAGGAGAAGTATCAGGCGCTGGTGGAAAGTTTTCGCCGGCAGTTCGGGCACGATACGGCCGCCAGGAGCTTGTCGCCGGGAGACAGCATCCCGCGCAACAGCAATCTGACGAAGCTGGCCAGCCAGGGACGCGCGTTACGCGCCAACACCATGGAAGGCGGCGATCGGGTGAAAGCCACTCGCGGCGAAAATCCACGGGTACGAACGCTGCGCCAGGCGCGGCGCACCGTGATCGGCGCAGTGGTCTACTTCGATGAAGGCAGCGCCGAGTTGACCGACGACGCCAAGGCCGAACTGCAGCGCAGCGCCCTGCAAATGTTGGGCAAGCCGCAGAAGATCGAGGTACGGGGCCACGCGTCGCTGCGACCGCTAACGGCCGACGAACCATTCGGTGATAAGTGGGATCTGGCTTACGCCCGATGCCGCGCCGTGCAAACGTTTCTGGAAGATCTGTCGATCGACCCGCGCCGGATTCGGTTAAGCCAGGCCGCTGATTTTGAACCATTCACGTTGGACGTGACTCCCGAAGCATTGCGTCGCAACGCCCGGGTGGAAGTCCATATGCTGGACGAACTGGTGTCCGACCACCAGGGCAGCAGAGAAGAGCGGGCGAGCCGGTACCGCGCCGAGTAAAATTACTTGATCGGGCTGCGTCTTCTTCCTGAAGCGGCTTGGTGCCCAGAGCAGGCCGCGCCTATCTTATCATCACGCGCCGGCCCGAGCGGTCTGCCATTCTTCGTTTGAGCAGTTGATTCGCGGTGTTTGCGATTTCTTGACCCGCCTTGCCGTGTGCCTTACAACGGCGGGTAGTTCCTGCCGCGATTCATGCCTGATGTCGGCCCGCCATTCTCTGGGGAGTTGAACATGGCCCGCTCGTTCCGTCCCGAGGCGCTTCGCACCGTTCAAGTGGTCCCGGTTACGGCGTATGATGCCGCGGGCGAGTTGAACCTCGATGTGATGCGCAGGCACACGCAGCGGTTGTTCGACGCAGGCATGCGGGTCTTCATTCCGTGTGCCGGCAGCTCGGAGTTTCATAGCCTCTCGGCCGACGAGATCGTGTCGGCCATCGCCATGACGCGCGAGGTGGTGGGCGATGGAGGTATCGTGGTGGCCCCAGTAGGCCTGCAGATTCGGTACGCGGTGGAACTGGGCATCCGTAGCGTCGAGGCCGGCGCCGACGCCCTGCTGGTGATGCCGCTGGCCGCACCGTACCTTTCGGATGCCGGTGCTCGCGATTACTACACCGAAATTTTGGACAAGGTGGCGGCCCCCACGCTCATTTACAAGAAGAGCGAGATTCCATCCGACCGGCTGCTGCTTGAGCTGGCCGAGCATCCCAAGGTGGTCGGCGTGAAGTACGCGGTGAACTGCGTCGACGCCTTCACACGCGTGGTCCGCGAGGACGATGGCCGACTGGAATGGTTCTGTGGGTCGGCCGAGCGGTTCGCCCCGTTCTTCATGCTGGCTGGTGCCACGGGCTACACCAGCGGCGCCGGCAATCTATGCCCTCACCTGACGCTGGCGATGCACGCCGCGTGTGCCGAAGGCGACTGGGCCCAGGCCATGCGGCTGCTGGAGATTATTCGGCCAATCGAGGATTACCGGGCACGGGCCGGCAGCTCGTACAATATCTCGTTCCTCAAGTACGCCTGCCGGGCGACCGGCCTGGATTTCGGCGAGCCCCGGCCGCCGCAACGCCGGTTGACCGCGGAGGAACAGCGCGAGATCGACGCGATCGTGGCTCCGATCCTGGCTGCCGAGGCCGAACTGGCGGCCGCTCCGGCGGGAGCTCGGTAGTCGCCCGGGCCAGCCCTGAGAACCTGCGCCGCCTTGGGCGAGCTCCAAGCCGCGTTTTCCACATTCCTGACACGCTTTTCGCCAGATTCGGCTTGCCCCCAAGCGGCTGGAAAGCTGTCCTCGGCAGCGCCCCGCACGCTGGCAAGGGTGGCGCCAGGTCCGCTTGCGGCAGGCATTTAGAGTAACGCCCCCACCATTGGCCGCGATTGGGTGCCGTCGCCGTGTGCAAGCATGGCTGCTTTATGACGGCTTGACTGTTTTTTGTCCTTTCGGCCGAAACTCCCTTAGGGGGCGCGGGGTTTGATCCTTCAGGGCCGGAATTTCCGGCACCGGATGCGTCGGGGGCCGGCGACGTCCGGGCTGGAGACTCTTCCCTCGGCAGAAGGGGGAATTGACAGCCCGGCCGGGGCAGTCAGGATGGAATCTGGGCGGGTGCCGCCTCGCCACAGGTCCGTACACCCTCCCAGCGGCCTCCTCACGGATGTTGTGCTCCTCCCTCAGGTTACGCCACTTAGAGTTTTGCCTCCCACGAGACGGTCGATCGGAGTGACATGGAAGTAGGTGAGATTCTGCTGCGCCGTGGTTTGGTCAGCCGCGAACAGTTGGAAGCCAGTCGCGCCCATCAATCAGATGGCATGCGTCTGGACCAGGCTGTGGTCGAGCTGGGCTATGCGACTGAGGAGCAGGTACTTCGCGCGCTGGGCGAGGAAGTCGGCCTGGATTTCATCGACCTTGCAGAAACCGACATTGATCTGTCGCTGCTCAACTCGTTCCCCCAGCGGTTGATCCACCGGCAGTTTTTGTTTCCGGTTCGTCGCCACAACGGCTCGTTGGTGGTGGCAACCAGCGACCCCTTTGACTTGTACCCGCTCGACGAAGTGGCTGCCTGTACCGGCCTGACCATTGAGCCGGTGCTGGCCAGCCGCCGCGAGATCGGCAAGCTGATCAAGACGCATCTGGGCGTCGGTAGCGAAACCATCGACAGCCTGCTGGCCGCCAAGGCCGAGAGCAACGGCGATGTCGAACTGCTGGAAGACCTGGACATCGACGGCTCGGAGTTGTCGGAGCAGGTTCAGGAACCTTCGGTCATCCGGCTGGTGAACGAGATCCTGCTGGAAGCCATCGAATCGCGGGCGAGCGACGTTCACATCGAATCGCAGGAGTCAGGTATCCGCATCCGGTACCGCATCGACGGCATGTTGCAACCGCAGCCGGTGCGGCCGGAGATCAACCGCTTCCAGGCCGCGATCATCAGCCGCCTGAAGATCATGGCCCGGCTGAACATCGCCGAGAAACGGCTGCCGCAAGACGGTCGTATCAAGCTGAAAGTTTCCGGCCGCGAGGTCGACGTTCGTGTGTCGGTGATCCCCATGCTGCATGGCGAAGGCATCGTCATGCGTATCCTGGACAAGGGCGGCATGGAGTTCTCGCTCCGCCGCATCGGCATGGAGGAAGACACCTACGCCACCTTCCGTGAGCTGATCGAATTGCCGCACGGCATCATTCTGGTGACCGGCCCCACGGGTTCCGGTAAGACGACGACGCTGTACAGCGCGCTCAACGAGATCAAGAGCGACGAAAATAAGATCATCACCACGGAAGACCCGGTCGAATACCACCTGGACGGGATCAACCAGATTCAGGTGCATGCCAAGATCGGGCTGACGTTCGCGGCTTCGCTCCGCAGCATCCTGCGTCACGACCCCGACATCGTGCTCGTGGGCGAAATCCGCGACTTGGAAACCGCCGAGAACGCCATCCAGGCATCGTTGACGGGCCACCTGGTGTTCAGCACGCTGCACACCAACGACTCGGCCAGCGCGTACACGCGTTTGACGGATATGGGCGTCGAGCCGTTCCTCGTGGCCAGTACCGTCGAGGCCGTGATGGCCCAGCGACTCGTTCGCGCCTTGTGCAAACACTGCAAGGAGCCGTACACGCCCGACCCGGATGAATTGCCGGCCGACTTCCCGGTCGAAAAGCTGCAAGGCCCGCTGTATCGCCCGGTGGGCTGCCGCGAGTGCCGCAACGCGGGCTACTCGGGCCGGTTGGGCATTTTCGAACTGCTGGTCAACACCGAGGAAGTCCGGCAACTCGCCCACGACCGGGCCACCAGTTGGGAGATCATGAAGGTCGCCCGGGCCGCGGGCATGCGGACCTTGCGCGAGGACGGCTGGTTGAAGGTCCTCAGCGGCAAGACGTCCGTCGCCGAAGTGACCCGTGTGACCAAGGGCCTCAACGTTCAGAAGCGTTAAGAGGATGCGCCGGCGGTGCGGATCGCTTTCCGGCCGACGCCGAACTTTTGCAAAGCATTTAAGCGCGCCAGAACCGAATGCCTGATTTTTCCTACATCGCCCGCGATTTGAACGGCAATCGTGTGACGGGCCGGCTGCAAGCCGGTTCGCAACACGAGGCGCTGGCGATGTTGGATGCCAAGGCCCTGTTTCCGCTCGAGGTACGCGAAGCCAAGCAGCGGCAGCGGGGCGGCCGCCGGATCAAGACGGCGGTGGTTTCGGTCTTTTATGGGCAACTGGCCGACCTGCTGCGCAGCGGGGTGCCGCTGTTGCGCTCGTTGGAGGTGCTCAGCCGCCAGGCGTCCAATGCGGCCTTGGCTGCGGTGCTGGAAGATATTCAGCGGCAGGTGCAGGACGGTCAGCCGTTGGCCGCGGCCATGGCCCGGCACCCGCGAGTGTTCGGCGAAATGGCCATCAGCATGGTCCGCGCCGGCGCCGAGGGTGGTTTTCTGGAAGACGCTCTGGAACGCGTCGCCGAGTTCACCGAACAGCAGGACGAACTCAAGGGCCGCACCATGGGGGCCTTGGCCTATCCGATGGTGTTGGCCGTGGCGGGGACGCTGATCGTGACCGTGCTGCTGGTGTTCTTCGTGCCGAAGTTCGCCCCCATGTTCGACCGCTTGCGGTCACGCGGCTCATTGCCGTGGCTGACCGACGCGCTGCTGAATACCAGCGACATGGCCCAGCGCTACTGGTGGCTGGTCGCCGCGGCTGTCGCGGGGCTGGTGGTCTTTTACAAAGCCAAGACTTCAACCGAAGCCGGCCGGATGTGGCGCGACCGCCTCAAGCTGAAGCTGCCGCTGGTGGGCGATATTTTCCGCAACTTTGCCGTGGCCCGCTTCTGCCGCGTGCTGGGGACCCTGCTCCGCAATGGTGTGCCGATCCTGCGATCGCTGGAAATCAGCCGCGACGCCGTGGGCAACCGCGTGCTGTCCGAGGCCGTGGGCACCGCCACCGAGAACATCACCGCGGGCGAGTCACTGGCCAAGCCGCTGGCATCGTGCGGGCACTTTCCGGTATCGGTTGTTGAAATGATCGCCGTGGCCGAGGAGTCCAACTCGCTCGACCGGGTGTTGATTGATATTGCCGATGGGCTTGAACGCCGCACCTGGCGGCAACTTGACTTGTTCGTCCGGCTATTGGAACCGGCGATGCTGTTTTTGGTGGCCGGCATGGTGATGCTGCTGGCCGTGGCGCTGCTGCTGCCGGTGGTTACCATGAGCAGTGCCATGTAGTGGCCGCAGCCATAGGTTTCAACGAAACGGATTGTCCAATTTTGAGGAGTGTACTCATGACTTCCCGCGTCCTTCGCCGGTCGGCTCGTCGGCCCGGTTTGTCCTGTCGCGGTCGCGTGCAGCGTCGTGCCGGCTTTACGCTGATCGAAGTGTTGCTCGTGCTGGCGATCATCGTCGCCCTGGGCGGCGTGGTGGCTGTGTCGGTCTTCAGCATGCAAGACAAAGCCGACGCCCAGACGGCCAAGACGCAGCTTTCGGGTCTGGAGAACGCCATCAAGCTGTACCGGATCGACATGAAGGTGCTGCCCGACCGGCTGGAAGATCTCGTGGTGCAGCCCAGCAACCTGCCGCCGGGCAAGACCTGGCAGCCGTACTTCGATCGGCAGATTCCGCTGGATCCGTGGAACCAGCCGTACGTGTACGAAAAGATCGACAACCGCACCTTCAACCTGTATTCGGTCGGTCCTGACGGCGCGCAAGGTACCGACGACGACATCCACTACAACCGCTAAGGCGTAGCCGCCGCAGCAACCAGCGGCAACCCATCCACCGGTCCCGAGGACGGCCATGGCCGCCGAGTTTGTCATGCACCGCAGCGTGCGCCGCCGGCCTCATATGCGAGGCAGCGCTGGCGGTCTTGCCTGCGGTCGCGGGGCTCGGCGAGCTTTCTCGCTGATCGAGCTGTTGCTGGTTCTGGCTCTGATCGTGGCCATGGCGGCGGTGGTGGTTCCGACCATCGGCGTGTTCGACGATGAGTACCTGCGTCAGGCCGCCGATCAGGTGCGTGGCGACTGGACGGCGGCTCGGGTGGAAGCCATGACCAGCGGCCTCACCCAGGTGTTCCGCTACGAGATCGAAACCGGGCAGTACGTCATCCAGCCTTGGGAAGGCGACGACGCGCTGCTGAACGCCTCGCCCGGGGCCAGCGCCAGCGGCGGCATCAGTAGCGGCAACATGGGCGCGCCGGCAGACGGTGGGTTCGCCAGTCCCATGGGGGGTAGCGTCAGCAGTTCGCCGTACGCGGCACCTGTGGGCAGCGGGTCGGGCATGATCGGTGGCTCAGCCGTCGTGCATCAGAAGACCCTGCCTGAGCAGGTCAAGTTTGCGAGTTGCCAGGTGGGATTGGACGTGCGCGCGGTCCAGGTGGCCGATGCCGTCGGCAGTTCGTATCTGGCGCCGCCGATTCTGTTCTATCCCGATGGCACCACCAGCGACGCCATCCTGACACTGGCCAACGAGGAGGGCGATACGATTAGCCTGCACCTGCGCGGCCTGACCGGCATTGTGCAGGTTTCGGAAATCGCGTACCAGCAAGGGCTGGTGCCGACCGGCCCGGTGGGAGGGCAGCCGTGAACCATCGCGCTGGTTTCTCACTGCTGGAAGTGATCCTCGCCCTGGCGGTGACGACGGCCATTTTAGGGATCGTCGGCACCATGGTGACGACCGCCTTGGACGTCTCGCAGGAGTCGGTCGATGTCACCATGGCGCAGCTGTTGTGTGAGAGCGTCAGCTCGCATATCGCCGCCGGTACGCTGCCGGCTGATCCTGTGAGCGGCATGTCGGTCAGCCAGGTTTGGGCGTTAACGGGCGCCGAGAACCTGATGACCGCCGATCAGGAGGACGATTGGCTGTACTCGGTCGAGGTGCTGCCGCTCACCGCCGATGTGCCGGTGCCGGGCACCATGGTTGCGCTGCGCGTGACGGTCTATCAGAACCGCCCCGCCAATGAACGGCCCGCCACGTACTCGCTTGTGCGCTGGATTCGCGATCCGGGCCTGACAGCCACCGATGACGCATCGGCGGGAGGTAGCTGATGAACGCCGCCCGCCCTGCCCTGCCCCGCGCCCTGCGCAGCGGCTTCACGCTACTGGAAGTGATGCTGTCGATCAGCATTTCGATCATCGTCCTGGGGGCGCTGGTGTATATGATCGACTTCCAATTACGCAGCGTCGACGTGAGCCGGCGCCGCGTAGAAGAAGCACAGTTGGCCCGGGCCTTGCTGCAACGCATGGCCGAAGACATTCGGGCGGCGCTGCGCTACGACCCGATGGATGTCAATTCCATGATGCCGGCTTCGCTCGGCAATCTGTCCGGAGGGCGTGGCGGGGGCGCCGGCTCTGGCAATCTGCCGGGTGGCGGTTCGTTTGGCGGCGCGGGCGGTGCGGCCGGCGACAGCTCATCCGATACATTGAGCCTTTCTGCCGAAGCCCCGCAGCCGATCCCCGGTTTGTACGCGGGCATCGATCAACGCGGTCTGAATGTCTTGCAGGTGGACGTGAGCCGCCTGCCTCGGCTCGACGAGTTCCAGCAGCTCGTGGCCGTGGGGCCCGACGGCCGGACGCTCGACCACCTCAGCGACGTTAAGACCATCAGTTACTACATTCACCCGACGTACGGCGGCCTGGTGCGTCGGGTGCGCAGTCGGGCGGCGGAACAATACGCCCAGGAAATGGGCGTGCTCGACGACACAGGCGACGACGCCTACATCATCGCTCCGGAAGTGGTGGACCTGACGTACCGGTTTTACGACGGCACGTCGTGGTACTACGACTGGAATAGCAACGATCGCGATGGCCTGCCGCTGGCCGTGGAAATCACCCTGGCCTTCGCGCCGCCGGATGACGAGAACAGCCCGCAAAATGGCGGCTATGGTGGGCCGATGGCAATGCCGTCCGGTGGTTACGGCGGCGGTGCCGGCCCTGCGCCGCTACGCAACTACTCGCTCAACGAACTGCGCATTTACCGGCTGGTTGTCCATTTGCCGGCGGCCGAACCGACCACGCTGGAAGGCGGCGCAGCCACGACCGACGGCAGCGATTCCGGTTCGAGCAGTTCGTCAAGCGGCTCATCCTCCGGCAGTTCCTCGTGAGCGGGAGGACGGTAATGCGGCAACACAGCGTGCAGATGCAGCGTCGAGCACCCCGGCCGAACAGCCCTCCAGGGGTTAGCGCCCAGCGTGTCAGCCGACCGCGGCGGGCAGCCGTGCTGTTGGTGGTGCTGGTGGTGTCGTCGGTGTTGAGCCTGGCGGCATACACCTATTCGCGATTGATGATCGCCGAGTATGAAGCCACCGAGCTATATGGCCGGCGTGTGCAGGCTCGGGCCCTGGCCGAAAGCGGCCTGGCGATGGTCGTGGAGTTTTTGCGCGAAACCTACGACGTGCAGTTGCAGTACGGCGGCCACTACGACAATCCGCGGTTCCAGGGCCAGTTGGTCTACGACGGCGGGGTGCCGGCTGATCGCGGCCGGTTCACCATCATTTCGCCGCGGATTGATGAAGAAGGACGTTACGCCGGGCTGCGATACGGCATCGAGGACGAATCGGCCCGGATTAACCTGCAGGCTTTGCTGATTGCCGACGCCCAGCAGGAGAACGGCGGCCGGCAGCTCTTGATGACGCTGCCCGGCATGACCGAATCGATCGCCGACGCCATCCTGGACTGGATCGATCCGGACGATGAGCCGCGCGAGTTTGGCGCGGAGGTGGAGTACTACTCGGGCTTGGATCCCCCGTATCAGCCTCGCAATGGCCCGCCGGAAACCGTGGAAGAACTGCTGCTGGTGAAGGATGTCACGCCGGAGTTGTTGTTTGGCCCCGATGCCAATCGCAACGGTATGATCGACGCCAGCGAGATGGTGCTGTCGGCCGGCATGGTCGTCGATGAAAACGGCACCGACATGACGCGCGGCTGGTCCGCCTACCTCACCCTGCACAGCGCCGAGAAGAACCTCAATCCTGAGGGCGAGCCCAAGATCGACCTCAACCAGTCCGATTTGCAGCAGTTGCACGCGCAGCTCAGCGAGGTGTTCGAGCCTGCCTGGGCCGACTTCATCGTGGCCTACCGTCAGAACGGGCCTGCCCAGGGCAACTCCAATTCGCAGGGGGAACCGCAGAAGGCCACCGGCGGCTTGAGCCTCGACTTCGAAAAGAAAGGCAGCGTCCGGCTGACGACGGTGCTCGATTTGATCGGTGTGCGCACCTCGGCCAGCGTGCAAGGGGAGTCGGAGCCGGTGCAGTTGGACGTGTTGTTTGAAGACAACATCACGGCCATGGCCCAGTACCTGCCCAAGCTGCTGGACTACGCGGCTGTGAATGCGTATGAGGTCATTCCGGGCCGCCTCAACATCAACCAGGCTCCCCGGGCGCTATTGCTGGGATTGCCGGGCATGGATGAGGAGATCGTGTCGCAAATTATCAGCACGCGCGAGATCGATCCATTCCTCAATACCAATGATGCCCGGCGGCACGAAACCTGGCTGCTGACCGAGGGGATCGTCGACTTGCAGCAGATGAAACAGTTGATTCCGCTGATTTCGGCCGGGGGGGACGTGTACCGGGCTCAAATCGTCGGCTACTTCGACGAGGGGGGGCCGGCCGCCCGGATTGAAGCCATCATTGACAGTAGCCGCGCCACACCTCGGCTAGTATTCTGGAGAGATATCAGCCATCTGGGGCGTGGTTATTCCCTCGATATTCTGGGGCAAACCGTGGTGGGCAACTCCGCCGGCGGTTTCCCCTAAGACGCGGCGGGCCGCGGGCCTGGCATCGACCTCGCGGCCGCTTTCGGGAACTTATCCGCTCGATGCCTCCCGTGATCCGATTCCCAATCGCGGCTGGCCATGCAAGGCTGCGGTGTGCCGCCCTACCCCAACTTGGCCTTAAGACCAAGAAGCCTAGCGAGTTGACCTGATATGCCCCGCTGGTTGGCACTCGAATACGATCGCAATCAAGCCCGGCTGGCCGCAGTCAATGTGCGTGGCGACCAGACGATCGTCGAACACCTGGTCGCCGTGTCGCTGGGCACCGACGAGGATCCCGGTGGCGCCCTGGCCGCGGCCTTGAAGCAAAAACGCATCAGCCGCGCGCCGACCCTGGTGTCCATTCCACGGGCCAGCGTGGAGCTGAAGCCGCTAACGCTTCCACCCGCGCCCGATGAGGAACTGCCCGACATGGTGCGGTTCCAGGCCATGCGGGAGTTCAACACCCTGGGGGCCGAGTGGCCGCTGGACTTTTTGCCGCTGACAACGGCGATAAACGAGCCGCGGCAGGTGCTGGCGGCGGCCATTTCGCCCGAGACGCTCGGCGAGGTCCAGAAGCTCTGCGAAAAGCTGAACGTCGAACCGCAGCGGATCGTGCTGCGGCCCTGTGCGGCAGCCTCGCTATTCAATCGCCGCGAGGAAGCCCGGCGGCAAGCGATGTGCTTGTTGGTGGACCTGCTGCCCGGCGAGGCTGATCTGACCGCCGTCGCCAACGGCAACGTGGTCTTTACCCGTACGGCGCGATTGGCGCTTGATGTGGTGGCCAACCCGGAAGATTGCCGGGTGTTGATCAGCGAGGTCCGCCGATCCCTGGCCGCGGTGCATCACCAGGTGGGGAGCGGCCGAGTTGAGGCGGTTTACCTGTGGGGCGATACCCCGGCCCACGAAGAAGTGGCCAAGCGTTTGGCCGCGAACCTGCAATTGCCGGTCCACACCTGCCCGCCGCTGGCGGGCCTGCAGACCGGTGGCGAAACGTTGACCGAACGGCCCGAGCATTTTGTGGCACTCCTGGGCGCGTTGGTCGACCAGGTCGAGGAAGTCCGGCCGACGTTCGACTTCCTCAACCCGCGCAAGGCTCCGCCGCCACCGAGCAAAGCCCGCAAGATGATCCTGGTAGCCGCCGCGGCAGCCGTCCTGGTGCTGGGGGGGATGTGGTTGTACATGCGGGCACTCGCCGACCTGGATCAGCGGATCGCCGATGCCGAGTCGCGCATCCGCAATACGGAAACAATGGTCAAAAAGGCCAAGGAGGTCCAAGAAAAGGTCGACGCCATTAAGGCGTGGCAAGCCTCGAACATCTCGTGGCTGGACGAGATGTACTACCTCTCGGAACGTTCGCCCGACTTCCGCCAGGCCGTGCTGACGCGGTTGCAGCTCAGCTCGCACAGCGCCGGCGGTGGCGACATCCAGCTTGAAGGGCTGGTCCAGCAGTCGAGCGACGTGGACGAGCTGGAGCGGGCTTTGGGCGACGAGCAGCACCGCGTCGAAGGCAAGAGCCGTCAGCGTGAACCCAAGAGCACGAGGTACGCATGGCGGTTCCGGTCGCAGGTGTTGCTGGCTCCACGCGACGACGATCCGCTGACGGTGCCGGCCGAGGCGTCGCCCGCCGCCGAAGTGGCTGCCGATGGGACGGGCGAAGGAAACAAGGCCGCTGAAGTTTCGACCTCGACCCCGGCAGTTGCGCCCGCCAATCCGCCTGCGGCTCGGGAGGACCGTTCATGACCGCCCGCGAAAAGAAACTCGCTCTGATGCTTGGCGGCGTCTTGTTGTTCCTGGGCGCCTGGTGGGGCTGGAGAAAGGTCAGTGACGTCTTTGACGAGCGCGAAGGGCGGCTGTCGGCCAAGCTGGCCGAGTTGAGCCGCCGCGACATGCTCGAGATCGAGCTGTACGAGAACGTCGAGCGGCTGGATGCGTGGCGCGAGCGTTCGCTGCCCAGCGACGAACGCCAGGCCGGCACGCTGTATCAGAACTGGCTGCTCCAGTTGATGGATTCGCCCGAGGTGAAGCTGCAGAACGCGCAGGTGGAAGCCGCCCGTGCGTCGCGGCTGGGGGAAAACCTCCGCTTGCCGTTTACCGTGTCCGGCCGCGGTTCGTTGGCCCAGGTCACGGCGTTTCTCCACGGTTTTTATCGCTCGGGCCAACTGCACAAGATCACCCGTCTGACTCTCGCACCCCAGGAAGATACAGGGCTGCTGGAAATGCGGGCGGTGATCGAGGCCCTGATGATGCCCGAGGCTACCACCAATGGCCAGCCGCGGCTGAATGAACTGGCCGCACCGCCGGCCGAACCGCTGCGCTACGGCGACCTGGCCCGGTACCAGGAAGTAATCAACGGGCGGCACCTGTTCTCGACCAACGAGCCGCCGCAGATTGTTTCGACGTCGCCGCCGCCGGCGCCTAGGGCCAAGGCCTACCGTTATCAGTTGCAGGCGAAAGACGCCGACGGCAGCGCTAGCGGCCTGAAGTTCGAGCTGGTGGAAGGACCGGCCGGTGCGTCGGTCAGCTCTTCCGGTACGGTTTCGTGGAACGTCCCGGCCGACGCCGAGTTGACCACGTACAATTTCACCGTGCGGGTGATCGATGGCGGTATTCCGCCTCGAGCGGCCGAACATCGTTTCAGTGTCGAGGTGGTCAATGCTCCGCCCGAGTTGGCCAATACCAGCCACCGCGTGCAGCCAAAGCAGACCCTGACCGTGCCGCTTCAGGTCATTGATCCGGATGGCGATAGCGAGAAGTTGCAGATCGAACTCGTTTCGCCTCCCGAGGGCGTGACGCTGGATGGCGGCCGCACGCTCCAGTGGACGGTGCCTGACGAGCCCGGACGCGACTACCAGTTGGCCATCAAGCTGACCGATGAACTGGGCCACACGGCCACCCACACACTGCGCGTGCAAGTGGAGCGGCCCGCGGAACGGCCCGCCGGGTTCCCGCACGAGCGGCACGCGATCCTGACAGCTGTGATTCAGCGCGGCGATCAGGTGGAAGCCTGGGTCAATGTCCGCACGTTGGGTCAGATGGTCAAGCTGTTTGAAGGCGACCAGGCCCGGATCGGCGAACTGGAGTTCGTCGTCCGCCAGATCGACCAGGAGCGGCAGCGTCTGGAACTGGAGTCGAACGGTCGCAGCCGCTTTGTGCAGTTGGGCGAGCCGCTGTCCTCGCCCGTCGATGAAGGGATCTAGGGCACTGTCGCTCTCTGACTGGCGGACTTGCTGAGCGCACTGCGTTGTGAAAGTGCTGCAACGGTAGCAATTGTGTGCTCGGGGCCGCATTGCCGCCCATCGCTCAAGGAGTCTGGCGAAAACGTCGCATGCCGCGCGGCGATCGGGTATCTTTTGCATCGGCGGCTGCCGATGCGTTGATGGGCTTCTGACCTTCTGGCAGCCGCTTCTTGCTGGCATTGCACTGCACAACCATCGGGACGGTACGCCGTCGTTGCGCTTCGCCGCCGTTCGCTTGGACGCGACCGAAGCCGATCGCGAGCGCTTTTGTGGGCAGCGAAGCCACGGCGTGAGCCGTCCCCGACAGGCGGAGGACACAGCATGGACCGTCGCCAGTTCTTGAGCCGTTCGTCGCAAGCGGCCATGGGAGCCGCCGCGGCTTCGGTCGCCCTTTCGCAACTATCTCAGGCCAAGGCTGCCCCCAACGATCGCGTGGTGGTCTGCGTGGCCGGGGTCCGGGGACGCGGCAACGGCCTGCTTCATACCTTCGCCGCGTTGCCGCAAGTGGACGTGAAGTACGTGTGCGATGTGGATGAGACGGTGCTGGGCAGCCGCACCGAGCAGATCGCCAAGGTGACCGGCCGCGAGCCGCACAAGATCAAGGACTTTCGTCGGGCGCTCGACGACAAGGAGGTAGACGCTCTGGTGTTGGGTACGCCGGACCATTGGCACGCCATCCCCACCATCATGGCCTGCCAGGCCGGCAAGGACGTGTATGTCGAAAAGCCCGATGGTCACAACGCCATCGAAGGCAAGCTCATGGTCGAGGTGGCCAAACGCCACGGGCGCGTGGTGCAGCTTGGTACGCAAGCCCGCAGCGGCAAGCACGTGGCGTCGCTGCTCGACTACCTGCGGAAAGGCAATATCGGCAAGGCGGTGTTCGCCAAGGCCTGGGAAAGCTCACGGCAAAGCAACATCGGGCATGCGGCCGATTCGGCACCGCCGCCGGGCGTGGACTACGACCTGTGGCTGGGGCCTGCGCCGGCCCGGCCGTTCAACCGCAACCGCTTTCACGGCAACTGGCGGTGGTTCTTCGATTACGGCACCGGCGACCTGGGCAACGACGGCGTTCACCGCCTCGACCTGGCCCGCATGACGTTGGAGGCCGCCACTGAAGGCCGCGGCGAAAAGCCGCTGGGGTTGCCCAAGACCATCACGGCGGTGGGCGGCAAGTATTATTTCGACGACGATCAGGAATGGCCCGACACCTTGATGGTCAACTACGACTTCGGCGGTCGCATGCTCACCTACGAGATGCGGATCTGGAGCGCCTACCCCATGGAAGGCGAGCCCGAGGGGGCCGGCGTCTTTGGCGACGAGGGGTACGTGATCATCGGCAACCTCCGGTGGCGGGCGTTCGACCGCCGAGGCAAGCTGGTTCGCGAGGAAGAAACCACCTACAACGATCGTGGTCACGCCCAAAACTTCATCGACTGCATGCACACCCGGGCAAAACCGGCCGCCGACCTGGAAACCGTCGGCCATCCCTCGAGCCTGCTGTGCCACCTGGGCAATTGTGCCTGGCGGGCAGGCCGCACGCTGACCTTCGACTACGAAACCTATACCTTTGTGGGCGACGAGGAGGCCAACCAGTACCTTACCCGGCCCGAATACCGCAAGCCGTGGGTACTCGAAGAGATCGCAAAAGCGTAGATTGAAGGTGGTTGCGGCGACGGCACCGGGGCCCGCCGCGTGCAATTCGTGCTCGCGACGCCGATGACCTACAGCGTCAAAGAAATCTTCTTCACCCTGCAAGGCGAAGGCTATCACACTGCCCGCCCGGCGGTCTTTCTGCGCTTCGCCGGCTGCAACCTGTGGACGGGGCTGGAGCCCGACCGGGCCACGGCCATCTGCAAGTTCTGCGATACCGACTTCGTTGGCACCAACGGGCCGGGCGGCGGCAAGTTCCGATCGGCCGAGTCGCTGGCGGATGCGGTGGCCGCGTGTTGGCAGGATGCCCCGCCCAGCATGTTGCGTCTGCGCGAGCAGGTTCTTGGCCCGGCAGCCGGCTCTGGCGAAGTGCATCGGCCCTACGTGGTATGCACAGGCGGGGAGCCGTTGCTCCAGCTCGATCCCCCGCTGATCAACGCCCTGCACGCCAAAGGGTTCGAGATCGCCATCGAAACCAACGGTACCCTGGCAGCCCCGGCCGGGATCGACTGGATTTGCGTAAGCCCCAAGGCGGGAGCTCCGCTGGTGCAGCGGTCGGGCAGTGAATTAAAGCTGGTCTATCCCCAGCCGCCACTCGATCCGCAGTCGCTTGAGCACCTGGCGTTTGAGCACTTCTTTTTGCAGCCGATGGATGGCCCCAACCGCGAGGCGAACACGGCCGCCGCTGAGGAATATTGCCGGCGTAACCCTCGCTGGAAAGTCAGTCTGCAAACGCACAAGTTGCTGGGCATCCCGTAGCCAGGGAATGGCCAACCGCCGCGCTAATGCTGTCTGATTGTTGTTCAGGAAGTCCGGCCCATAACACCCTGCCAGCAGCCGGGCAGGACTGCTATTCTGGGGAGCATTGATTCTCCTGGCCGCATCGGCAGCAACAACAGCGCCGCCCTCCCCTGCCCTCGTCACGCGATGAAGCTTGGCAATACTCTGATCGACGACACGTTTGCCGAAGGGTTCCGCACCCGCTACGTGCGGCTGATCGTGACCGCGCACGACGATCATTGGCTGCGGGCGGCCGTGACGGAAGCCACCGGATATGCCACCAGCGTGATTGCCTGCGATGCCGAAGCAGCGGTCGAACGCTGGTTACCGGCTTCGCAAACGCCCGACGGGCGGCCCGGGGCGGCAATCATGGCGTTTGGCTTTTCGGTCGATGCGCTAAGCAAGGCCGTGCCCAACCGTGTCGGGCAGTGCGTGATGACATGCCCTACTACGGCCGTGTTCGATGGCTTGCCCGAGGCCACCGAGCGCATCCCAGTGGGCAAGCACGTGCGGTACTTCGGCGATGGCTTTCAGAAGAGCAAGATCATCCGCGGCCGGCGTTACTGGCGGATTCCCACCATGGACGGCGAGTTTCTCGTGGAGGAAACTGTCGGCGTGCAAAAGGGTGTTGGGGGCGGCAACATCATCCTGCAGGCCGAAACGCTCGATGCGGCACTCAGCGCGGCCCGGCGTGCCGTGGAAGCCCTGGAAAACATGTCCGGCGTGATCCTGCCGTTCCCCGGCGGCGTGGTTCGCAGCGGCAGCAAAGTAGGCTCGATTTACAAGAAGCTGGTGGCCTCCACGTCCGATGGATTCTGCCCCACTCTCCGTGGCCGGACCGAAACGAAGCTCTACCCTGGCGTGAACCATGCCCTGGAGATCGTGATCGACGGCGAGGACGAAACCGTCGTTGGCCAGGCGATGGCCGTGGCCATCCGGGCCGCGGCGGGCGATGGCGTGGTGGCGATCAGCGCCGGCAACTACGGCGGCAAGCTCGGCAAGTTTCACTTCCACCTGCGCGAGCTGTTAAGCCAGACACGCTAACACCGGGCGGTTGTGCACCGAAAACACAACGCAGCCCATCGCGCTTAAAGCGTACTACGACTCAACAAAAGAAAAGCCCCGACGAGTTGATGTTACCCGCCGGGGCTTGGTTTGATTTGCACATCGTCGGGCAGCGGCTGCCCGGGCCGATTAATACCGGTAGTGATCCGGCTTGTACGGGCCTTCGATCGGCACGCCGAGGTACTCGGCCTGCTTCGGCGTCAGCTTGGTCAGCTTGGCGCCCAGGTGATCCAGGTGCAACCGGGCCACTTCTTCGTCGAGGTGCTTGGGCAGCACGTACACGCCCACCTCGTACTTTTCGTGGTTTTGCCACAGTTCCATCTGGGCCAGCACTTGGTTGGTGAACGAGTTGGACATCACAAACGACGGATGACCGGTCGCGCAGCCCAGGTTCACCAGCCGGCCTTCGGCCAGCAGGATGATGCTGTGGCCGTCCGGGAAGGTGTAGCGATCGACGGGACCACCCACCACGTCGTTGCCCTTGAGCCGGGTCTTCTTGATGCTCTTGTTGTTCTCCAGGTAGGCGACATCGATCTCGATATCGAAGTGGCCGATGTTGCACACGATGGCGTCGTTACGCATCTTCTCCATGTGCTCGCCACGGATGATGTCGCAGCAGCCGGTCGTGGTGACGAAGATATGGCCGATCGGGGCCGCCTCTTCCATCGTTACCACCTGGAAGCCTTCCATCGCCGCCTGCAGGGCGTTGATCGGGTCGATCTCGGTGACGAGTACGCGGGCACCCAGGCCGGCCATCGACTGGGCGCACCCCTTGCCGACGTCGCCATAGCCGGCGACCACTACGGTCTTGCCGGCCACCATCACGTCGGTGGCCCGCTTGATACCGTCGGCCAGCGATTCGCGGCAGCCATACTTGTTATCGAACTTGCTCTTGGTGACCGAGTCGTTGACGTTGATGGCGGGCACCTTGAGCTCGCCCTTGGCGAGCATCTTGTGCAAGGCGTGCACGCCCGTGGTGGTTTCTTCGGTGATGCCGCGGATACCCGGCAGCAGTTCCGGGTACTTCTTGTGTACCATGGCGGTGAGGTCGCCGCCGTCATCGAGGATCATGTTCAGCGGCTGGCCATCGGGGAAGAACAAGGTCTGCTCGATGCACCAGTCGTACTCTTCCAGGGTTTCGCCCTTCCAGGCATAGACCGGTGTGCCGGTGGCCGCGATGGCAGCGGCGGCGTGGTCCTGGGTCGAGAAGATGTTGCAGCTGCTCCAGGTACACTGGGCGCCCAGGGCCTGCAGCGTCTCGATCAGCACCGCCGTCTGCACGGTCATGTGCAAGCAGCCGGCGATTCGGGCACCCTTGAGCGGCTGCGACGCGGCATATTTCTTGCGCAGCGCCATCAGGCCCGGCATTTCGTTCTCAGCCAGCTCGATTTCCTTGCGGCCCCATTCGGCCAGCGACAGGTCTTTGACTTTGTAGGGGACGCGGGATGCAACTTGCGACACGAGCAGACTCCTTGCAGGTTCGAGCAGCCGCACACATGGCTGCCACGCGAGGGGAAGACCCGGCTCCCCAGGCACTTCCGATAACGGGTTAATCTTCTTCTGAGGCAAAGCGGCCCGAATGAGCCGTGTCGGTGATGCGGCTTCAGCCGCCGTAACCGCAATATTTGAACCGAATCATAAAGCAGGGCAGCCGTAGTGACAAGGTAACGAACACCCCGCAAAAGTGAGTCACTGGCCGTACCTTGCCGAACTAGCCGCGGTACCCGGCAGGCCGCCCCACAAACGGGTTCTGGGCCTTCTCCTCTCCGACGGTTGTGGTCGGGCCGTGCCCCGGCAGCACGATCGTGTCGTCGGTCAGCGTGAACAAGTGTTGATGGATGCCGTCGCGCAGCGTTTCAAAGCTGCCGCCGGGAAAATCCGTGCGGCCGATGCTGTCGGCAAACAGTACGTCGCCCCCAAACACGTAGTACGGCGCGTTGTCTTGCCAGATCAGCACGATATGCCCCGGCGAATGGCCCGGGATCTCGCGGACCGCCAGGTCGAAGCCCGCGGCGCTATAGGTCTGGCCGTCGGCCAGGGTGATGTCGGCGGCGGGGCTGATCAGGTCGATCCCGAACTGCCGCGACAGGTTCAGCCGCGGATCGGTGAGCATCGGGGCGTCGTTCACGCCGATCACCAGCGGGCAGTCGGGCCACCGCTCTTTGAGATCGGCATTGCCGGCAATGTGGTCGGCGTGGCCGTGGGTGTTGATGATGGCAGCCGGCGTCAGCCGCTCGGCCTCCAGGTAATCGAAAATCTTGTACGGCTCGAGCCCTGGGTCGAACACCAGGCAATCGCTCCGGCCAGCAAGGCTTGCCACGTAGGTATTTTCGGCAAACGGCATGCTGACGATGGCTGCTAGCTTCAGCCGGGCACGTTCCATGGCAACCGCTGGGACGGGGGCAAGCACTCAGGTTCAGCCCCCAACCGGGCGATCGGCGGGGCGTGTAAAAATTTCCAAGGTCATTGTAGGAACGACCGACGCCGGGGCCAAGCCGGCGGTAACAATCGCTATCTGCTGCAAACGGCGATACGGTTATAACTTAGCACCCGCCGGGACTGCTGCCCCCTCCGGCGGGAATGGCAACTGGCACGCCTCTTGCGTAGGGAAACTGGAACTTTTGCCTGCGGCGTGCCGGCGCCCTGGGCAATCACCCGCAGGATCCTCGTGGCCGCTGGCCCCGGCCGCATGTGAGTTGGGAGTCGCTATGCGCAGGCAAATCTGGAGACGTGTGACGATTGGACCGGCAACCGTCGTTCTCGGAGCATTGGCTGCTGCGACCGTAGTGCAGGCCCAGAACGCTCCATACCAACAGCCGCCTCGCCACTTGCCCTGGCGCCCGGCCGCTAGCCGGCCGATCCCGACGACGGCTCAAGAGCCCTACTACCATCCGGCGCAACCCCCTGCCCCGCAGCAGGGCTGGCCGCCAGCGGTGCCCCCAACCACCGCCCAGGCAGCGCCGCCGCAGCAGGTTAATCCGCGGCCTTTCCCGCAGCCGCAACAGGGACACGGCGTCATTCGGACGGCGTTTCCGTCCTCGGAGCAGTCGCAGCCGCAACTCGCGCCCAAGCCGGTGCCGCCGGCTCCGCAGCCCGGTGCGCAACCGCCTGGTCAGCCGCTCGCCCAGGGCAACACGGTTCTGGAGAAGTTGCAGTCGCTATCACTGATGGCGCATCCGGAGTTCCGCGAGCGGATCGGTAACGAGCACCCGATCATGCCGGCGCTGCGCTGGGCTAAGGCGGGCTTGCCGTATGTCGAAGCCATCGACGACTACTGCTGCACCCTGATCAAGCAAGAACGGGTGAACGGCGAACTGAAGCCGCCCCAACACCTGTTTCTCAAGGTGCGGCACCGTCCGTTCAGCGTTTATGTGTACTTCCTGACGCCGGAAGCCGAACGCGGTCAGGAAGCCATTTATGTCGAAGGCCAGAACAAGGGCTGCCTGCTCGCCCACGGGGTTGGCATCCGCGCGGTGATGGGCACCGTAGCTCTCAAGCCCGATGGCGTGCTGGCCATGTCGGGCAACCGCTACCCGATCACGCACGTGGGCATCGCAAACCTGGTGCGAGAGCTGATCGCGGTCGGCGAGAACGACATCCAGTACGGTGAATCGGAAGTTAAGTACTATTTCGGCGCGAAGGTGAACGGCCGCAGCTGCACCTGCGTGGAGTTCCGCCACCCTGTGCCGCGACGTGAGTTCCGTTATCACATCGCCCGCATCTTTGTCGACGACGAGCTGAACCTGCCGGTGCACTACGAGGCCTACGACTGGCCCGAGAAACCCGGCGGCGAACCGATCCTGACCGAGCGTTACACATACGTGAATCTGAAGCTCAACAACGGCTTCACCGACATGGACTTCGATATCCGCAATCCTAACTACGGCTTCAGCAAATAGCCGCAGACGCCCGAGCTTGTCCCCCTCAAACAACGCAGGGCGGGCCGCCAGAGATTGGTGGCCCGCCCTGCGTGCATTTGCGATTGTCGCAGCAATCCGGCGACTCACTGCGGCACGTCCCTGGAATGGTCGCCGCAGCCAGAGCCGGCGTTACTTGGTGCGACGGAAGTTCATCGTCATGAACTTGACCCACTTGCCGGGCTCGGCTTCCACGGAACCCACCAGGACAAAGTGGTCCTTATCCTTGATTTCGATGGTATCGCGGAACTTGAGCAGTTTCTCGCTGCTGGGATCGAGCATGTTGGGACCGAGAGCTTCCAGCGGCAATACTTTGCCTGACGCGTCGAGCGTGCCCTCATACTTCCAGAGGTAGCTCTGCATCGAGTCGACCCACGTGCCGATGTACTTCTTGCTCTTGGGATCGTAGCCGACGGTCATCACGCCGCGCACGGTTTCGTCGCCCATCTGGTTATCGATCGTGAGGATGACCCAGAACCCGCCCAGCGATTCGGCCTTGGCCTTGCCGTGGCATTGGAAGACTTCGCCGTTGGGGGCTTCTGCCGTGGATTCGATCTTCCATTCGCCCACCAGTTGATTGAGCCATTGATGGGCGGCTTCCGGCGGCGGCAAGTTCGGCTCCTGCGCACGCAGACTCGGCGCACCAACCAACCACACGGCAATGGCGGCAAGCAGGGCTTTCTTCATTAACTGTCTCCCAGAGAGCGAGGTGATTCGGCGGCGATCGACCTGGCAAGTTGCGGCGACTGCTTCATGGCTTGAGCAGCGGAAGGCCCCAGCCGCAACGATGAGCAGCCGACGATCGCGCGGGACGGCTAGGCGACTCAATGACATGGCATGTCCACCATGCTAGTTGCCTCCGATTGCGGGGACAATGCGGGGAACTCCGCATCTTCCTTAGAGGCTGTCCAAAAAGCGGTCTTGGATGAATGCCGGTTGAGTGGTTAAAC